>ERZ832317.5248-NODE-5248-length-11808-cov-4.233983_pt1 | contig 11808 bp, 11 predicted proteins | sample MGYA00519695_ERZ832317 | MGnify/ENA primary metagenome ERZ832317 (study PRJEB31850, sample SAMEA3708726) | human gut metagenome | biome: human gut; feature: human-associated habitat; material: faeces | place: China | collected 2014 ...
ATCATCGTATGATCAGTACCTGGCATAGATTCACTATTATGATATACAATTGAAAGATCATAATACAACAAAACGGCTTCCTTCATTTCTGAAAGAAGCCGTGCTGTTTTTAATGCGATGCTGATTTATTTTCTTGTAAAAGGAGAATCTGGGAGAAGGCAGGTCTTTCCGGTGATTGTAGCCTCCTCTTGTGTATCCGTTTCAAAATTTTTCATCAGACCGTGAATGAAACATTCACCTTTTCCCAGCTTATCAATTTTCCAAAGATCCTTTTTGCTCAGATTCAGTGCGTCTGCCATGGCTCTTTTGGAACTGCTGTCAGGCTTAAAATATACATTTATGCCTGCTTGTCTCAGTGTGTGGCTCTCGCGAATGCTACCGATGAATTGTGTGCTAATGTTCAGACCAAGGTTATACTTTCTACCTTCTCGCATAATCTGACTGATGATACTTCCCTTTTCAAGGTTTTCGTTTTGGATTTCATCAATGAAGATGTTGAACTGAGGCAATCCTTCTTGTGTCATCTTTCTATGCTTCTGCGTCTGGAAAAGAGAAGAAAGTAGCATATTGGTAAGTGGTCTCTGTGTATTCATACTTGGCTCATCCACTTTGATAACCACAATGTTTTTGCATGATTCCAAAAATGTGTACCAATCTGCCATACTTTCATTATGATTGCACTCTATAATTTCTTCAAAGACATCATTCAGCTTGCTGTATACACTATATCTTGTGCTATCATTCACTTCTGGAAAATCTTCTTTTAAGACAAAAAGAAGAATCTCATAATTACACTCATTTTCTACCACACACTCCTTTAATGCCTTTTTCAGAAAGTTTATCTGGATTTGCGATGCATTTGGCATCGCCTGACTGATGATTTCACCAAAGCAGTTTGTTTGCTTGGTGACAGAATAATCTTGGTATTTGTACATTAAATCAACAGGTAGCCCTAATTTAGAAATGTCATGGAAGGAAATGTACTGCTCGATAAATTCCTTGGACAGACTCTTCTCCAACTCCTCTTTGGAAAAAGAGTCGCTGCTGTCAAAAACGATTACACGCTTTTCTTTCTGTGCCAGTCTTGCCATGAGCTGTGTCATGAAAACGGTTTTGCCCATTCCTGAAATGCCAGTAATGCAACGGTGCTGATTCTCCCCTTCAATCAACATTTGTCCAGCATATTGACCAAAGGCATTTTGAACAAGCGGTAGGAAATCGGATTCATCTGTTCTGTCTGTGAAATATTCCTTACTGCTGAGACTATCAATGCGTTTAATTGTTTCAGAGGTTACCAAATCACAATATCTTACCGCAACCAGGTTAATATGAACCGCCATGCCATCCGAATCATAGACAGTTGTAGGCTTTTTGTGTCCATTTGTAGCAACCAGATACTCATGTTTTGCAAGTGGATTGAGAATGCCGTTTACCGTTTGAGCTTCTGTAATTTCAGGAAGAAAATAGTTCTTCAATATGCGTTCTTCCATCAGCATAAGATCACCATCAACAATGATTGTATCAGAACCTCTCTCATACTTCATTTCTCTGTCCAGTTTTACAACTTGAAACTTTCCTTCTGTAACGAAGTTGTTTAGCAGTTTGGAAAAGGAATCAATGACAGAAAACGTCTTTCCTCCTTCAAAATTCTGTGAATCAAGAAGTGTTTTTTTGAGGTGCTTCTCAAAATCTAAATTGGTATCAACATGAAAAATGCGTTTCCAGAGAGCATAAACTGATAAGAGCACAGCGTACGTCGTACAAAAACGATCTGAAGAAAACGTGCTTTTCTCTGCCATTTTTATCATTTCGATATTTTTTCGCAGGAATGCATCATATTCATCGATATGTCCACAGAATGTTTCTGCAAAATATCGCATCATTTCATCAAGATTATTGGAAAGTTCAAAGTGCTCTTTCTCGGAATATTCTTTGCCGAAATTTTCACTTGTCTCCAGAAAAATTCCCATTTCCTGCGGCAAATAATGTTGAATTTCATTCGAAATAAAAGCAACATTAAATGCTTTGCAAGCAATATCAGATTTGAAATTCAGAATGGAATCAATTGCCTTTATCCGTTTATTGCAAGTTTCACTAACTGTATCATCAATCAGCACAACTGTTTCATCTTTGCTCTGTTTCAGTACATTGGTCAGCTCATAATTACTCATAGTTAATGAATATGGCTGCTTGTCTCTGTTATATGTCTTTAGAAATATACCAATCAGCTGTTTTGCTTCGATACTCAGAAACGAAACTGAAAGGATTGGTATACAATTGCAGTGAATGTATTCCAGATAAGTTGATAGCATTCCTGCACAAGCATACGTCAAAAGAAATATTTCAGTCACAGATTTTAAATACTTTTCCACATTTGCAAGGATCGTTTCACAGGTATTTCTGACGGCAGGCAGATACTTATTTTGATAAGGTTCTGAAATAAAATCATCGTAAATACCACACACATTTGATTCCCCACAAGTAAACTTAGCCCCAGTAAAAACTCCATCTTTCGCTCTGAAAATCATTCCTGGAAATTCAGGAATGACTATAATCGATGTCTTGTTTTCAATAATATTCATAATCAAATTATAAAGACAATCATTTGCAACATCATTCTTGCATTTGGTTCTAAAGAACGGAAAATATTTCATCAGTCTTTTGGCTGAAATATCTTTTATAGGGATGATTGTTGTTTCAGATTTCTTTGTCGTTGTTGCATATTCAATAACAACGCTTTCGTGTTGCTCTCCATCTACGGTAGAATAGAGAATGAAACTTCCTATGAATTTTATATATCCGACTTCTTTTTTCTTTCCATTTGCTTCTCTGCACCAAATTGTACCCAAACTGTCATAATTAAACTCTCTGGAACCAAGTTCTCTCTGAGATTTCAATGATTCGATAGTCCCGCTAAGCTGCTCAATTGTTTTTAAATCAGCCTTATGAATTCCCTCTGCCTCATAGATAACAGCTTTCAATTGACTCTGATAATTTTGACTTTGCATAAAAAGGTTTTCTTCAAGTTGACTGCATCTTACTTTAAATTGATTACGTTCTGCAATAATTGTGTTTACATTTTGGATTGGGTTGTATGCATTCATCATAATCTTCTCCTTTGAATCAATACGGTTAATACGGATTGTTATGCCAGATCTGGTTGGTCTGCTTACTTCATGAAGTCTGTTACCAGTATATCATCCTAAAATCCAAAAATCAATAATTTATAAAAAATAGTGAAAAACAAATTTGTATAAAAACATAACGCATATTTAATTGAACAAAAAAAGAAAACACATTTAAAATAGTGATTGACACAAGTCAGAAAAGAAAGTATAATAGAAATAGATACTTGGGAGGTGGCATTATGAAAAAATGGATATGTGCAAAGGATGTTACATCACTTGCTGTTATAGAGCTAATGCATGGAAAAAAGACAAAGGTGGCAGTGAAAACAGAAAATGGTAATTTTGAAGTACAAACAAAATCAATTATTACGCAATATCTCAATCCTAATAATGACAGAAAGAAAATGACAAGACGAATTGCAGATACTGTCTGCAATAATTTCGAGTACTACATGAAAGAGGCATCAAGCAAAGAAAACTTCTCATTCATGTGTGGAAAAGCACTACTTTTCATATACTCTATTAGTAAAGTAGATTTGACTTATATTCTTCAAAATCAATATAGTAGTTCTGCAAAGGAAGAAATCTCTGCTTTTCTCTTGAAAGTAGTACGGTCTGTTTTTGAAGGATTTGTACAAAGAGAGTGCATTCAATATTCCGAACTAGAAGAACTTGTCTACACAACTATTTTTGATAAAAACATATTTGATGAGATTACAAAAGATACGACAAATGATATTGATATTTCAAGAAGCACCTATATGCAGTATCTTCCTATGCTTGATAGCTCCTGTTCCATTGCTGGGGAAGTATCTGACATTCTTCTAACATATCTCACAGAATTGATTCTGGCTGACAGTCGAGAAGAATTTATACAAACACATGCTGTTTCAGGAATAGTTCCTTTTGCAGAAAATTTTTCTGGAATTCATTGGAAAGAACGATGCTTTCAACAAAGATTTGGAACGTTCCTTCTTTTTCAACCAAACTCCATGATAAGAAAAGAAGAAAATTATCTGCTTGAAAAAATTCGACTACAGTTATATAAAAATGCAATTTATACATTACTTCAAAAATATGATACTATTTAAAACAAAGCAGCTACTTTCAAGATGCCATGAGCAAACTTGAAAATTATACGAATTTCATCAAACTTCAAGTAAAAATGGACAAAGAACTTGGATTGTTTGGTCGCTTTAAAATCTATAGAAAAGTAATTGATACACCTCGAAAACTGATTACAGAAATGATGGATTTTGTTTTCTATGGTGTTTATGCGAAAGTGGGCAGAGTTGAGTTAATACAAAGAAATGGAAAAAAGCATGAGATTTTAACTGAAGTATCCAGAGATTACATCAGCAAATATGTAAATGGAGAACAAAAGAAATTTACTGGTGCTGTAAAGGATGCTCTATATTACAGAATCAAGTATAACATAGAAAACAAAGAGCATTTTATATCTTTACTGTGGCAGTTTATGTATTATGCATTCAGTTTGGATTTTTACATGGTCGAATCAAAAGAGGATTGGCTTCGATTCATGAAAAAAATGCTGGAAGACGTAGAGTGTGGTAAATCCATAGAGAATCTCAGAGAAGATATGCAGATGTCCTTCGACGAATGGCAACTTGAAAAGATACTCTATAATCAAACAATAAAATTTCCACCGCTTACAATCAAGTACTTTCGACACATTGACGCTTCTGGATGGATTCGTTATACAGAGGTACAGAGCAGGATTTTAAATATAGACAATGGATTCGATACTGTACAGATCCGGAATGAAATGACCATAAGATATATCGATCTTAAAATCGATCGGCTCATGGAAAAGCTGTACAAAACAGTTGAACTTGCAGAGAAGTTGTTTTCTACTCGATCCCATGAGGAAATAAAGGCATACAAACTACAGCTTGGTGACGAGCAAACCAATTGGAAAATTCAATTTTTATCAAATCTGTGTGATGAAAATGACAATAAAATAGCTCTTTCAGAAGGAGAATTAAAAGAGTTGCTCTCCTATATCTCCATGCTAATTATCAGTAACAGAATCCATTCTGAAAATTGCAATAAGCGAAAAGAAGAATTTGAAATCTATGCCAAGAGAATTTTCAACCTGAAATCTGTGAGATATGAAACCATATATGGTTTATGTAAAACAAATGGTGACAGGAGAAATAAAGAATTGTTTGATAGACAGAATGCTGAATTGTGGAAAAGCAAAGTAATACAAAATCTCTATAAATGGGTAAAAAGAATATTGGAATATCTTGTTTACTCAGAATGGATCGATGAACATTGGAATCATATATAATTTTTGCTTTTCTCGATTTTTTACGAATTTCAAAAAAATGAAAGTGCAAAAAATCAAAAAGGCAGAGCCTTTTGAGAAAAAACAAAACTGGATTTTTCTAAATTCGTAAAATTTTCAGAAAATGAAAAAATTTTCTCAGGAACAATGCTCATGAAAATCTGAAAAAATAGAGCTACTACGAAAGAAAGTATTACTTTTTTAACAGACAACCTAACATAAAAGTAAAACTATATTCAGTTAGATTGACAGTTATGTGCCATATTGATTGGAATACAGCAGAATCAGATACAGGGAGACAGAGGTATTACCATTACCTCTGTCTTGCAGATTTTATTAAAATAAACTTGTTGTATATTTATTTTAATAAAAGAAATGATTATATCTATATACATAATATATAGTATAATGAATATAGTTTAATTTTACTTTTAATTACACTATAACAAGGAGGATGTACTATGAAAAGTGAATCAGAAAAGAAATCCGTTGTAAAAAGCATCAAGCTTTCTCCATCACAGCTACAACAAATTGAAGAAAAAGCAAATGAAAAAAATATGACTTTTAGCAGTTATATGGTAGACTGTGCCTTACATAACAACCAGGGTATCACTCCTCAGATTGCTGTTAAATATCAGGAGCTTGTTAATATGGTTCAGGAGATTGCAGACAACATTAATCGTAATGACTATGTCAGAAAGGAAGAATTGCGACGGAAAGCAGATGATCTATGTGAACTGTTTCATTCTGTAACACCCATAGAAAAGTATGAAAACCTAAAAAGAAAAATGGGACTATTTATAGAAGGAGGATTGGACGTATGGGAATCTTTAAAATGATCAGACATACAGACGATGGATTACGGTATCTGTATAACGCTTTGCATTACACCATGGGCATCCATACCGATTATGATAAGCGTTGCAGTCCAAATGTTGACATATGCAACGCTTATGAGCAGTTTTTGTTCGTGAAGAAGTATTTTGGAAAAACAAGCGGTAATCCTGTATTTCATTTTATTGTCGTATACAATGCAAAATCTACATGGGGTTATAATGATGAACATACTGCGGAGATGAGTCATAGAATTGCATCTTACTTTTCAGACAGATATCAGATTGTTTACGGCATACATCATAAACCCTGCTACAACAAATGTGGAAAGTATACTTCTTTGTATCATGTACATTTCATAATGAATTCTGTAAGCTATGTAGATGGTAAGATGTTCTCTGGAAATCGTACTGAAATCTATGCTTTTCTGGAACATATTAAGCGTGTTACAGGCGACAAATCTTGGACAATGGAATATGGCTCTGATAAAGAAAATGGCAATAACGGCGTTTCCCCTGTAATATGAGTGTGATGGAGCTTATTTCTGTTGATATTGCATGAGAGAAAAATTGCCTGTCATCAGAGAAGGCAGTGAGCAGGTTGTAGATACTTCATTTCTATTCCGTCGTTCCAGTTTTCTGAAAATGCGGTTGTGTAACTGAGAAAATTGTGGTATAATAATTGTATACAAAAGTTTGCAAGTTAGGAGTGAACAGCAAGATATGACAACAAAAGAAATTGATGAAAAGAGCTTAGAAAACGCAAAACGATTATTCTCAAGCGATGAAATTGATAAAATAGAAGTCGGCACAGTAAAAGGTTTGCAGGCAATTCATAGAGCACTTTTTGATGACTTATATGACTTTGCTGGAAAAATCAGAACGATGAATATTGCAAAGGGCAATTTCCGTTTTGCAAATAGCCTGTATTTAGATGCGGTTCTTTCTGCGGTCGAGAAGATGCCAGAAAATACATTTGAGGAAATCATTGCAAAGTATGTTGAAATGAACGTAGCTCACCCGTTCATGGAAGGTAACGGCAGAAGCACAAGAATCTGGCTGGATATGATTCTGAAAAAACGACTGGGAAAAGTAACAGATTGGGCGAAAATTGACAAGGTGCAATATCTACAGGCAATGGAAAGAAGCACGATCAATGACCTGGAATTACGGTTTCTGATACAGTCGAATTTGACAGATAAGGTAGATGACAGAGAGGTAATTTTCAAGGGAATCGAACAGTCGTATTATTACGAAGGGTACGAAAAATAAGGCACTCAAAAAATGGCTGGATGGAATCGGATTATTTTGATTTTCAAATTCCGAGCAATCTGGTCATTTTTTCTTTTTGTGGAAAACTGAAATAACCTGTAGAAATCCGATCAAACTTGAAACTGCATATAACATTTCATGGAAAGGCTGGTATGCTCAAGCAAGCAATATAAAAAATCACCAAATGATCCGAAAAAATACAAACATAATTGTAATAGTAAAAGGAGGCGAAATTTATGATTCCATATACCGAAACGAAGTATATGCTAACTGTTCGTGAGACAGCAAAAATACTCGGTATCAGCATTCATACGGTTTACAGATTGATAGAATCAGGTGAATTGAAATGTAAGAAAATGAGTGTCAGAAAAACAATGATACCTGCGGAAGAAATAGAACGATATATCAGCGAACATTAAGGAGGTTGCATATGCTTACAAACAAAGAAATCCTTACCCGTGAGGAAGTCATGGAGTTCCTGAAAATTGGAAGAAGTACGTTTTATCGCCTGCTCCAGACGGGAGAGCTGAAAGGCTTTAAAGAGGGAAACCGATATAAAGTACCTGTCGAATCAGTGGAAAAATATGTAGAGATGAGAATGAGAGCATAGAAAAATGGCATGGTTCTTTTTGAAAGAAAAACAGCAAAAGGAATAGATAAAAATCTATTCCTTTTGCATAATATTTCTGTCAATCATTTTTAACTATATCAATCTTTTGCATCAATGGCATCATTTTTTAAGTCTGGAATATAGACACTTGCCTCGACACCAGTCCCAATCTCCGGTGTGATCCTGTATAATAAAACTTGACACACAAGCCACAAGGGAATAAAATAGAAAAAAGAAAAAACGGAGGATACGAAGGTGTCAAAGAAGAGAGAATACGACGAGGAATACAAAGTGCAGGCGGTCAAGTTCGCCAAAAACCTTGGATCAGCAAAAGCAGCAGCAGAGGAACTGCAAATCCCTGTCAACACGCTGTACGGCTGGATACAAAAAGTAAAAACAGCAGAGTTAGACATCGGATGCGGCGAACGCAGCCCGGAAGAAGCATTGAGCATTGCCAAAGAAAATCAGCAGCTGAAAAAGCGGATCAAGGCGTTGGAAAAAGAAAATCGTCGTCTGAGTGAAATGAATGTTTCTGGAGGATGCAGCAGCTTTTTTCGCTGCCAGCCGTCAGAAGTCCGGAAAGAGCAGCGATTGAACTATATTGCATATCGAACCGATGACGGCAAAAACGCCGGAAAAATCCGCTTTTACTGTAAAGCTCTGGAGGTCAGCAGACAGGCTTTCTATAATTATCTGAAACGCAAAAAGAAACCATGGAAGTATCAGCCGCTGGCAGATGCGATGCTGAAGATCCATGCTGCAGACGAAGAAAACGCAGATTACGGCAGAATCCGCATGTTTCAGGCACTTCAATATCAAAAAGAAATCGGCGAGCTTGGGGAGGTCACCATTCCCAGTGAAGGAACGGTTCGTAAGGTCATGGAGCAGATACATCTGATCCATAAGCCGAAGCGAAAGCCAAATGGAATCACTAAAGCTGACCGGAAAGCACGCAAATCTGATGATCTTCTGAAACGTGATTTCACAGCAGACGCACCGCTGCAAAAGTGCGTGACAGGTATTACAGAAATTCCGACAAAAGACGGAAAACTGTATGTTTCAGCGATTTTTGACTGCTACGATCTGCTGCCAGTGGGCCTGGCAATGGCAGATCATATGCGTGCCGAACTGTGCTGTGAAACGCTGAAACATGCGAATTTGCGATTCCCGGAAATCCATCGTGCAGAGCATGAACCGTGCGGGAAGAAGATGCATGATAATGCGAGATGTGAAAGCATCTGAGCAAGGATGAAAGAGGAATTGTTTTATCATCGGGGCAGAAAGACAGAACATTACAAAATGGAGGAACTGAAATTCATGGTCTGGCGGTATTTCATGAGTTACTGGAGCAACCGTAGGATCTGCTCGTCCATTGGTGGGCTTCCTCCTGCTGTAAAGCGGCAAAGATTCTACGCAACGGTTGCCGTCGCACGCTTCGCTTCATAATCCTTGTTGGAAATGTGTCAAGTGTTATTGACAATTTCACTCTCGGCTTCAGCCTTCTTAGCTTCTTCAGTAGCCTTAGCATCTGCCTTTGCCTTCTTCGCTTCCAGCGTTGCTACTTCTTTTTCGGCCTTCTTCAGAGCAGACTTCTGCTCTTCAATCGCTTTCTGGATGGATGCGATCTCAGTATTCAGAGACGCAATAATCTCCTGCTTTTCCGTAATCTGAGATGCGTAGTCGTTGGTAATATTGGTTTTGGGACGGTTTTTGCTGCCTTTCGTTCTGGGCATCGTGATAACCTCTTTTCTTTTTTAGTGGTTTAAGTATAGCACTGTGTTAAGGTGCGGGCAATACTGTCATTAAACCACAGCCCATTTGCTATCCAAGAAATCAGGAATTTCATCCATACTAACCGGAGTATATCCTACGCCAAAATCATTGTCACAATTGAGATATCCCATCGTTGGCAATCCATTGGTCTCTTGGCTCAGTTTTTGAAGAGCATCACTATTTTCTATTTCTTGTTTCACGCTTTTGGAAATGAAGTAATTTTCTGTGTGTGCAAACAACAAGTAGTTCAGATATTTTAATACTTTATCTTCCGAACTTGAGTTAATTTGGTGTCTAAGGCTTCTGTAGAGCTTATCACGTTTGTGATAAAAAGCCAACACAACACTTTGATTCTTCAATGGAAAAAAGCAAAGATGCATGTACTGCATTCTAATATTCGGATTATAATCATACACATCATTAACCTTTTTCCCTTCCATATCCGATGGAAGTGCTATTGCTGACTGTGCTGCAATTGGAATTACATACGGCAGAACTTTCCAAAATAGAACCTGATATCCGCCTATTTCATTCCGATCTGCAATACCCTTGTGGAAAAGCATTTCCTCCTCAAATTCATTCGCATCAAGTTCTTTTAATCCAATTAAATCTTCAACATTATCAAAACAGGAAAACTTTTTCTGCTGAATTTTAGCAAGTTCTTTTTCTGTTGCTCTCTTACTCATCAATAGCAGCATATCCTTCACCGCTATCTCTGCCAACATTTTATCTGTTGGATTTTTAATCAAATTAGCTTCATTCTCGTAATCCTGAAAAAATGTTCCATCACAGCTTCTGCATATATAATTAAATGTCCCTGACTTATTGACACCATTTTCAATGTCCATAATTTCTTCATCAAATCCCATTGCCGCCGAAGCATGTAGAACCATTCCATTATCTGCTATCGGTCGCAATGCCAATTGTGGAACAGAATGGGAATTGCAAAAACTGGTCTGGGTATTTCCACACAAAATACATTTTGTTGGTTTTGCGCTTTTTCTCGCCTCTGATAGCATCTGATTTATTTGTTTTCTAACTTCAATTACATCTGTTCCTTCTGGAATATCAAGAAAACTCATACGCAAAACCTCCTTATTTATCTCACATCTTCGCCGGTCATAATAGATCGTTGCCTGCTGCTCACCACGGAGAAGTATGTGATATTATTCGAGCAGTGTAGGGAGCTTCCGCTCCCAGTATATCACAATTTCATCCAGTTTTACAGATGCTTTCTTGCCTTCATCACCGCACAATACATCAATCCGCATCACTACTGCTGAAAACGGTATCATCATGATTACGTTCTCGATGCACTCGGTGGTCAGCTTCTGTTCACCGTTCACTGTCTCCCAGATGCCCCAGCCACCCATGACATCGGACAAAGGATTTAGCCATAGATTACGGTTTAGTAACGTCCTAAACAAAATCATTGATGTCACAAAGGCCAGTAAGAACAACTTCCGAAAGAACACGCTTTCTTTGAACTTCTGATACCAGGTCACTATGGCACTCTTCCATCCTTTGCCTGCTGCGGAAGGTTCATAAGCATATAGATAGAAGAACATGGCAAAGAATGAAAGCAGGAGCGAGAATCCAAACGGCTCGTACAAAGCAGTCAGGATGTTTGTGAGAATTTTGGCTAATACCTTTATTGCTTCCATTACAGATCACTGAACAGATCAGCCTTGTATACACCGTTCTCCAGCATCTTCTTGAAGCTGTCCTTTACAGCTGCGACATCTTCGTGGTAGGTCATTCCGTACCAGGTGTCGTTGGTTTTCAAAACCTTCACAGACATCTTGCCCTGCTCCAGTAATTCTCCAATGAAGATAGGGATCAGATACTCGGCTTTCTGAGGATTGCTCGGTACTTCTTTCT
>ERZ832317.5255-NODE-5255-length-11797-cov-5.058082_pt1 | contig 11797 bp, 10 predicted proteins | sample MGYA00519695_ERZ832317 | MGnify/ENA primary metagenome ERZ832317 (study PRJEB31850, sample SAMEA3708726) | human gut metagenome | biome: human gut; feature: human-associated habitat; material: faeces | place: China | collected 2014 ...
ATCCTGCCCGGCAACGACTACGAGTTCGACGAGGGCAGCAACGAGCCCGAAAGCGCCAGCCTGCGCGTCTGATTTCCCATGTTCTTCTGAGAAAGGCTCCCTTCTGCGGGGAGCTTTTCTTTTATAAGGAGGTTTCCCATGACTGCCGAAGATTTCACCAACCTGCACCTGCAATACCTCTCCACCCAGGCCGAGGGCGAACTCCCGGCCACCATCGAGCATGATTTCCACAACGGCCGCATGGTGGACCACTATTTCGTCACGCCGTCCCCCAATTTCTGGAACGACGAAGCCATCAAAGCCCTGGAGGGTGTGACCGGCATCATGTTCCTGCAGCAGCCGAACGGCGCCCCCTGGAAGATTCTGGTCAACGATACCACCATGTTCAAGGAGGTCTACTTCGACTTCCCCGAAGAAGAGTTCCGCCGGATGCTTGCCAACAGCAATGTCATTCTCCCCGGCGAACCGGGCTTTATCCCGCCTGTGCAGGCGTAAGCCAAATGATTTGAGAGCCACCGCAAAGCGCGTGCCCGCCCAGGGCCGCCGCCTTGCGGTGGCCCTTTTTATTACGGCATACTGCCTTTCTGTGTTCCTTTCGGAGACCCAAAAGATACACAAAAAAATCGGTATACCGTCAAAACAAGTGAAGCGCCGCAGGGTGGCGGACACCGAAAGCCGCCTGTTAAAAGCAGTGTGCCCGCAGCCGCCCGCCAAAAAAATATCAAATCCTATTGACAACGCCTCGTTATCATGCTAACATATGAGCAGATAAACATATGAAAGGATGAATCACCCCATGCCAGACATCGCCCCTATCGAAAATCCCCAATCCATCCAGCCTCTGGACGATGCCGCCATCGCCAGGCTGCAAAACGATCTCCCCGACGATGAGATCCTCTACGACCTGGCCGAGCTGTTCCGGGTGTTCGGGGATTCCACCCGCATCAAAATTTTGTATGCTTTATTCGAGAGTGAGCTCTGCGTCAACGATATTGCCCAGGTCGTGGGCATCTCGCAAAGCGCGGTCAGCCACCAGCTGCGGGTGCTCAAAACCAGCAAGCTGGTCAAGTTCCGGCGGGACGGCAAAGCCATCTACTACTCGCTGGACGACGACCACGTCCGCAGCATGATCTCCCTCGGCATGGACCACGTCGAGGAGTGATCGGCTCCCCTTGCGGGGTGGCTGCTTCAGCCGCCCTTCAGCCGCCCTTTAGCCCCGTTTCCCATTTAACTTAAATTTTATTATAAAGGAGTCCACCGCCATGAAAAAGAAGTTTGCTATCGAAGTCGACTGTGCCAACTGCGCCGCTAAGATCGAGACCGCCGTTAAGGAGCTGCCCGGCGTTACCAACGCCAGCATCAGCTTTATGGCCCAGAAAATGCTGCTGGAGGCTGATGATGACAAATTTGATGCCGTCCTGAAGGACGCCGTCAAGGCGGCAAAGAAGGTCGAGCCTGATTTCGAGATCGAGCTGTAAAGCAAGGGCGGCCCATCCACGGCGGTGGGCCGCCTTTTGCCCCGGATTTGGAGGAAGCTACTCATGACGAAGAAACAGAAAAAAACGCTCAAGCGCATCCTTGCGGCATTGGTGCTGACGGTGCTGCTGGCGGTGGTGTTCCATTTTACCGCACTGCCGTTGCTTGTGCAGCTGGCGCTGTGGCTGGTGCCCTATTTCATCATCGGCCATGATGTGCTGCGCAAGGCCTTTATGGGCATTAAGAGCGGCGAGGTCTTTGACGAGAATTTCCTGATGGCGGTCGCTACGGTGGGCGCTATGGGCTGCGGTGAGTACGCCGAGGGCGTGGCCGTTATGCTGTTCTACCAGATCGGGGAGCTGTTCCAGTCCTATGCCGTCGGCAAGAGCCGGGCGAGCATCTCGGCACTGATGGACATCCGGCCCGACAGCGCGAATCTCGAGGCTGCGGACGGCGATGTCTCGGTCGTTGACCCGGACGATGTGGCCATCGGCTCTACGATCGTTGTAAAGCCCGGCGAGAAGATCCCGCTGGACGGCGTGGTGCTGACCGGTGAGTCTACGCTGAACACCGCCGCCCTGACCGGCGAAAGCCGCCCGCGCACCGTTCGCCCCGGCGATGAGGTCATCAGCGGCTGCGTCAACGCCGATGCCGTGCTGCGCATCCGCACGACAAAGCTCTACGGTGAGTCCACGGTGGCAAAAATTCTGGACCTTGTGGAAAACTCCAGCCTGAAAAAGGCTCCTGTCGAAAATTTCATCACGAAATTTGCCCGCTACTACACCCCCGCTGTCTGCATGGCCGCGCTGGTGCTGGCCGTTGTGCCGCCGCTGTTCCTTGGCGGCTGGCTCGACTGGATCATGCGCGCACTGACCTTCCTTGTCATCAGCTGCCCCTGTGCGCTGGTCATCTCGATCCCGCTGACCTTCTTCGGCGGTATCGGCGGCGCGTCCAAGTGCGGTATTCTGGTCAAGGGCGGCAACTATCTGGAGGCACTGTCCAAGACCGGCATTGCCGTGTTTGACAAGACCGGCACCCTGACGAAAGGCGTTTTCAAGGTCACCCATACCACCCCGGCCGAGGGTGTGACCGAGGCGGAGCTGCTGGAGAGCGCCGCCCTAGCGGAAAGCTTCTCAAGCCATCCCATCAGCAAGAGCCTGCGCGAGGCCTGCCCGGGGCTGGACGCCCGCCGCGCCTCCGATGCGCAGGAGATTGCAGGCCACGGCGTGAAAACGCTGGTGGACGGTCATACCGTGCTGGCCGGCAATGCCCGCCTGATGGAAAGCGAAAAAATCCCCTACACCGCCGCCGAGGGCGCGGGTACGGTCGTTTATGTGGCGCGTGACGGCAGCTTTTTGGGTTCGGTCCTGATCTCTGACGAGGAAAAGCCCACTGCCGGGACCGCCATGCAGGGCCTTCAGGCGCAGGGCGTGCGCACCGTCATGCTGACCGGTGATGCCCCCGCTGTGGCCGAGCTGGTGGCCAAGGATCTGGGCATTGACGAGGTCCATGCGGGCCTGCTGCCCGCCGATAAGGTCGAGTGGGTCGAGAAGCTGCTGAGCCAGAAGCCTGAGAAAAAAGAGCTGGCCTTTGTGGGTGACGGCATCAACGATGCACCGGTGCTGATGCGCGCTGACATCGGCATTGCGATGGGCGCGCTGGGCAGCGATGCCGCCATTGAGGCCGCCGACATTGTGCTGATGGACGATGACCCGGCAAAGATCAGCCTTGCGATGCGCATCTCCCGCAAGTGCATGAGCATTGCCTACCAGAACATCGTCTTTGCGCTGGCGGTCAAGGCGCTGTGCCTGATTCTGACGGCGCTGGGCATCACAAACATGTGGTGGGGCGTCTTTGCAGATGTAGGCGTCATGGTGCTGGCCGTGCTGAACGCGACCCGGATGCTGCATGTGAAGCAGTACCAGTAAAATTTGCATAAAAAAGGCGTGTGCCCGTGGATGGGTACACGCCTTTTTTGAAATGGCTTCCCCCGCGGGGGAAGCTGTCAGTGGCCCAGACCACTGACTGATGAGGGCAGAGTTTACCATCACGACCCGTGCATGGGCCGCAACCGGAAGGCCACCCCTCATCCGCCCTCGGGCGGGGCCTCGGGCACCTTCCCCCACGGGGGAAGGCACTTTACAGCAGGCCCTCCGGGTCGAGGTACGCGCCGTCCTTGATGCACTCAAGGTGCAGGTGGTTCTCGCCGCTCGTCTCGGCGGGGACGGCACCTGCCTTGCCCAGTGTGGTGGTGGTTGTCACGCTGTCCCCTGCTTTGACGGCGGGGGAAATCAGGCCGCAATAGCGCCATGTGATGCCGTTGGCGTCCTCGACCTCTACCACATTCCCCCACAGCGCATCCTCGGTCACGGATGTGACCTTGCCGGCCTTGGCGGGGCATACGCTCTGGCCGGCGGGGGCGGCATAATCTGCGCCGTTGTGGGTGCGCCAGTCACCCAGAGTCTCGCTGTAGACCAGCTCATTGCCGCTGAACGCCGCCTGCGGTTTGGCATCCCAGATCCCCGGTCTGGCGGCGGGCGGTGCATCGGCTGCCGGGGCCTGTGCGGCCTCGGGCGCGGCGGTGGCTGCGGGCTTTTCGGCTGCGGCCGGCGTCTGGGTAGGCTTTGGTACATCCTCGGCAGGCTTGTCGATGGCCGCATCCGGCTGTGTCCAGACGGAATCGTCCTGCAGGGCCTCTTTGCGGATGCGCGTCAGGTCGGCAACATTGCCTACGATGCTGCGCAGTGCCAGAATCCCCGCCGCTGTGGCCGCAAACACCATGGCCAGACAGAACAGATACAGCCCTTTTTCCTTGAAAAACTGCTTGATATGGTTCATGCTTCCCGTCCCTTTCGGTTGAAATGTGTATGCCGTTAGTTTGGACGGGGGGCGCTTATTTATTCACCGTCAGCGGTATTTTGGCGCAGCAGCTCCAGCAGCTCCATCACATGCATCGTGCGCAGGCGGGCAGCCGTCTCGGCGGCTGTGTCGTGTGCAGCAATGATGCGGGCAAACTCGGCGAACTCATAGGCCATGCGGTGGCGCGGCGCGGCGGGGCCGTCCGTGCGCACGCAGTCGTCCCGCTGGGCGCCCAGCAGGCTGTAAACGGCGGGCAGAGAGTTGGGGTTGCCGTCCACCACAAGGTACCCGCCGGGACCCTGCAGCACCATGCCGTTCCGGCTGTTGGAATCCTTGGCGGTCAGCGCGGTGGCGGTAAAGCGGCCGTAATCAAGCAGCGCCAGCCCGGCAACATCAATGCCGTTCTCCCCGCGCACAGGGCGGTACTCTGCGGCCTTGGGCATACCCAGCAGCCCGACAAGCAGATGCAGACAATAGACGTTCATGTCCCCCAGCGCACCGCCCTGACAGGCCGGGTCGAACACAGGATGGACAATGCCACGGCAGTAATCATCGTACAGACGGCTGTGGGAGCAGAACACCGCCGAGGCCGCGCTGATCGGCCCGAGCTTTGCCGCCTGCTGCTGCAGGAAGGCAAACTGCGGCATATAAGGGACCGTGATGGCCTCGAACAGCACAAGGCCCTTGGCATCGGCGAGGGCAAACAGCTCCCGCGCCTCGGCCGCGGTGGAGACAAAGGGCTTTTCAAGGATGACATGGTATCCGGCGTTCAGCGCCCGCTTGGCGGCGGCATAGTGCAGGTGGTTGGCCGTGCCGATGTAAACGGCATCGAAGCCGCCGGCGGCGTAGCAGGCGTCCTCATCGGTGTAGACGGCCGGGATGCCGTACTGCGCGGCCCATGCCTCGGCCTTGGGGCGGCTCTGGGGACGGCAGCAGAGAGCCTGCACCGAGATCTCCGGCATGGCGGCGGTGTTGGCAAGGAACTCGTCAACAATGCGGCTGGTGGAAATGACAGCGAGGGTGAGAGGCATAGTGGGACACTCCGATCTTTTTATTATAGTTGCAATAAGGATAACATTCCGCGGCGGCTTTGTAGGGCGGGCAGTCCCCTGCCCGCCGCACCTACCCCCATTAAACCCCACACTTTTCTCTCTGTCAAGCAAATTTTTCATTGCATTTGGCGGGCAAACCGTGTATGATATAATATTGGATTATTATAGAGGAGTGTGCCCCCATGTAAAGAATCGGGACGAAATTCCGTACACACACAAAAATATAAGGAGTCATCATGGCATCATTGCGCGAAGAAATCGAATCCCGGCGCACATTTGCGATCATCTCGCACCCCGACGCCGGTAAAACCACACTGACCGAAAAGCTCCTGCTCTACGGTGGGGCCATCCAGACGGCCGGCTCCGTCAAGGGCAAGCAGAGCGCCAAGCACGCTGTATCCGACTGGATGGATATTGAGAAGCAGCGCGGTATCTCGGTCACCTCCTCTGTCCTGCAGTTCAACTATCAGGGCAAGTGCATCAACATTCTGGACACCCCGGGCCACCAGGACTTCAGTGAGGATACCTACCGTACCCTGATGGCGGCGGACTGTGCCGTCATGGTCATCGACGCCGCCAAGGGTGTTGAGGCCCAGACCATCAAGCTGTTCAAGGTTTGCACACTGCGCCATATCCCCATCTTCACCTTCGTCAACAAGATGGACCGCGAGGCCCGCGACCCGTTTGAGCTGATGGAAAATATCGAGGAGATCCTCGGCATCAAGACCTACCCGATGAACTGGCCCATCAGCTGCGGCAAGGACTTCAAGGGCGTCTACGACCGCAGCGCCAAGCGTGTGCTGGCGTTCTCGAGCGATGGGCGCGCCAACGGCGTCAAGATGGTCGATGAGATCGAGGCCGAGCTGGGCGATGCCGCGCTGGACGAGCTGATCGGCACGGTCAACCATGAAAAGCTGGCAGAGGACATTGAGCTGCTCGACGGCGCCGCCGAGGAATTTGACCTCGAGGCCGTGCAGCACGGCGAATTAAGCCCCGTGTTCTTCGGCTCCGCCCTGACCAACTTCGGCGTTGAGCCGTTCCTGAAGGAATTTCTGCGGCTGACCCCCGCCCCTCTGCCCCGCAAGGATGCCGCCAGCGGCGAGCTGGTGGACCCCTGCAGTGAGCAGTTCAGCGGGTTTGTATTCAAGATTCAGGCCAACATGAACAAGAACCACCGCGACCGCATTGCATTTTTGCGCATCTGCTCCGGCAAGTTTGAGCGCGGTATGGAGGCCTTCCATGTGCAGGAGGGCAAGAACATCAAGCTTGCCACCGGCACCAGCCTGATGGCCGATGACCGCGCCATCGTCAGCGAGGCCTATGCGGGCGATATTATCGGTCTGTTTGACCCGGGCATCTTCTCGATCGGCGACACGCTCTGCACCGGCAAAAAGCATGTTCAGTTTGCCGGCATCCCGACCTTTGCGCCCGAGCATTTTGCCCGCGTGACGCAGGTGGACACGATGAAGCGCAAGCAGTTCGTCAAGGGCATGGAGCAGATCGCGCAGGAGGGCGCGATCCAGATTTTCCGCGACCTCGGCTCCGGCATGGAGGAGGTCATTGTCGGCGTGGTCGGCGTCCTGCAGCTGGAGGTTCTGGAGTACCGTTTGAAAAACGAGTACAATGTCGATATCCGTATGCAGTCCCTGCCGTATGAGCATCTGCGCTGGATCTTGAACGACCCCGATGAGCTGGACATCAAGCATCTGGACCTGACCAGCGATACCCGCGCCATCGAGGATATGAAGGGCAACCCGCTGCTCCTCTTCGGCAGCCCGTGGAGCATCAACTGGGCCGAGCAGCACAATGAGACCCTCAAGCTCTCCGAGTTCGGCAACCTGACATTCTAAGGGAGGGCGTCTGACTTGTTAGCGCAGCTGAAAAAGCACCTGACCCCGCGGGAACTGTGGTCCGATGTTAAATTTTTCTTTCTGCTGAATCTCGGCCTTGTGGCCACGGCAGTGGGCATTGCCGTTTTTAAAACGCCCAACCACTTTGCGTTCGGCGGCACCTCCGGCCTGTCGATCGTACTGGCAACGCTGTTCCCGCGGTGGAATGTGGGCGCGTTCATGTGGTTCATCAATGCGGCGCTGGTCGCACTGGGCTTTGTCTTTCTGGGTGTGCGGTCGATGGGGTGGACAATCTACTCCTCCTTTGCGCTGTCGTTCTATGTCAGCCTGTGTGAGCGCGTCTACCCGCTGTCCCGCCCGCTGACCGATGATGTCTTTCTGGAGCTTTGCTTTGCGGTCATTTTGTCGGCTGTGGGTGCGGCCATCGTCTTTAACATCGGCGCGTCCACCGGCGGCACCGACATTGTGGCGATGATTTTGAACAAGTACACCAGTATGCCAGTCGGCCGCGCGCTGATGGTCAGCGATCTCGGCATTGTGCTGGCAGGTGCTTATCTCTACGGCCCCGCCACTGGCCTGTACTGCATTTTGGGCATGATCCTGAAAAGCACTGTTGCAGACAGCGCAATCGAGAGCATCAACATGCGCAAGGTCTGCACGGTCGTGACCTCCAACCCTGAACCCGTGCGGGACTTCATTGTCAATGACCTGCACCGCTCCGCCACGATGGAGCATGCCGAGGGCGCGTACACCCACGATGAAAAATGGGTGCTGACCACCGTGCTGACCCGCGGGCAGGCCCAGAAGCTGCGCCTGCATGTCCGCGGGCTGGATGACCACGCCTTTATCACGATCGTCAACAGCAGTGAGATCGTCGGCAAGGGCTTCCTCGCCAGCTGACCGCCGTTTTCGCTTGAGCGCACTCAAAAAAAGTTCTTCTCCCCGCCGTCTGGGAAGAAGAACTTTTTTAATCCCGAAATGATTTACTTGGCGAAGCCCACGATGCCAAACGCGCCGGGGCCGCTGTGTGCCGCGATGACGCAGCCCGTCTTCACCCACGTGAGGTTCCGGTAGCCCTGCGCATGCAGAAGCTCCTCCACCTCGCGCATGATCTCGCCGCTCAGCCCCTCGCCATAGATCAGCCACAGCGCGTCGGTTTCAAGCCCCTGCGCCTGCGGAAATTCCTTCGTCAACTGGCGGACGACGCGCCCCATCGTGCCGCGGTATTTCTTCGTCGAGAGCAGCTTGCCGTCCAGAATCTCGATCACCGGATGCAGGCCGAGGATTTTCGCGCCGAGATACGCGGCGTTGCTGACGCGGCCGCCCGCGCGCAGATAATCCAGATCGCCGGGGATGAAGCCCATGCGGATTTTCTCAATCAGGCCGTGAACAAACGCGCCGGCCTCGTCAAGGGTCGCCTCCGGGTGCTCGCGCAGGTAGCGCGCCGCGGTCAGCACGACCGCCGCCTGCCCCGCCGCGACGCTCTTGGTATCAATCGCCAGAAAGTTTTCGCGCCCCTCGCTCGCAATCAGCGCGCTCTGCATGGAGCAGGTCGTGCTGGCCGAATACGCCAGATAGAGGATCGGCACGCCGGGAAAATCGCGGTCAAGGCGCTCAAACGTCGCTTCAAAATCATGCGGCGTACAGCCGCTGGTGCGCGGCAGTTCGCGGTGCTTTTTATAATAATCGAACATCTCCGTCGTCGGGAACGCGCCGTCGTCATATGTTTTGCCGCCGAAGGAGACGTGCATCGGCACGATCACAATGCCGTTTTCCTGCGCCATTTCGGGCGTGATATCGCTGCCGGATTCGGCAACAAGGATTATTTTGCTCACGGGAACAACTCCTCTTTTTTCCAGATCAAGCGGCAAATCGCCGCAAGTAGAACCCAGTATATCGCCCCCGCGTTGCAAAAACATTGGCAAAATGTTGCTGAAATATGAATCTCGCCGTTTTTTTTCGCCGTTTCAGGCCGTTTCCGGCATCCGGGGCAGGCGGACGGTAAATTCCGATCCCTCGCCCGGCGCGCTGGTCACGCTGATCGAGCCGCCGGAAATTTCCAGCACGCGGCGCACCAGCGCAAGGCCAAGGCCGTTCCCCTCCTTGCTGTGGGAGGTATCGCCCTGATAGAACTTATCGAAGATGCGGCCAAGCGTCGCCTCGTCCATGCCGCAGCCGGTATCCGCCACGGTGACGACCACCTGATCCCCATCCTTGGCCTGCCGCAGGAGGATGCGCCCGCCCGCCTCGGTGAACTTGATCGCGTTTGAAATCAGGTTGTTGAACACGATTTCCATCATCGCCTCGTCGGCCAGCACCATGACGCGCTCCTCGAGCTGGGCGTCGAAATCAATGTTTTTGGCTTCCCACCGCGCTTCGTGCGTCAGCGCGCAGTCGCAGAGCTGCCGCGTCAGGTCGTAGGGCGCGGCGTTGGGCGTGATCTCCTGATTTTCCAGCTTGTTGAGCCGCAGGATGTTGGAAACCATCGTGCTCAGGCTTTCGCTGGCGGCGGCGATGGTCGCGGCGTATTCCCGCTGCTCCGCCTCGCTCAGACCGCCGCGCGCCAGCGCGGAGGCATAGCTGTTCATAACGGTCAGCGGCGTTCGGATTTCGTGGGACACATTGGCGATGAAATCGTTTTTCATCGTCTCCGTGCTGCCCAGCTCCTGCACCATGCGGTTGAAATCTTCGCACATGATATCCATATAATCAAACTTGTTCGCGTGGTGAAACGGCTTGACGCGGACGGTGAAATCGCCCTCCGTCACCCGCCGCATCGCGCGGCTGAGCGCGCGCATCGGCCGATCAAACCGGCGGCAGGTATACAGATGCAGCACGATTGCCGCCAGAAACGCCATCGCGATCCAGTACGAGCCCACGCCCATGCTCGCCACGACGCTGAACACCTGCATCTTCAGCAGCTTCTCCAGCGCGAACACGTTGCCCGCGCTGAGCACGCTGACCACCAGCAGGGTCATCGCGAACATGCGCCATGAAAACAGGCGGCGGCGGACGCGCGGATCCTCCTTCGCGCGCCTTTTTTTCAAAACAGACCGAAGTTTGTTCATGCGCCCGGCACCGCCTTATAGCCCAGCCCGTGCACCGTCATAATTTTGAAATCATTGCTGACGGACATCTTGTCGCGGATTCGGGTGATGTAGACGTCCACCGCGCGCAGGCTGGCGCTCGTCTCCCCGTCCCAGAATTCATCCATCAGCTGCGCGCGGGAGAACGTCCGCCTCGGGTAGGACAGCAGCTTGTAGAGCAGATCAAACTCGCGCACGGTCAGCGTGATTTCCTTTCCGCCGACATAGACGCTGCGCTCCTCCGCGTCGAGAACCGTCGAACCGACCACCAGTCGCTTTTCCGCTTCGATGCGCGCGCGGCGCAGCAGCGCTTCGATGCGAAGCAGCAGCTCGTCCACGTCGATGGGCTTCACCATGTAGTCGTCGATCCCCGCGCCGAAGCCCTTCCGCTTGGCGCTCATGTCGTCCAGCGCGGTCATCAGCAGAATCGGAATATGCCGGTTGACGCTGCGAACCTCGCTCACGAACTCAAACCCATCGACGCCGGGCATCATAATATCGGAAATGATGATATCCGCGCCGTCGCCGTGCAGCGCGTCGGTCGCCTGCGCGGCGTTTGCGCAGCCGATCGCCTCGTAACCGGCGGCGCGCAGGCTGGTGCAGACGATTTGATTCAAGCGGGCGTCATCTTCCACAACAAGCACACGAACCATGTTAATCCTCCCTCGCAGAATCGGAAAGCTGGGATTTCGGGCGCTTTCCGCTGCATCCGTCATTGATCGGTTTCAGTATACCAGCAAACTGTTTCGAATTTGTTACAGCGGCGCGTTTTTATTCGCTCGCTTGACTTTTGGGCAAAAAGCGATTATCTTTGTAGCGTCGTTTTCGATCATCCGTCCGTTTTCTGCCCGTCAAGGAGGCCTGAGCATGCTCGATTCCTTTCTTCGCCCGACGCAAATCAAAACCAATCAGGACGGCGGCCTGCTCCGGCTGATCGCCTGCGTCTGCATGTTCATCGACCACGCGGGCAAGATGCTCTTCCCGCAGCTGACGTGGATGCGGATGGTCGGGCGGCTCGCCTTTCCGCTGTTCGCTTACGGCATTGCGGTGGGCGCGGCGATGACCCGTCACCCGAAGCAGTATATCGCCCGCGTGGCCGCGCTGGCGCTCGTCAGCCAGCCGCTTTACGCCGTGGCGCTCGGGCATACAAACGAGGCGATGTACGCCGTTCCCTTCGCGCGGCATCCCCTGCGCGCGCTCTGCGCCTTCTATATAGGGAGCTGGGAAAAGCCGAGCATCCTGCTTGCGCTGCTGCTGGGGCTCCTTCTGCTGCTGTGCCTGCGCGAAAAGCAATATGTGCCCGCGCTTTTGATCTATGTGCTCTGCGCGCGCTTCTCCGCCGAGCTGGATTACGGCGTGAGCGGCATCGGCCTGATGGTGGTCTTTTCCCTCTTTCTGGAACACCCGGCGCTGTGCTTTGCCGCACTCGACGGCGATGGGGTAGTCGTGCGACATGCCCATCGACAGGATGTTG
>ERZ832317.5261-NODE-5261-length-11791-cov-2.565951_pt1 | contig 11791 bp, 10 predicted proteins | sample MGYA00519695_ERZ832317 | MGnify/ENA primary metagenome ERZ832317 (study PRJEB31850, sample SAMEA3708726) | human gut metagenome | biome: human gut; feature: human-associated habitat; material: faeces | place: China | collected 2014 ...
ATTCATATTAGAATACAAGATTGAATGAATAAAAGAGTCAAAGAAACGAATAAGTTTCTTTGACTCTTTTTGTATTCATTGTAAAAATACATCGACAAAAAATTCGTTCATTTGTGGTAAATACATGAATTATGTCATATAAAATTACATGGCGAAAAAACATGGAAAAAGAAGGGATAATGCGTAAAATCCTGTCGTAATAAACTGAATTGTTTCTTTCATTATCTGACAAAATCTACGTGTGGTCACACGTATAATAAAATCACTCAAAAGTACAAAATCGATTGCGTATACAAGAGGAAGAAGGTGGAACATGCACTATGAGCTGTACATAGATCTGTTTTTTCTTATTAATTTTCTGATGGATTATTTCCTGTTATTAATGGTAGGAAAGATGCTTAAGTGCCGGATCAGACGTCTGCGAATTATTGCGGGAGCAATGGTCGGTGCGTTTCTGACTTGCATATTTGTGGTCTTTTTGCGAGGAAAGATATGGAGGCTGGTGTTGTTTCACGGAGTCATGAATATGTGTCTGTTGAAAACAGGACTTGGGATAAAAGAAAAACGTACTCTGATAAAAGCATGGATATTGCTGTATGTCAGTGCATTTTTACTGGGCGGTATACTGAATGTATTTCAGCCATACGTTCGTGGAGGTGCAGTGTTTTTAATACTTGCATTTGCAGGATATCATCTTTGTCTTGGAATATGGGATTTGCTGGCTTATTTTCATAAAAATATGGCTGGCTCCTGTAGAGCCAGGCTGTATCAAAACGGAAGAGAATGTGAGATTTATGCCATTATTGACACTGGAAACAGGTTGCGGGATTCGTTGACGGGAAGACCGGTTCATGTAATTACAGGAGAGATAGCCGAAAAACTTGGCTGCACAGATTTTTCAAGTAAACGTGTAATCACCTATCAGAGTATTGGAAAGGAAAATGGTACGATGCCGATCCTTATGCTGGATTGTTTGTGCTGTCGGTGTGAAAAGGAAGAAAAATGGGTGGAAAAACCACTTGTGGCAGTCAGTGAGAGACAGAAGCTTTCCAATGTATATGACATGATCTTAAATCCTGATGATTTATAGCAGGCAGAAGAATAAATCGGACATTGAAAAATGTATTTATAGTCATTGTCGAAGTAAATAGTGGATTTAATATGGAAAGACATCTGTGAAAATGGAAGCTATGAAATGACTGATAAGTAAATAAAAAAGTTAATTTGTAAATGGAGGAATAGATATGTTAATGAAAGCAGTTATGCCCAAAAAGTTTCAGTTAAACGTAATTCCGGATTTTCGGACATTTTTATTTCCGGACGGAGGAGAGATACACTATATCGGAGGGTCAGACATTTTGCCTGCACCGTTAGAAGCAGATGATGAGGCGAGAGCAATCGGTTATCTGGGAAGTGCACATGACGAAGAGGCGAGGAAACTTCTGATAGAACATAATTTGCGCCTGGTCGTTTATATAGCGAAAAAATTTGATAATACTGGTATCGGAGTGGAAGATCTTATTTCCATCGGAACAATTGGATTGATTAAGGCAATTAATACATTTAACCCGACGAAAAATATAAAACTTGCGACCTATGCTTCCCGATGTATTGAAAACGAGATTTTAATGTATCTGCGACGTAATAATAAAACGAAACTGGAAGTGTCGATCGATGAGCCGCTGAATGTGGACTGGGATGGAAATGAACTCTTGCTGTCAGATATTCTGGGCACGGAGGAGGATACGATTTATAAGGATCTGGAGCAGGAGGCAGAGAGGAAGATTCTGATAAAAGCACTGAATCTGTTGTCAGCAAGAGAACGTTCCATCATACAGATGCGCTTTGGTATCGGAACTGTGGACGGGGAGGAAAAGACGCAAAAAGAGGTGGCAGATCTGCTGGGGATTTCCCAGTCCTACATATCCAGACTTGAGAAAAAAATTATGGTGCGCCTGAGAAAAGAAATGGTGAAGTATTCCTGAAAAAGTGTTAGAATGAAAATAAAAAGGGGATACGTGTATGAAGCTTACTTTTATAGGAGCGGACCACGAAGTGACAGGTAGCTGCCACCTTGTTGAGGCCTGCGGAAAGAACATTCTGGTAGACTGCGGTATGGAGCAGGGGCCAGATCTTTATGAGAACCAGGAAATCCCGGTTGCATCGGGAGATATAGATTATATTCTCCTGACGCATGCACATATCGATCACTCCGGAAAGATTCCGATGCTCTGCAAACAGGGATTTCATGGAGAAATCGTAACAACATTTGCCACATCAGATCTGTGTAATATCATGCTGCGTGACAGTGCCCATATTCAAGAGTTTGAGGCGGAATGGCGGAATCGTAAAGCAAGGCGAAGCGGCGGACCGGAATATGAGCCGCTCTATACAATGGCGGATGCCGATGCAGCGATCAAATTGCTGGCACCGTGTGATTATGATCAAAGAATTACACTGTGTGACGGAATAGATATTCGTTTTACGGATGTAGGGCATCTTCTTGGCTCTGCGGCAATCGAGATGTGGATCACAGAGGGAGACATTTCCAAAAAGATCGTATTTTCCGGAGATGTGGGAAATCTGGATCAGCCGATTATCAAGGATCCAAAGAAAGTGACAGAAGCAGATTATATTTTGATTGAATCTACATATGGAGACCGGGTGCATGGGGATGTAAGACCGGATTATGTCGGAGAGTTTACAAGAATTTTAAAGGAGACTTTTGACCGCGGAGGGAATGTGGTCGTTCCGTCCTTTGCAGTGGGACGTACACAGGAGCTTCTGTATTTTATCCGTGAGATTAAGGAGAAAAACTTGCTGCCGGACTATCCGAATTTCGAGGTTTATGTGGATAGCCCGTTGGCAATTGAAGCAACGAACGTATTTAATAAGAATGTAAAATCCTGTTTTGACGAGGATGCACTTGCGATTATTGAGAAAGGAATCAATCCACTTGTTTTTCCGGGCTTAAAAACAACGATTACAAGTGATGAGTCCCGGATGATCAATTTTGATACAAAACCGAAGGTTATCTTATCGGCATCAGGAATGTGTGAGGCAGGACGAATCCGCCACCATTTGAAGCACAATCTGTGGAAAAAAGAAAGTACGATCTGTTTTGTAGGATATCAGGCGGTGGGAACACTGGGGCGAAAGCTGATTGAGGGTGCGGAATGCGTCAAGCTTTTTGGTGAGACAGTCGAAGTCAATGCGAAGATCGAAAGTCTGAAAGGTATCAGCGGACATGCAGACCGGAACGGACTTTTAGACTGGTTGTCAGGATTTGAGAACACACCGCAGCATGTATTCGTAGTTCATGGTGAAGATCAGGTTACGGATACATTTGCAGAAGCAATTACGGAAAAGTTTGGCTGGCCGGCCATGGCACCGTATTCCGGAGGATGTGTGGATCTTGCTACAGGTGAAATCCTGTCCGTTGGAATTAAAGAACCGAAAAAGGCAGTGGAAAAACCAGCACAGATCCGTAAGCAGAATGCATTTTACAGAGTGGTCGCAGCGGCAAAGAGACTGCTTGATGTGGTATATAAGAATGAAGGACTTGCAAACAAAGAACTGATGAAGTTCGAGAATCAAATTAATAATCTGGCAGACAAGTGGGACAGATAAGAGTGTCAGATTTGGCAAAATAATCAGACCTATAAAGTGGTTTGCATGGCTGGCGGGATAAGATGATGCCAGACATGTGATGTCAAGGGGCAAAAGTTTTTTAATTTCATGACACTTACGAATAAGTAACCTGCATATGGAGAGAATTTCTACTAGACGTAATCAGAAAACATCTGGCAGGAGGTTCGAAAAAATGCAGGGAAAAGTTGAAATATGTGGTGTGAATACGGCAAAGCTTCCTATCCTGAAAGAAGAGGAGAAGGAAGCTTTGTTTGCGCGTATTAAAGCGGGAGATGATGAGGCGAAAGAGGAATATATCAAAGGAAATTTAAGACTGGTTCTAAGTGTGATCAAACGATTTCATTCCAGTAATGAAAACCCCGATGACTTATTTCAGATTGGTTGTATCGGGCTGATTAAGGCAATCAATAATTTTAATACGGAGCTGGACGTCAAATTCAGTACTTATGCAGTGCCTATGATCATTGGAGAAATTCGGCGTTATATGCGGGATAACAGCAGTATACGAGTCAGCCGTTCCCTTCGTGATACCGCATACAAAGCAATTTATGCGAAAGAAAACTATGTGAAACAGAATATGCGAGAGCCTACAGTTCAGGAAATCGCACAGGAGATCGGAATAGCCAAGGAGGACATTGTCTATGCGCTAGATGCCATTCAGGCACCTATGAGCCTCCAGGAGCCAGTGTACAGTGACGGAGGCGACGCACTTTACGTGATGGACCAGATCAGCGATCACAAGAATAAAGAAGAAAAATGGGTCGAAAGCCTGTCGCTACAGGCTGCCATGGAACATTTAAACGAACGGGAAAGATACATTATTTCCCTTCGCTTTTTTGACGGGAGAACCCAGATGGAAGTGGCAAGAGATGTGGGAATCAGCCAGGCACAAGTAAGCCGCCTGGAAAAAAACGCACTTCGCATAATGAGGCAGTATTTGGTGGAAAGTTAAAAAGGGACAGGTGTGAGAAGCACTAAAGCCCGTAAAAACGTAGGTGGGGTTAAAAAAGGGACAGGTTAAAGTCCAATTGGGGACGGGTTTTTTTTGAAAAAACCCCGTCCCCAATTGGTAATTGACATCTCCGACGTCTCATACTATGATATTGACATGGAGGATTTTTTGGCAATGATTAAGGCATGTATTTTTGATCTTGATGGTACGATTGGTAATACGTTGGATTCCATGGTCTATTCGGTTAACCTGACATTAAAAGAGATGAATCTTTCGGAGATTTCTAAAGAACAGTGTCGGGAGTTCGTAGGGAATGGTGCGAGGGTGTTGATGGAGAAGGCACTGGATGCATCGGGGAATCCTGGTGCGACCAAAATTGAGGAAGGTATGCAGATCTATGGACGCATATTTGATGAGAATTGTACATATCATGTAACACCTTGCGAAGGTGTCCCGGAAATGCTGTATAAGTTAAAGAAACAGGGAGTGAAATTGGCGGTGCTGTCCAATAAACCTCATTGTCAGGCGGTGAAAGCGGTTCATGCAATTTATGGTGAGAAGTTGTTTGACTGGGTACAGGGACAGAAGGATGAAATTCCAAGAAAACCGGATCCGGCGGGAGTGTTTTATGTGGCGAAAAAGCTCGGTGTAGATTACAAGGAGTGTCTGTATGTAGGAGATTCTGAAGTAGATGTGGTGACTGGAAAGAATGCAGGAGTAAAAACTATCGCAGTGACGTGGGGATTTCGTACGAAAGAAGAGTTAATGATTGCCGGAGCCCAGTATATGATAGACAAGGCAGAGAAATTGCAGGAATATCTATAAAAAGGAGGTTAAGAGGTAATGAATGAGTTTGATGAGGAATGTCTGAACGTATTTCTTGAAAATCAATCACAACTTTTTGAGGAGGCAGTTGCAGAGACGCTGGAAGATGCAGAAGCATTTCTGGAGGACTGCATGGCAGTTGTTGTGGAAAATATGGATGAGGTAAAAGAATTCCTGGAAGAAGAAGGAATGGATATTCAGGGAATGTCTGATGAGGAACTGGAAGAAGCAGCAGAAGTGTTCCCGATTCCGGACGGAAGATATCTGATTGTGGAAGGTTAAAATCCGGTGCAGTAAAATGTCCGGGAAAGAGGTTGAATCAGCACAGATAATAAGAAAACTACATAGAAGAGAAAAAGCCGTAACTATCTGGTGGTTACGGCTTTTTTTAGGGCATCATCAATGGCGTTGATGATGATTTGAGAGGTATATGGATTGTCGGAGGAATAAGAAATGTTTTCTAGCGATTGTGTCTGGCAGATCTGGTCTGCGATTTCTTCCATAGTCGGCTGGATCAACGGATACATGGTGGTGACGGTGTCGTCCAGGTTGGAAAATCGGATAGAGTTGATATGATTTTCGTCGACTGTGACTTCTACTTCCAGCTCTTTATCGCCCAAAGTAAGCTGTGAAGTGTAGATGCCCGGTTGATAGGAAGTGCTCTTTGATGAAGAAGTTTCTTTGTTTTTCGGGTGGAACATAAATGTAAGCAGTGCCACCAGCAAAATGCCGAGACAGATGAACAGGACTGTATAAATAATTTCCTTCATGTGAAGTACAACGATTTTTGTTTTTGAACTCATAATAACCTCCTGTATTTGTTTTCTTAGGTTTTTGTTCTTTATAATGTATGAAAAAGGTTGGAAAATTATACAGCTTTTTTCGTGACAAAAGAATAGATATCCTGTAGAATGGGTAGAGATAAAGAGGTGGAAAATATGATAATTATAGCAGGACTTGGAAATCCGACAAAAGAATACGAAGGTACAAGACATAATGTAGGATTTCAGGTGATAGATAAAATCGCAGAAAAATATAATATTGCAGTGGACGCAAAAAAAGGGCGTGCCTATGTTGGAAAAGGAATCATCGAAGGTCAGAAGGTTCTTCTTGTTAAACCGCAGACTTATATGAATTTAAGTGGTGAGAGCATTCGCGAGTTGGTGGATTATTTTAAGGTGGATCCGAAAGAAGAGCTGCTTGTGATATATGATGATATCAGTCTGAACCCGGGGCAGATCCGGATTCGTAAAAAAGGAAGTGCCGGTGGACATAACGGAATTAAAAATATTATTGCCCAGCTTGGGACAGATATATTTCAAAGAATTAAAGTCGGAGTGGGAGAAAAGCCGAAAGGATATGATCTGGCTGCCTATGTTCTCGGACATTTTCATGGAGAGGATCTGGAACTTATGGAAGAGGGATATGAAAAGGCAATTTCTGCCACAGAAGAGATATTAAAAGGTGAGATTGATGCGGCCATGAATGAGTATAACCGTAAAGTGAAGCCGAAGGGGGAGTAAAAGTGCAGGCGTTACTTAAGCCGCTTTTGGAACTGGCAGAATATGAAGATATCGTAAAAAAGAAAAAAGAAGATCCGGGAGTTCTGATGCTGACAGGTTGTGTGAATTCCCAGAAGACTCATATGATGTACGCACTTAGCGATGGCTGTTGTTATAAAGTCATCGCCTGTTCCAGTGAGGCAAAAGCGAAACAGATTTATGAAGAGTATCGTTTTTTAGATGCAGCCATTAGTTTTTATCCAGCAAAAGACTTGCTGTTTTACCAGGCAGATATTCGTAGTAAAGAGCTGATCAGTCAGCGAATGCAGGTGATACAGGCAGTTTTAAAAGGCGAACCGATAACTGTGGTTGCTAGTTTTGATGCATTTATGGATGCACTCCTTCCAAAAGAAATGATAAAGAGCAGGGTGATCAAGATATGTTCCGACGAGACTTTGAATCTGGATGAATTGTCTGTGAAGCTGGCACAGTGTGGGTATGACAGAGAGATAGAGGTGGCAGGACCGGGGCAGTTTGCGGTCCGTGGCGGCATCTTGGATGTATATCCGCTGACGGAGGAGCTCCCGGTCAGGATCGAGCTGTGGGGCGATGAGGTCGATTCGATTCGAACCTTTGATCCGGAGACGCAGCGATCTATCGAGAAGCTTGACGAGGTAGAAGTGTTTCCGGCTACAGAATTTCCAGAGGAAGAAGAAAAAAGAGTTTCTTTTCTGGATTATTTTGAAAAAGAAAATACAATTCTTTTCTTAGATGAGCCTGTGCGTTTGAAGGAAAAAGGCGAAGGAGTGGAAGAAGAATTTCTGGAAGCCCAGAAACGACGTGCCCAGAGCGGATACGAAGTAGCCGACAGCGAAGCTGTGCTTTTTACAACGCAGGAGATTATGAGGAAAATGAATGAATATTCCAGTGTGGGATTTCAGGCGTTGGATATGCGTTGCCCTGGGTTGAATATCCGGGCAAGTTATAATCTTCAAACGAAAAATGTGGATCCATACAATAGAAGTTTTGAACTTCTAACGCAGGATCTGAAAAAAATGAAACGAAATCAGAGCCGTGTCATTCTGCTTTCCGGTTCTAAAACAAGAGCAAGGCGCCTGGCAGAAGATCTTCGAGATTACAATCTGAGCAGCTTTTACAGTGAAGATATGGAGCGTGAAGTAGAACCGGGAGAAATTATGACTGCTTATGGTTATATTGCAGAAGGCTATGAGTATCCACTTTTGAATTTTGTTGTAATTTCAGAAACGGATATTTTCGGAAAGAATAAAAGGAAGAAAAAACGCCGTACCACTTATGAAGGGCGTAAGATTCAAAGCTTCTCGGAATTAAAACCTGGAGATTATGTGGTACATGAGAATCATGGACTGGGAATTTATCAAGGAATTGAAAAAATCGAAGTGGATAAGATTTCCAAAGACTATATGAAGATTTCCTATGCTAAGGGTGGAAATCTTTATATTCCGGCAACACAGTTGGATCTGATCCAGAAATATGCCGGTTCTGATTCAAAAAAACCAAAACTTAACCGTCTTGGAACTCAGGAGTGGACAAAGACGAAGGCAAAGGTTCGGGGGGCAGTTAAAGAAATTGCAAAAGATCTGGTAGAACTTTATGCAGCAAGACAGAATCAGGATGGGTTTGTTTACGGGGAGGATACAGTCTGGCAGAAAGAATTTGAGGAAATGTTCCCGTATGAGGAGACAGAAGATCAGCTTCTGGCGATCAATGCTGTGAAGAAGGATATGGAAAGCCACAAGATCATGGATCGTCTGATCTGTGGTGATGTAGGTTATGGAAAGACGGAAATTGCAATCCGTGCGGCATTTAAGGCAGTACAGGAAAATAAGCAGGTGGTCTATCTGGTACCGACCACTATTTTGGCACAGCAACATTACAATACATTTTGCCAGAGAATGAAGGATTTCCCGGTCCGGGTAGATCTGATGTGCCGATTCAGGACTCCGGCTCAGCAAAGAGATACGATTCAGAACTTGAAACGCGGGCTGGTAGACATTGTGGTTGGAACCCACCGTGTGCTCAGTGATGATATTGAGTATAAGGATCTGGGATTGCTGATCATCGACGAGGAGCAGCGTTTTGGAGTCCAGCACAAGGAGAAAATCAAAAAGTTAAAGAAAAATGTAGACGTTCTGACGTTGACGGCAACGCCGATTCCAAGAACTCTTCATATGAGCCTTATCGGAATCCGTGATATGAGCGTGCTGGAGGAGGCACCGCAGGACCGGTTGCCGATCCAGACGTATGTGATGGAATATAATGATGAGATGGTCAGGGAGGCAATCGAACGAGAATGTGCGAGAAACGGACAGGTCTACTATGTGTACAATCGAGTGGAAGACATTGCAGAGGTAACAGCGTATATTCAGAAACTTGTTCCGGAGTTAAATGTATCCTTTGCCCACGGACAGATGAAAGAGCATGAGCTTGAAAAGATCATGTATGATTTTATTAATGGAGATATTGATGTGCTTGTGTCGACAACGATTATTGAAACAGGCCTTGATATTTCCAATGTAAATACCATGATTATTCATGATGCGGATAATATGGGACTGTCACAGCTCTATCAGCTTCGCGGAAGAGTAGGACGTTCCAACCGGACGGCATATGCGTTCTTAATGTACCGCCGGGATAAGATGTTAAAAGAAATCGCAGAGAAACGTCTGGCTGCAATCAAGGAATATACAGACTTAGGAAGCGGCTTTAAGATTGCCATGCGGGATTTGGAAATCCGTGGAGCCGGAAACCTGCTGGGTGCGCAGCAGAGCGGACACATGGAGGCAGTCGGTTATGACCTTTACTGCAAGATGCTCAATGAAGCGGTCAAGCAGGAAAAGGGAATCGGAGTGGAAGAAAGCTTCGATACAACAGTAGATGTGGAAATGGATGCATTTATCCCGCCATCCTATATTCCAAACGAGACACAGAAACTGGATATCTACAAACGAATTGCAGCCATTGAAAATGATTCGGAAAGTGATGAGATGATTGATGAGCTGACAGACCGTTTTGGAGATCCGCCAAAATCAGTGACAAACCTTCTTTCCATTGCATTGATAAAAGTGCTGGCGCATCAGGCGTATATGAAGGAAGTGGTAGAGCGTGGCAATACAGTGCGCTTTGTCATGTATGAAAAAGCTGCGGTGAATCCGGCAAAAATACCGGAGCTTCTGTCAAAATATGATCATGCGTTGAAATTTATCCCGGATCAGAAAGGACCGTATTTTGTGCTGAACCGGGGAACCAACAGCCGGACGGCAGCGGGAAGCAGCATCGACTATATCCGCCAGTTTGTGTTGGATGTGCAGACGATTTTAGTAGAAAAAACCATAAAAAAGGATGCTTAACTGCATAAAAATCTTGCGGCATGTACGAAAAAGCACTATAATAGAACGATGATAAATATTTTGGAGGAACGTGATATGAGATTTAAGAAATTCACAGCACTTGCATTGGCGGTTGTTACTGCAGCTTCCGTAGCTATGACAGGATGTGGCAGCAGAATCGATGAAGATGCAGTTGTTGCTACATTAGGAGATAAAGAGATTTCACTTGGACTTGCCAACTTTATGGCACAGTATACAGCAGTATCCTATGACAGCTATATTACCATGGGATATGCTAAGGAAAATATGTGGTCACAGGATTTATCCGGAAACGGTAAGACTATGCAGGATAATGTAAAAGATGGAATCCTGACACAGATTCAGACCAATTATCTCTTAGAAGACCATATGAAAGACTATGGTGTGGAAATAACGGATGAGGAGCTTTCTGATATTGATACTGCAGCACAGCAGTTCATGGATGACAATAGCAAGGAAGCAATCAGGACCATGGGTGCCAAGAAAGAATATGTAGCAGAAATGCTTCGACTGAACCTGATTCAGAAGAAGATGCATAATGCAATCATTGCAACTGTAGATACCGAAGTTTCTGATGAAGAAGCGGCACAGAGAACCTTCAGTTATATCAAGGTTTCTACCGAGGCACATTATGATGACAGCAAGAATTATGTGGAATATACCGATGATGAGAAGGCAGAATTAGAAAAAACTGCAGAGAAAATCGCAGAAGAAGCGAAAACCGATTTTGATGCAGCAGCAACAGACAACGGATATACTGTAAGCACTTATTCATACGGCAGTGATGAAATCGGTGAAGATGGAACAGCAACCGGAAGTATGGATGCATCCATTATTACAGCAGCAGATGCGTTAAAAGAGGGAGAAGTTTCTTCCATGATTTCCGTAGATGGAAAAGGATATTATGTTATCCGCTTAGACAGTGAATTTGACCGTGATGCAACAGACAAAGAGAAAGAAACAATTGTTTCCCAGCGTCAGTCCGATAAATATACTGAAGTATGCGACAGCTACAAGGAAGAAAAAGAATGGACGGTAAATGATGATGTATGGGCAGCTGTTAACTTTGATAAGCTCTATACCATCAAGAAAACAGATACAGAAACAGAATCTGTAAGTGAGACAGAGGCAGCAACAGAATAATTGCAGAAATTATAAAGTAACAAGAACATAGAGAAGCAGAAAATTCATTTTTCTGCTTCTTTTCTATCACACAGATACAGGAGTATGTGATGAAAGACAATATCGTATTAATCGGAATGCCGGGCGTAGGAAAAAGTACTGTAGGTGTCGTATTGGCGAAGGCATTAGGCTATAATTTTGTGGATGCAGATTTAGTCATCCAGCAGCAGACTGGAAAGCTTTTGTGTGAGCTGATTGCAGAGCATGGAACAGAAGGATTTCTTGAGATTGAGGATGAGGTAAACAGCAGAATAGAAGGACATAAAGCAGTC
>ERZ832317.5268-NODE-5268-length-11774-cov-6.354467_pt1 | contig 11774 bp, 13 predicted proteins | sample MGYA00519695_ERZ832317 | MGnify/ENA primary metagenome ERZ832317 (study PRJEB31850, sample SAMEA3708726) | human gut metagenome | biome: human gut; feature: human-associated habitat; material: faeces | place: China | collected 2014 ...
GGCGGGGTCACCGCCCTCGACAACGCCGGTGATGACGGCGTGGCGCTTACCGGCGCGCTCCAGATCAGCGACCATCTCGCCGACAGCGCCGCAGGCGTACAGCTCACCCAGCCAGGTGGGGGTGTCGGTGTTGGCGTAGTCGGGGGCCTTCTTCTTCTGCACGTTGACGAGGACGACGGGCACGTCGAGGTCGCGCACGGCGGGCAGCATATTGTAAGAGGTAGCGTAGGTCAGCAGCTGCAGAATGACAAGGTCAACGTCGGCGGCGCGGAACTTATCGCCCGCGGCCATGGACTGCTCCTTGGTGGTGACGATGCCGCCGTCGATGACATCGACGGTGTCGGGCAGCGTCTTTTTGAAGGCGGCGTACTGGCCCTCAAACTCGGGGACCAGCGTGGGGAACTGCGGCAGGTAAGCGCCCAGCGCAATGGCGAACACGCCAACGCGGGCTTTGGTTTCGACTAACATGGTGGGACCTCCTGTATATGGATTTGTTGTGATGTGCGTGTAGGGGAGGGATTTATCCCTCCCGGGAAGTATACGGTGTCGGGCGCGGGCACGGGAGGGTCAAGACCCTCCCCTACAAACCAGGGTGAACGGCAGGCTGGCGGCGGCATGAGGGCATGCCGCCCTACGGTTGGATGTAGGGCGGGGTGCCCCCACCCCGCCGGGCCGTTTACTGCGGCTGGTATTCCTTAATTTCAAAGCTGTGCTTGATAGCGGCGCGGGCCTCGGCCAAATCCTTGAATACACCCGCGTGGATGAACTGCACCATCAGGTTGCCCAGCGCCGTGCCCTCGGTCGGGCCGGCAAAGACGGGCAGGCCGGTCGCGTTGGCGGTCCGCTGGTTGAGGTAGGCATCCTGACTGCCGCCGCCCACAATGTTCAGGCTGGTGTAGGTCTTGCCGGTCAGCGTCTGCAGTTTTTCCACCGCGCGGCGGTAATCCTGCGTCAGGGAGTTGTAGACGCACTGCATAACCTCACCGGTGGTGGCCGGGACCCGCTGCTGCGTGTCTGCGCAGGCAGCCTTGACCTCCTCGATCATCGACTCCGGCGCCAGAAAGCGGTTATCGTCCGGATCGACACAGCTGGGGAAGTCTGCCGCCCCCTTGGCGGCGGCGATCAGCTCAGGGAAGCTGGGCCGTGTGCCGGTCTGCTCGCCCAGCTCGCGGCGGATGGACTGGATCATCCACAGGCCCATGATGTTCTTGAGATAGCGGTAGCGGTACTCGTAGCCGCCCTCGTTCGTAAAGTTGGCAGCGCAGCTCTCGGGGTCGGTGATGGCGCGCGGGTTTTCGACGCCGAGCAGGCTCCATGTGCCGCTGGAGAGGTAGGCGGCGAACTCGTCCCGCGCCGGCACCGCCAGAAAGGCCGAGCCGGTGTCATGGGTCGCAGGCAGGATGACTTCGGCATCAAAGCCGACCACTGCCTGCACCGCCGGGGTCAGATGCCCCATCACGGTACCCGCCGTTTTGATAGGCTGGAAGATCCCGCGCGGCAGGCCGAGCCTTTGCAGCAGCGCATCGTCCCAGTCTTTGCTGTCTGCGCCGACCAGCGCCGTTGTGCTGGCGTTGGTATACTCATTGGCGGCCACGCCGCAGAGCAGGTAGTTGAGGTAGTCCGGCACCATCAAAAACATTTTGGCGGCTGCCAGCTGCTCGGGGTGTTCCTTCTTGAGGGCCATAAGCTGGTAGACCGTATTGAACGGCTGGTACTGGATGCCGGTGCGGGCATAATGCTCGGCAAAGGTCAGGCCGTACTCCTTTTCAAGCGCCTCGCGGATGCCCTCGGTGCGCTCATCGCGGTAGGCCACGGCATCGCCGATGCGCTGCCCTGCCTCGTCCAGCAGAACGAAATCCACCGCCCAGGTGTCAATGCCGATGGTTGCGGGGGCAAACCCGGCATCGTGGGCGGCGCGCAGGCCGTTGACAACCTCCCTGGCCAGCGTGTCGATGTCCCAGCAGAGGTGGCCGTCCTTGCGCCGGACGCCGTTCTCAAAGCGGTAGACCTCCTGCAGGACGATCCTGCCGTCCTGCACGGTGCCGACAATGTGCCGCCCGCTGGATGCGCCGATGTCGACCGCCAGTGTACAAGTCTGCATAGTGTTCTCCTTCTTTGCAAAATGACAGTACTTTTCACTTGATGTATCTGCATTATACGCCGCCGTCTGCAGCTGTTCCATCCCCAAAACAACTTGATTCTTTGTGAAAATTCCATTCTTTTTCTGCCCTGCTGTTCCCCTTTGCCGCTGCATCCGGGCACAGGCGGGTAAGCAGGCACATTTACTGTGAACTTCCTGAAAAATTAACTCTCGATGGCTTTCAGGTTTAATCCTGGGAGTCATCGGTGCTGAGGAAATCCATGATTTCCATGAATGAACGCTTGCTTTGCTCGATGGCCTGAAGCAGCTCTTTGTTGCGTAGTTCATCTCGCTTTTTCATCAGCTGATTGAGCTCTTCGAGTTCCGCTTCATACTCTACTTCAATCTTCTATTTTCTTCTGGCTTCCCCAGTGTTCCCCATCTCTGCCCCACCGTCGCGTTTCATGACTCCCCTTGCGTTGTTTTCCGCTGCCAAAGGACAAACGCGACACAGGGCGAATGTCGCGACAAACAAAAAGAGCCCACCAGCGAACTAAGTAAAATAACTCAGTACGCCAGTGGGCTCCCTCTCATCCTATTTTTCAGTTTTGCTTTCCTGCTTTGATTGTTTTTATCTCCTGTGTGACCTTCTTTCGGTTCGTAATGCCCTTGTATATCAGACGCCAAACCCAGAAAAACGGCAACAGGACAGGGTATTTATATACAGTGGGTGCATACGCTTCGCACCATTCTCTGCCGGGGAAGATACGCGAGAGAAGATACTTCCGCTTTGTGTGCGCTGTGATAGCCCCACCATCCGGCTGCAATTTCTGCATTTGATTCAGGATCCGATTTTCAATCGTTCCATAGGTAGATGCCCCCAGATAGTATGCAAGCATCTGCTGTTCAGCTTCACTCAAATTGGCTTTCGTGGGCAGTTCAGCGATTCCAAATATTTTTTGAGCCAGTTCTCTGCTTTCGTGCTCGTAAGAAAAGATACCCAGGCCTCGCAGCTCCGAATCCACATACTCCCAGTTCAGGGTTCCGCCAAGTTTTTGGTTCATGATGTAAATATCTGCCAGAGTGCGGATGCCCGTGCCGCTACCGCTGTAATGCTTATAGGCGTGCGCGATGACAAACGCATAGAAATCTTCCGGTGTGAAATGGAACCGATACGGAACTTCTGCATCCGGGATCAACCGCTGTTTTACGTCAGCATACTTTTCATTGAGTGTATCGTATCTCTTATGATAAAGCTCAACGTGCATTTCAAAGTTATAGATTGGCGGTTTTTCATACTCATCGTGGTTACTTTTGTTATATCCTTTTACAGTGTATCCCCGGCCCTGAAAAATCGCTTTTACTTCTTGCCGTTTAGAGGCATCAAAAAGAATATCGTTATCTGCCATTTCCCGCATCCCGAATTTAGGATACCAGTCTTTCAGAATGCTGCCTTTCAGCGGCATATACCAGATACCATGCTCTGCAAATTCTTTTTCCAGCTGGTGTCGTTCGGCATCCAGCAGCATATTTTTGCGGACAGCCTTGTTTTTGACATCCAGCCATTTCAGCCGGATGCTTTCCTCGGCACAACGAAACGCATCGGTCTGCTCCAGCGCCATGCACACCATTGCAGAAACGGAATGCGCTTTCGCCAATCGAAGCAGTGCCTCCATGTCAATATTTGCAAGCAGTGTTTCTTCCGGCTTTGTGCCTTGCAGTGAACAGGCCATGAGATAAATCAAAAATTCCGAAGTCTTTTCCATATCATACTCCTTCAATACTCATCCCAACGGCTGTAGATTGCACTGATTTTCTCTTCGAGTTCCTGAATGCGTTTTTCCTGCTCCGCTTCATATTTTTCATAGGATTCCTGCCGCTCTTGCTGAGTGGCATTTTGGTCGGCCACTGCTTGAAAAGCACTGTTCAGGTCAACATAACGCAACTCATTGGCCGCTTTCCGGTCGTCTGCAAGCGTCATAAATCTTTCAACATCTGAAATCTGGAGCGTTCCGCTTTGAATCGTTGAAAAGTCAAACGACGCAAGCATCATGGTATGTGCTGTAACAACTTGAGAAATATAGTCTGGGTAGTAGACGGGTTGCTTGAAAAAGCCATAGCAAATGTATGGTTTCCCATTTTCCTGCATACCAGCCTGCAAGGAAGCATCATACAAGATCAATTCTGTATAGCCATGTTCATTCAAAAGATTCCGGGTCTCTTCTGTGTTCACATTGTTCCGAAGCAGGAACGCAGGACTTTTGGTATCGTCCATCTGCACCAACAGGTCTTTCATCTCGTCCGCCGTCTGCAAAATGGATTCGTCAAATTGCAGGCCCGCCAACACAACTTCATAGTCTTTTGCAACGGCTTTTTCCAAAATCTGGGCCAGCTGTTCTTTTTCCTGCGAACAGTCCAGAAGGATCACCGGGGTGATGGAATGTTCTGCAGCCAGTTTATCGATCTCGGTAAAATCGTCCTCCGATGCAGGAACAAAACCAAAAAGGATGCCGGAAGCATCTTCTTTAATGTTGATGGCATGTTGCTTTTGCGCAAGCTCCGAACGGATATCGTTGATTTCTTGCTTATATGGCACTGCTTCCTTTTGAAGCTGCTGCATATACGCTGTCTGCCGCTGTTCCTGACGGTGGTTTACAAAGAGCAGTCCGAACAGCGCGACAGCAAGAAGAAGGACTACGATCGATAATGCTTTGCTTTTCATTTGCACGTTTTCCTTTCCCTCACGCAAATGCCATCCTTCGAGAACGCCAGTTCTGCATCAAAGAATTCGGCCTGATTCATCCGGTGCGTGACCAGAATCACCGTTTTGTCCGTCATCTTTCGCAAATTATTCAGCAGTCGAAGGGCTGTTGCTTCGTCCAATGCGCTGGTCGCCTCGTCCAACAAAAGAATTGGATGGTTGGAATATACCGCCCGGGCAATGGCGATGCGCTGCATCTGCCCTTCGGACAGACCCGCGCCACGCTCGCCCAGCACGGTATCCAGTCCGTTTTCCAGCCTGCGTACAAAATCGTCCGCGCAGGCGATTTTCAGTGCGTTATAAATTGCATTCTCATCCTGCGCCCTGTCTTCATCCCCAAATGCAACAATGCTGCGGATGGAACCGGACAAAAGCTGGTTACCCTGCGGCACATAGGCAAACAGGCTTTTCCATGCTGAGGTCAGCGGTTGGTTCCCGGTTTTCGTGGAAAGGAACCGCTGGCCGGAATCCAGCGGATACAGGCACATGAGCAGTTTGAGGAGGGTACTTTTGCCGCAGCCGGACGGCCCGGTAAACACTACATACTCGCCCTTGCGGATGGTCAGGCTGACATCCTGCAAAACCACCGGCATGGCGGGCGGTTCGCCCTCGGTCTGCACCGGGGGCTGGTAGGTAAAGCAGGCGTGTTCCAGCTGAAGGGACTGCAATTCGGTCTGATAAAAATGCAAGGTCTGTTCTTCAGGCACCGTTTCGGTGCTGTCTGGCGCAAAGGCTTCCGCTTCCATCAGGCGCTCGGCACTGGCCAGCATGGAATAATACCGCGGCAGATACCCCGTCAGGTTGGCAAACGGGCTTTGCACCTGCCCCACCAGCTGCATAATGGCCATCAGGTTGCCGTAGCTCATGGTACCAGTCAGGATGCCGTAACCGCAGAACCCGATACCCAGCAGATACGCCCCGTCCATGGCACCGGCAAAGCCGATGTTGCACAGGTTGGAAAAATTGCTGCGCTTCATCCGGGCGGCTTTGTGGGCGTCCATCAGGGCGTCTGCCTGCTGCGTCATCTGTTCTTCCTTGGCAAAGGTGCGGACGATGACAAGACTTTCCAGCCGTTCCTGCAAGAACACCCGGAGCGCACCGTCTGTTTCTTGAATCCTCTTGTGCAGTCGTTTCAATATCTTGCGGAACGCATAGGTCAGCAGCAGCATGGCCGCGCCGCCGGGGAGAAGGATGTACAAAAAACGCGGCTCGAGCCACAAAATAGCGGTCACTGCGCCCAGCAAGCGCACCAGCATTCCGATCAGCCCGGGCACGATCTGGGTCACACCGCCCGCTACCACGGTGGTATCCGAGGTCAGGCGGTTCATCCACTCGCCGGAGTGCACCGCCGCGACCGATGCATAATCGCCGGTAAGCAGGGCGGAGAAGAGCCGGTGCTTGAAGCGGTTTTCCACAGTGGCGCTGGTGTACTCACTCAAAAAGCGACCCGCCGCGCTCAACATGATCTGCCCCAGCAGGATGCCCACCAGCAGCGCCAGCGATGCCCAAAAACCGCCCTGCGCCCCGTCCACGGCCATATTGATGATGCGCCGCAGCACGAACGCAAAGGCGATGCTGGAAACACTCAGCACGGTCTGCACCACTACCAACAGCCCTACCAGCCCTTTGGCACGGCCGGTGACGGCGCTGAGCCATTGCAGGGTATGTTTCTGTTTCATCGGTGCAGTTTTCCTTTCACACGCTTGCAAAAGATGCGCACCGGCTGAAAAAAGACCCAGACGCGGCTGTAAAGCCGATACCGCCAGTCGGACACGGACACCGTATGGCCGTTGTGCCGGAAAGAAGTCAATACTCCCAAGATATCCTCATCCCGGATGCCGTACTCTTTTGCAATGCAGTTGTCGCCCAAAATCACATAGCTGTCCGGGCGCACTTCAATGATGCGGTGCAGCACATACGGGTCAGACGGCCTGCGGTACAGTACCACGTCATATTTTTTGCAGCGTTCCGAGCCTTTTGGGACTACGGTAAACAGGTCACGCCCCTGCCGGAGCATCGGCTGCATGCTCACGCCCCGGATGCGGTAGGTCAAAAAGCCATTTTTCGCAAGGCATTCTTCCAAGGTAAGTTTAGGCATCCAGCGCACCAATTTTTTTCAGGTTGGCCAGCACCATATCCACATCCTCTGCCATCACAGTGCGGGGGGCATCGTACTTTCTGCACATGGCATCCAGAATGGCTTCCTTAGTGGTTTCGGTTTTGAGCTGGTCGATGATAAACGCAGCGGTGGCGTTGCTGCGCACCATGCCGGCAAAGCCGCCGTCCGCTTCCACCATCACCTGCTCGCCGTCCATCTCCTGCGTCACAAAGGTATCTTTCAGTTTCATATCGTGTCGTCCTTTCTTCCATACCAAAAGAAGGCAGGCAGCCAAAAACTGCCTGCCTTTGAATTAGTCACCCCATATCGCTCTCGGACACTCACTGTCCGAATTACAGATGAGGCTCTCAGCCTTACAACCGCCATCCCAAGGGCAGTTCTCAATCGGGATGCTTACCGTAACAACATCCTCGTTCTCAAACTCGATGACTTCCATCTGAGCCTTGGTATACTTTTCCATTGGGTTTCCCTCCTTTCGTGAGAAGATTCTCTATGTGAAGCAGTTTTTACACCGCATCACGCGAAAGAAGGGGTTGACAGAAAACCGGACTCAGGACATAATTTAACTTGCTTGCTTGCTTGCTTGCTTGCTTGCTTTGCAATTATCGCCATTCGTTTCATAATGTCAAGTCCTCGCTTCCGTTTTGGAAAAAAATCTATGTCAGCGTCCTTTGCAGGGCAAGGAAAATCGTGTAGGGCAGGCCGCCGAAACGGTCTGTCCCTTTCTGAAATCAATCCGTACTGAGCTCCGAGCAATAACTTGTACAGGAGGGGTTATCGGTTCCGCAGCCCCAGCCGCCAATGCCGGCATTCACGCCATTGCAGCCGCCGCTGGTCGTAATAACGTCCTCGGCTTCAAACTCGATGACTTCCATCTGAGCCTTTGCATACTTTTCCATGTTTGCACACCTCCTTTCGCAGAAAATTTCTATGTGAAGCAGCTGTTACACCGCGTCACGCGAAAGAAAGTATTGCAAACAAAACGGATTCAGGACATAATTTATCTTGCTTGCTTGCTTGCTTGCTTGCTAAGCATTATCGCTGTTTGCTTCATAAAGTCAAGTCCTTTTCTGCCCTGTTCGGAAATTTCTATGGGAAAACGCTCTTGCGGAGCGTGTGCCGTCTTGTAAGGCGGGTAGCCAAAAACTGCCTGCCCTGCGGGGAATTACCAACGTATTCAGCGATAAAAGGCTGACATCCTGCAACTTTATAATAAGTTGTTAGTCATCTAAACCAGGAATTTCGTTTGTAACACAACCACTGGTCGTGATGACATCCTCGGCCTCAAACTCGATGACTTCCATCTGAGCCTTGGTATACTTTTCCATGTTTGCACACCTCCTTTCGCAGAGAATCTCTATGTGAAGCAGCTGCTGCGCCGCGTCACGCAAAGGGTCAGCAGTCCGGGTGAGGTTCTTCCTCATTGATCTGCTCTTTTTTTAGCCATGCGTTGTAGGTTTTTTGCATGGATTTTAACAGGTATTCTTTGTACTCCGCCCGCAGTTCTTCAAAACATTCTTTCTGTTCAGCACACTTTTTCAGACGGATACATTCGGGGTAATAGAAGCAGGTTTTGCACGCCTCGATCGGCTCCCAGTATTCTCGAAAACTTTGGATGACGGAACGCTCTGACGCTTTTCCATCAAGGCTTCCCACAAAGTTGTCCTCGCTGTAATGCTCGCACAGCCCAAGTTCCCCGTTCGGCAGGATCGTAAGGGAACCGCCGCTATCCGCCATACATTGCCGGATACGCAGTTTTTGGCGCAAATAATACGATGCTCCGATTCCGCAATCGTCCAGTTTTTTGCGGAGCCGCTGCTGTTTTTGATAGAGCTGGCGCCGTTCTTCTTGGGCACGGATATGTGCTTTGCTGCCTGCAAACTCAAACAAGGTATGGCTGTAAACCGAAAATTTACCTTTACCTCCGAAGCGCTCGTGCAGTTCATCCGCCAGTTCCATCAGATTATCGGCGTTGTGCTCGTCCATGTTCAGCCGGATATGGACGGAAACCCCTGCATCCAGCAAACGCTGGATATTTGCCAGTACCACCTGATAGGGGCTGGGGCTGTCCTTATAAATAAATGCCTTGCTGCGGTTATAAATTTCTTCCGTGCCGTCCAGCGTGATCTGCACGCTCTTCAACTTCCAATGGGAAACCGCTTGTTCTACGGTAGCTCCGTCAAACAGGTATCCGTTGGAGATGATCATGGATTCGTACACGATGCCCTTTTCAGCAAGGTCAGTGCAGATGATATCAATGACCTGCTTATTAAAAAGCGGTTCACCGCCAAACCAATGCAGATGGACCTTTTCGCCGCCGCAATGCGCTGCAATATATGCCGCTGCTTTGTGGGCAGTCTCCGCGCTCATGGGGATGCGGGAACGCCCCATCTCGTAGCAGTAAAAGCACCGGGCGTTGCAGTCCGTAGTAGTAAAAATGGTATAGCTTGTAATATGCTCCGGTTCCTTCCACATCGTGCGGCGGATAAACCGCACCTGGTCGGCGTATTTCTGGTCGTTCATCTCCTGCGGTACGCGAAACCAGCCGTCCCGCAGTTCGGGCAGGTTGTCCGGCGCGGCATATTCTTCCGGCGTGAGCAGCAGCAGCGCTCGTGTCAGGGTGTGGAACACCAGCACACCGCCCTCGACCGGCTGGGCAAGAACGTATGTCATCCAGCGCAGGCCGTGCTCTGCCGGCTTCGGCTTACCAAGGATCTTGATCGTATTGCCGGACGGCGGCAGAATGATTTGCATATATGTTCCCTCTATTCGTGGTTCATTCCGTGGTAGGCCACCTGTGCGGCCTCCGGTTCCATGTTGCAGCCCAGCCTGTACAGCGGCACGCTGCTGCCCAGCCGATTCACCAGAGCCAGCATTTTTTGTGCCCCAATCGGGGAACATGGGCGGTAGCTCTGCTGGCAGAGCATGGGTAATGCCGCCTTTTTGTCGATGCGCTGGATCGAGTTTTCTGTGTTGCGGGTCAGGATGCAGACAGCTTTCAGCGGGCAGGAGGTGTTGGTACTGCGGTGGTGCTTGCCGTCCCACGGCGTTCCGTAAACAGTCACGCCCTGTGCGCTGATTTTCAGCAGGGGCTTGTCATCGTTGATGAACACTGCCCGTTCACCGAACCGCTTTTTCCAAAGCTGGGTGTGGGTGCTTTTGCCTGTGCCGCTTTTGGCGGTGAACAGGTAGGCTTTGCTGTCCACACTGATGCAGGAGCCATGAAACAGCAGGGTGTCCCATTCTAAAAGCCGCTCTACGATTTTGCGGTACAGTGCCAGCGTTTCCAGATATTCATCGGAGAAGTTCCCCGGCGCGTGTCCTTCCACCGCAGCTTCCCGGTCGTTTTTTTTCCGTTCAAACGCAATATCAGCGGGAGTGACTGCGACTTCAAACGATGCGGGTGCATCGGTCAGATAATTTTTGCAAAAGGTGCGGGTCTGCTCATACAGCGCCGAAACACCAATGACCTGTCCCGCCAGTGCAATGCGAAACGACACCCTCATACACAGCACTTCCTCACTTTCCTGCATTATACTTCGCCGCCTGTTTTTTCTCCCTGGCACCATAGCAGCAGCATCTCTTTCAGATGAAGCAGTTCCTGGGTATGGTCATCTTTGGGGTCATTGAGCCATACAAGCCCTTGTGCGTATCGCTCTGCCATGCTCAGCATCGTGATAGATGATGTGATAAACATTTCCTCTTCCGGGATATCCGTGCGGATGCTGCCATCAACTTTTGCCCGCTCATACATTCCATGAAACAGGAGCTGCATGGGTTTGAGTACATCCAGATGTTCCCGGAGCTGCTTATCCTCCATATTTCCGCGGCGGTTCATATAGGTTTTATATTCACCGCTGAATCGCAGTACTTCCGGACGGTTCTTGTACAAAGCAATCATCCTATCGGCGTAAAACTCAATGCCCTGATAAGCAGTAAAATGCTCAAAGTGATTGGTTCCGGGGTCTCCCAGAGCCTCCTGCCATACTTCATCCCACACCTTTGCACTGATGGCGATGAGCAATTTTTCTTTCGTCAGAAAATATTTGTACATCGTTGCAGGGCTGACATTTGCAGCGTCTGCCACTTTTTGCAGGCTGACAGTTTCGATTCCGTTCTGAGAGAACAGTCGGAATCCCGCTTCGATCAACTGATTTTTCCGTCGGTCAGCTTCACGCTTGTCACGTTCAATGTTTCTTGGCATCTCATCACTCCGGTTTTATTACACTGCTCTCATTCGTAGAGTGATACTCTACTTGTCAGTAAGTATACTCGCAGGATGCCGATTTGTCAATATAGAGCAAATATTATCCTGAGCGGAAATCAGACACTTTGCAGTCTTACACGATTACAGCCCGGAAATCGGCAAGTATCTGACGATTTACTGCTATCAGCCCGCGCCGGGCTTCTGCGCCTGTGTGCTGCAAAAGGCGAATCGATAAATCGAATAAAAAAGCAATATATGTCCTTGCCCCGCACTGCCAGTGCCTTTCTTAGCTATGATTGGACGCAATTGCTTGTTTGTGACAAGTTATTTTGAAATTACAAGAAATAAGGAGTGATGCCATTGACCCAACCGAAAACAGACCTAGCCTACCTCCGCAACGAAAAAGCCAAAGCAGAGCAAAAGCTACGATCTTGTCAGCACCGGGAGAAAATCCTTGAACGCCAGATGTCAAAGCTGAACCGGAGAGAGCGTGTGCATCGTCTTTGCACCCGTGCCGGAATGCTGGAAAGCTTTCTGGTCTGTCCGGGAGAACTGACCGACGATCAGGTGATGGAACTGCTGAAAATCTCGTTCCGTCAACCGGAAG
>ERZ832317.5269-NODE-5269-length-11774-cov-3.709958_pt1 | contig 11774 bp, 5 predicted proteins | sample MGYA00519695_ERZ832317 | MGnify/ENA primary metagenome ERZ832317 (study PRJEB31850, sample SAMEA3708726) | human gut metagenome | biome: human gut; feature: human-associated habitat; material: faeces | place: China | collected 2014 ...
CAATTTCCGATGTAAGTAGTGTGTCTATCTGGGGAGAGAAACGTTACTCCATGCGTCTCTGGCTCGACCCTGTGAAAATGGCAGGTTACGGAATTACTCCTATCGATGTAAAAAATGCAGTTGACAATGAAAACGTAGAACTTCCTTCCGGTAGTATCGAAGGAAATACTACCGAGTTGACGATCCGTACATTAGGACTGATGCACACGGCAGATGAATTCAATGACCTGATTATCAAGGAGGAGAACAACCGAATTGTACGTTTCAGTGACATCGGACGTGCCGAGTTGGGGCCAGCCGACATCAAGAGCTACATGAAGATGAACGGCGTACCCATGGTCGGCGTGGTAGTAATTCCACAGCCGGGTGCAAACCATATTGAAATCGCCGACGCTGTATACCAGCGTATGGAACAAATGAAAAAAGACTTGCCGGAAGACGTGCACTATAATTATGGGTTTGATAACACCAAATTTATTCGTGCGTCTATCAATGAGGTTAAGTCTACTGTATATGAGGCTTTTGTACTCGTTATCATCATCATCTTCCTTTTCCTGCGCGACTGGCGTGTGACACTGGTACCATGTATCGTGATTCCCGTTTCCCTTATCGGAGCATTCTTCGTTATGTATCTGGCGGGATTCTCTATTAATGTACTTTCCATGCTTGCCATTGTGTTGTCCGTGGGACTGGTGGTGGACGATGCGATTGTTATGACGGAGAATATCTACATCCGCATTGAAAAGGGAATGAGCCCGAAAGAGGCAGGGATCGAAGGAGCGAAAGAGATTTTCTTTGCTGTTATTTCAACGACGATCACACTGGTTGCCGTATTCTTCCCGATTGTCTTCATGGACGGTATGACGGGACGGTTATTCCGAGAGTTCAGTATCGTAATTTCGGGTTCGGTTATCATTTCTTCGTTCGCGGCACTGACTTTCACTCCGATGTTGGCAACCAAACTACTGATCAAACGGGAAAAGCAAAGCTGGTTCTATGCAAAGACCGAACCGTTCTTTGAAGGCATGAACCGGCTATACAGCCGTTCGCTAGCTGCTTTCTTGAACAAACGTTGGATTGCCCTTCCTTTCACTTTTATTACTATTTGCCTGATTGGAGTTCTATGGAATGCTATTCCTGCGGAAATGGCTCCTCTTGAAGACCGTTCTCAAATCAGTATCAACACACGAGGTGCAGAGGGTGTCACTTATGAATATATTCGGGATTATACGGAAGATATCAACCAGCTTGTCGATTCCATTCTTCCTGACGCAGAATCTGTTACTGCCCGTGTATCCAGTGGTAGCGGAAACGTGCGTATCACGCTGAAAGACATGAAAGATCGTAACTACACGCAAATGGAAGTTGCCGAAAAGATTTCGAAAGAAATACGGAGCAAGACAATGGCACGTTCGTTTGTGCAACAGCAGTCTTCTTTCGGAGGACGTCGTGGAAGTATGCCTGTCCAGTATGTGCTTCAAGCTACTAATCTGGAGAAGCTGGAAGAAGTACTGCCCAAGTTTATGGCTAAAGTATATGAGAATCCGGTCTTTCAGATGGCAGACGTAGACTTGAAGTTCAGTAAGCCGGAAGCCCGTATTCAGATTAACCGTGACAAGTCCAGTATCATGGGAGTTAGTACCAAGAATATTGCTCAAACATTGCAATACGGATTGAGTGGCCAGCGTATGGGATATTTCTATATGAACGGAAAGCAATACGAGATTCTCGGCGAGATCAATCGTCAGCAGAGGAATAAGCCGGCCGATTTGAAAGCCATTTATGTTCGCAGCAGCAATGGGGATATGATTCAGTTGGATAACTTGATTGAGTTGGAAAGTGGTATCGCTCCTCCAAAGTTATACCGGTATAACCGATTTGTATCAGCTACTATTTCCGCAGGATTGGCAGACGGAAAAACGATCGGACAAGGACTGGACGAAATGGATAAGATTGCCAAGGAAACATTGGACGACACGTTCCGAACAGCTTTGGCGGGTGACTCCAAAGAATATCGTGAGAGTTCTTCCAGTCTGATGTTTGCCTTTGTCTTGGCTATTCTTCTGATTTACCTGATTCTGGCTGCGCAATTCGAGAGTTTTAAAGATCCATTGATTATCATGTTGACAGTACCGTTGGCTATTGCCGGAGCATTGGTATTCATGTATTTCGGAGATATAACAATGAATATTTTCAGTCAGATTGGTATTATTATGCTGATTGGTCTAGTGGCAAAGAACGGTATCCTGATTGTGGAATTTGCCAATCAGAAACAGGAGGCCGGAGAGGATAAAATGAGTGCTATCAAAGATGCCGCCCTGCAACGTCTCCGCCCGATTCTTATGACAAGCGCTTCTACAGTTCTGGGACTTATCCCGTTGGCATTCGCCACCGGAGAAGGCTGTAATCAGCGTATTGCCATGGGTACGGCAGTAGTAGGTGGTATGGTCGTTTCTACCCTACTTACCATGTATATCGTACCGGCTATTTACAGTTATATCTCGACCAACCGAATCAAAAAACTAACCGAATGAAACAGAAAGGAATTTGCATGAAACGTATCATATATATAGTTACCGCATGTGCCTTCTTGTCAGTTTCTACTGCGAAGGCGCAACAAGTCCTCACACTGAAAGAGTGTTTGGAGGAAGGACTGCAAAACAATTACTCGTTGCGCATCGTCCATAACGAGGAACAAATCAGCAAGAACAATGCAACGTTAGGGAATGCAGGATACTTCCCTACATTGGATTTCTCTGCCGGATATACCGGAAACCTGGATAATATTGAAAGTAAGGCCCGTGCCACCGGAGAGATTACAAAAAACAATGGGGTCTATGACCAGACCGTCAACGTCGGGCTTAACCTCAACTGGACTATTTTCGACGGATTCAATATCAGTACAACGTACAAACAGTTGAAGGAATTGGAACGTCAGGGAGAAACTAACACCCGTATCGCCATTGAGGATTTCATTGCGGACCTGACCTCGGAATATTACAACTTTATCCAACAGAAGATCCGTCTGAAAAACTTTCATTATGCAATGTCGCTCTCCAAAGAACGCCTGCGTATAGCAGAAGCGAGTCATCTTGTCGGAAAGTTCTCAGGATTGGATTATCAACAGGCGAAAGTAGACTTCAATGCAGACAGTGCTCAATATATCAAACAACAGGAATTGCTGCACTCATCGCGTATCCAGTTAAATGAGCTAATGGCTAACAAGAATGTTAATCAGGCTATTATAATCAAAGACTCCACGATCGACGTACATGGGGATTTGAAATTTGAGGAGTTATGGAATGGCACACTGGCAACGAACGCTTCTTTACTGAAAGCAGATCAGAATACGGTACTTGCGCAATTGGATTATAAAAAGGTAAATTCACGTAACTATCCGTACCTTAAACTGAATACGGGATATGGATATACCTTTAATAAGTACGATATTAATGCAACCAGCCGGAGGGGAAACTTGGGCTTCAATGCCGGAGTAACTGTCGGATTTAATATATTCGACGGCAACCGCCGCCGTGAAAAGCGGAATGCAACCCTTGCCTTCAAGAACCGCCGTCTGGAACGTCAGGAATTGGAGCTTGCCCTTCGCTCCGACCTTAGTAATTTATGGCAGGCTTATCGCAACAACCTTCAATTACTGAATCTGGAACGTCAGAACCTCGTAACTGCCAAAGATAATCACGATATTGCCATGGATCGTTATATACAGGGAGACCTTTCCGGTTTTGAGGTACGTGAAGCACAAAAGAGTTTGCTGGATGCAGAAGAACGCATCCTCTCCGCAGAATATAACACCAAACTTTGCGAGATCTCTTTGCTGCAAATCAGCGGAAAGATTACAAAATACCTGGAAGAATAGAAAAACTACGTGAATAATAAACGATGAACGGTGAACACAACTGGCAGCATATTGCACAGTTTGTTCACCGTTTATCGCGTTTATAGTATATCGTTTTACAGATTATCCCATGATGTATTTAGCAGGTTTACCGATACGATTCACCAAGTTTACAATCAACCAGGACACCAGAAAAGCGACTATCGCAGCTATCGGTATCTGTAAAGGAATAGGTATATTGAGTGTTCTTACCAATACCACTGACGGACCGGTAAAGAAGTAATGTATCATATAGACACCGAAACCACATACGGTCAGGTTAGCCAATGCCTTCCGTACTCTTTCCGAACGGACATTGACTTTCTTAGCCAACATAAATACAGGAATTGTCATCATCACCACATTGAGAGAACAATAGGTAAAAAAGAGTTCCAACATTTCGTCCGTACAATCCGGCAAAGCTGTCATGTAACGGAAACCAAAGAACGTCACGACATACCCCACCACAAACATCGGAATACCGATTGCCAATGTTTTCTTCAGGCTCCAATCGAGATCTTTCAGATAATGTCCTAACAATAAGTATCCGTTGAAACCGGCAAATGCATATAACATTCCAAAAGAATTCCAAGAGCAAGAGCCCCATAAGTAAGAGGAAACAAACTGATAATAATAAGGTAGCAACAATGTCACTCCCCAAGCCAGCAGGAACATTAACTTAGCCCGTTGCGAAGCTTTTTCCACCCATGCCGAAAAAACAGGCAGGTAAAGATAGAGTCCGATAAGCAGATAGATATACCACATGTGCACTGCCAAAAGGGAGAAGTTAAAAGGAATTGTCAGAATGTATTGTATAGCTACTGAAAGGGATTGCTGCATCACTTCTTCACCGGAATAAGGAAAGAAATCAAGGATAATCTTTGGGTCTAACCCCAATAAGCCGGTAATCCAAGGGAAAAGATTATAGATAATAGACCAAATTAAGAACGGATAAAAAACACGGGGAATACGTTTTTTATAAAAAGTAGAAGCGTCACCCCGGACAGGCAAGAGCAATGCGCCTGTAATCATTACAAACAGAGGCACACACGGACGAAGTACAGCACCGTAAATGGCTCCCCACAATTTTATTTCCCCAATATTGGGAGCTGTGCCCGGATAGAAGTTGAATGGGTCGGTACAATGGCAGCAAACAACTGTAAACATGGCAATAAGGCGTACTACATCCAACCAGACGATATGTTGGTTCTTCGGATTGTTTAATTCGATTGTCGGTGGTTTCATAATAGTTAGTGATTAGAAAAAGAGAGTTAGTAAAAAAGGGATGCCTATACGAATTTGACAGGTATCCCTTAAATAAATCATTTATTGAATCAGAACTGCAAACAAATTATTTAGTGCAATTCCACGGTTTTAACTGTTTGAAGAAGTCATTGCCCTTATCATCTACCAGAATGAATGCCGGGAAATCTTCTACTTCAATCTTCCAGATAGCTTCCATGCCCAGTTCCGGATATTCCACACATTCGATGCTCTTGATATTATTTTGAGCAAGGATAGCTGCCGGACCACCGATAGAGCCCAGATAGAAACCACCATATTTCTGACAAGCATCCGTCACTTGCTGGCTACGGTTACCTTTCGCCAGCATAACCATGCTGCCACCGTGACTCTGGAACAGTTCCACATACGAATCCATACGTCCTGCAGTAGTCGGGCCCATTGAACCACAAGCCATGCCTTCCGGAGTTTTTGCCGGACCTGCATAGTAGATAGGATGATCCTTAATGTATTGAGGCAGGTCCTCGCCACGGTCCAAACGTTCTTTCAGCTTGGCGTGAGCAATATCACGACCTACGATAATCGTACCATTCAATGACAAACGGGTAGATACCGGATATTTAGTCAACTCTTTCAGTATTTCGGACATCGGACGGTTCAGGTCAATCTTCACAACATCGCCTTCGCCTGCCTTACGTAATTCTGCCGGGATAAGTTCGCCCGGATTTGAATCCAGTTTCTCAATCCAGATACCTTCTTTATTGATTTTACATTTGATGTTACGGTCGGCAGAGCAAGATACTCCCAAACCTACCGGGCAAGAAGCACCATGGCGGGGCAAACGAATGATACGTACGTCATGAGCCAGATATTTACCACCGAATTGAGCGCCAAGGCCAATCTTGTGAGCTTCTGCCAATACTTCTTTCTCCAGTTCGACATCACGGAATGCACGACCATATTCGTTTCCTGTTGTCGGCAGGTTATCATAGAAATGAGTAGAAGCCAGCTTCACTGTCAGCAAATTCTTTTCGGCAGAAGTACCGCCGATAACGAAAGCGATATGGTAAGGAGGGCAAGCAGCAGTTCCCAATGTTTTCATCTTTTCAACCAGGAACGGAACCAATGTACCCGGATTCAGAATTGCCTTTGTTTCCTGATACAAATATGTTTTGTTGGCAGAACCACCTCCTTTTGTTACACAAAGAAATTCATACTCCATACCTTCAGTAGCCTCAATGTCAATCTGTGCAGGAAGGTTACATTTTGTATTTACCTCATCATACATATTCAGAGGTGCATTCTGAGAGTAACGCAGATTTTCTTCAGTATATGTTTTGTAAACACCCAGCGAAAGAGCCTCTTCGTCAGAATACCCTGTCCATACCTGCTGTCCTTTTTCACCGTGAATAATAGCAGTACCGGTATCCTGGCAGAATGGAAGTATACCTTTCGATGCCACTTCTGCATTACGCAGGAAAGTCAGTGCCACGTACTTGTCATTCTCGCTGGCTTCCGGATCGTTCAAGATTTTTGCTACCTGTTCGTTGTGCGAACGACGAAGCATAAATGATACATCACGGAAAGCAGCATTGGCCATTGCAGTCAGACCTTCTTTCTCAATTTTCAGGATAGGGTTTCCTTCAAACTCACTTACCGACACATAGTCTTTCGTAAGCAGATAATACTCAGTTGTATCTTTTCCCTTTTCAAACATGGGTTGATACTTAAACGGAGGTGTTGCCATAAGTTTCTTATTTTATTACGTAATGTTAGTTAGTGAGGCAAAGGTAATAATTAAGAATGAAGAATGAGAAAGGAAAGAAGAAGAATTAAGAATGAATAACGGAGAATGACGAGGTACAAATGAAGACGGTGAACGAATTGTACTTTATTGTACAATGTCCACCGCTCATCGATTCATAGTTTGGTTCACTTATTGTATATGTTCGATTCGTTTAATCAGTTCATTTCCTAAAGCAGTTTTGTCCTCGATGTGTTTCAAAACTGCAGTCACGAATGTATTGCTTTCAAAGTCACCACGTACTTGTTCGAAATCCTGTTTCATATCATCGCGAGAACCATCAACACCGAATCCGGTCATTGAAGAAAGCGAGAACTCTTTCTTTGCGTCTTCATAAACCATTTTATCCAACCCTACCACAGCTTTCTGCCATGCTTTCACGATAGTAACCACGTCCTGAGCAGTTACCATTTCCGGATTCAAGCCATAAAATTCCTGAATCTTATTATATGCCCAGGTCCATTCATACGTGTAATAGTTTTCATGCATTTCCGCAAAACTGGCATTAATAGATTTCAGGCGGTTAATAGAGCCGTTTTCGATACCGTCCAACAATCGGTCTATTTCACTCTTGGGAGCAATCAGTCCGGAGATGTCCACCCATTCGCCGACACCGATTTCCGTATCCGGTTTCAGGTGCTGGCGGATTTCGTCATTACTTTGGAAATTAATGCCTTCCAACCGTTTTATGATAGAGTTCCCCAAGAATTTGTTGATGGCAATTTCATAGAAACGAATCCCGTTATTCAAAGAAGAATTCTTGATCTTTGCACTCTGGTAAGAGTAGATTTCAGAGGTTTCGCCGGATACCCGTTTCAATTCCTTCAAAATAGAACGTCCCTTGAACATCTTTTGAATGGTATATGGACTCAAAAGGTTATAATTGATATAATCAAGCCGGTTCGGATCTTTCCGTTTGTCACGTTTCGGCCATTTCTGGGCGTCACGGATTGTCCCGACACTTCTCAGATTCACTCCGGGAACCAGATAAGTGGTATTCCGTTGTTCTATCAAATAGGAGAAAGGAAGATTGGAAGTGTCGGCATGGTTTACATGACGTCCCATTACCAAAGAAAAAGCTCCGACACGTGCCGGCCATAAGATATATGAATCAGAAGTCGTTTTTGCCCCTCTTTCCATGGTCCCCTGATGAATCGGTCCCAACTTATACATATGATTACTCTGATTAGATCCCGAACCTGCATTCATGAATGAGAACATTCCGGCAATCAACAAAGTCGATTTATGGTGAGTCACCGTGAAAGGGCCTGCGAAGATAGCGCACGCTTCTCCATTTTCTCCCTGGCAGTTGCTGAAGAATAACGAGTCGGAAGCAGAATAATTGTGTCCCAGTTTACAAGCTTGTCCGACAAAGCAACGGCTTAGCATCGTTCCGTCGTCCACGTCTGAACCGGAAGAGATAATAAAGTCGTCGCAGATCACCCCGTGACCGATATGCACAGGTGCCGTCACATTACTATTGATACTGCCATTGGTCAGCCGACAGGTTCCACAGATGTGGCAATAATCACCAATCCTGACATTTCTGATTGAACCTGTATTAAGAATCATCACATGATCACCAATACTGCCGACAGTAGAAGCGTGCTTATTGGAATAGTAATCCGTAATCGCTTTCATGCGATTGATTAGTTCAGGACGATGACGGTACAACGCCAATATGTAGGCCTGATGCGCTGACAACTTGTCGTTAATGAGTACTTCACGCCCTCCTGTTTCATTAAGAACTGTCGCCTCTACCCCATTACCGAAAGTAGTAAGCCTGTCCACCAGAATGATATCCACATTCTCAATGAAGGTATCATTACCGATCTCATAATTAGCAATGTAGTTCTGAATGTTTTCAATGCAGCAGTTATCCCCTACTGTCACATTGTGCAAAGTTACATGACGCAATCCGGAATGTTTCCTGATGCCTCCCGGCAATGTAAATTCAGCATCAAATACACCCAGTTTCACTTCTCCCGAAAAACGGGTGTGATGAACGTACTCACAATTAAACCCCTCTGCAACTGATACATTTCCCCAATCATCAGCCAGACACGACTGGCTCTTTAACTGAAGCACTTCATCTTCAGTTAGTCTACGATAATCTTTCATATTAATAAATATAAGTAATGTGCCGCTTCCCCCAATCAGCAAAGCAGCACATTGATTAATTATTCCTCCTCTTCGTAGATCTGATAAAGAAAATCGTTATAGGGGTATTTCTGAACGTGTAATTCTTTCACTCGCTGATAAACTACATTTTTCAGTTCGTCTATATTGATTCGTTCGCGGGCGGAAATAAAGAGGCAGTTATCCTCCATTTTTGCCATCCACGTCTTCATCAGTTCTTCGAGTGTTAAGTTTTCCTTTGTTCGGGGGGTAAGGTCGTCCGGCGCCTTCTCCACGTAGGTGTAGGCGTCTATTTTATTGAATATAAGTATCATGGGTTTGCCACCGCCGCCAATTTCGGCAAGTGTCTTGTTTACCACTTCGATCTGTTCTTCAAATCCGGGGTGAGAAATATCTACTACATGCACCAGTAAATCGGCTGCACGCACCTCATCCAAAGTCGATTTGAATGAGTCTACCAGGTCAGTGGGCAACTTACGGATAAATCCGACTGTGTCCGACAGAAGAAATGGCAGGTTATCGATGATCACTTTGCGTACTGTTGTATCGAGCGTAGCGAACAGCTTGTTTTCGGCAAACACTTCGCTCTTTGCCAGCAAGTTCATGATGGTCGATTTTCCAACATTTGTATAGCCGACCAATGCGACACGGATCATGCGTCCGCGGTTCTTGCGCTGTGTGGCTTTCTGTTTGTCTATTTCCGCCAAACGTTCTTTCAACAGTGACATACGGTTGAGGATGATACGGCGGTCCATTTCGAGCTGCGTTTCACCCGGTCCGCGAAGTCCCACAGAACCTCCTTTACCGCTTCCGCTACCGGAGCCACCACCCTGACGTTCCAGGTGAGTCCAGAGTCGTTGCAAACGTGGTAACATGTATTTGTACTGAGCCAGTTCTACCTGCGTTTTCGCATTGGCAGTCTGTGCACGCATCGCAAATATATCGAGGATCAATGAAGTACGGTCTAGTATCTTTACTTTCAGTTCGGCTTCAATGTTACGTATTTGTTTCGCGGAAAGTTCATCATCAAAGATAACCATTCCCACTTCACGTTCTTCTTCCTCTTCTGTCCGTATATATTGTCTGATCTCTTCCAGTTTTCCTTTTCCGACATAAGTAACCGAATTAGCTGTCGGCAATTTCTGTGTAAATCGTTTCACTACCTCCGCCCCAGCCGTCTCAGCAAGGAAAGCCAATTCATCCAGATACTCGTTCGTTTTCCGCTCATCCTGCATCTGAGTAATAAGTCCGACAAGTACTGCGGTTTCTACTTTGGCTTCGGATATTATAAATTCTTTCATTCTTTAACTTCTACTATATAAATCTAAATATGGTCGCAAATATAACAAAAAAAAAGAGGACAATGTTGTATTGTCCTCTTTTTCGTAACCATTTATAGTAATTCAATTATAAATCAAACCATAACTTTTCCCAAATCTTCGGAGATTCTTTCGGTGCATTGATATTAGCAGTCATCTCTTCCGGGCTATACTCCCATCTTCTGATCAGTTCTTTTGAAGTTGCATCTTCCGGCACTTGTAAGGTCGGGACTTCATTTCCAGCAGTACCAGAACGTCTCCACTGTACAAACTCCTCAAACGGACGATCCATCAAATCAATCCATTGCTGCATATGAATCTCATACAGTGCTTTCTCCTGAGTCAGCGCTGTCAATTCCGGCAAACCTGTAACATATGTATCAATATCCGCTTCCGCTACTCCATAAAATGCACATGCTTCCCGAATGCCTTTCTTATACAATTCATTAGCCTTCGACAAATTCTGAGCAACTCCCAAACCGCGCGCATAAGCTTCCGCTTCCAGAAGCAACTGCTCCTGGCAAGAGTATATTAACTCCGGTGCATCTTTTCTGAAAAGATAACTGCTCACAACAGATGATAACATATTATCTTTGTCATCAGTAACAGCAGGTTCACGGTTACCTAAGCCTCTATATACACCGTCGGCACCCGGTTCAAAATAACAAGGAATACGGGGGTCATTACGTTCCTGCATCGGCTTCAGCATATAGTTGCTGGCAAAAAACAATATCTGTGTACCGCCAACCAATTCTATAAGTTCATACTTAGGATTCTGGTTACCCGGTTCTGCAGAATAAGGGAACACCAAATTATCTGATGCTGATGATACCATGCCTCCAGCCTGTAACAACGTACCAATGGCAGTAGCTTTAGAAGGATCTTTGTCCACCATAACCATCAGTGTTCTGAACTTTAAAGATTTGGCCAAAGTCATCCATTTATTCATATCACCTTTATAATAGATATCGTATTCATCAATCGCATTGGCATCATTCAAATCCATGATCTGCAGTGCTTCATCAAGCAATGACAACACCCCATTCAATACACTTTCCTGAGAATCAAATTTCGGATACTTAATTGTTCCGTTCCAAGATTCAGTGAAAGGGATATCCCCCCATAGCATCGTCGCTTCATACATATGTTCAGCCAACAGAATCTTACACTGTGCAATAGCATTGTGATTCACCGGTTCTGACTCTTCTGCATTTTTAATAGCTAACATCAAATTATTGCCACCTACAGAATAATAATGTTTCCAGACATTCCCTGTACTATAAGGAGAAATAGTATATACAGATTCATCCCAGCCACCGTAATCAAGTCCACCATCAACTTGACACTGCGAACTCATAGATAAAGGAATATAAAA
>ERZ832317.5274-NODE-5274-length-11763-cov-3.074906_pt1 | contig 11763 bp, 10 predicted proteins | sample MGYA00519695_ERZ832317 | MGnify/ENA primary metagenome ERZ832317 (study PRJEB31850, sample SAMEA3708726) | human gut metagenome | biome: human gut; feature: human-associated habitat; material: faeces | place: China | collected 2014 ...
ATTTCGTAAGCTTCAATATCTTGGTGGGATTGATGAAGTAGATCTGTTAGATACGGCCGCAATTGTGAAGTCCGAGCCAAAAGTTCATGACAATTCGATCTATGAGGCTGTTCATGCAGAAGAACCTTATGTGGATCAGTGCCTGCGCCGTTATCTTGGAAGAATTGCCAAATGTGAGACAGAGGAAGAACTCCGTGCCTCCGGAAATGGTGTGACAGCCGACTGCTATTCCTATAATAATTACATTTTCCGTCATCTGAAGAAAAATGATTACGAAAAATATGCCTGCATTGGAACGAAGGTTTCCAAGGCAAAGCTTCGTGAAATGGAAGATGAGGTTCTGAAGCTGAGTGAGGAAGTATTGCAAGATCAGCAGATGCAGCAAAGTCTGAAAGCAGCCCAGGGATTTGAGCGGCTGAACCAAAGCACAGATCAGATCCTGCATCTGGCCGGGGCAGGCGAAGAACTGCAGGCATTTTACGAGAAACAGGATCAGCTGGAGAAGGAACTGCGAGAGCTTCGTGAAGGAAGCAGAACTGCGGAACTCAATCAGCAGAAGACAGAATTAGAAGTAAAAATCCGGGAAATTGAGAAGATATCTGAACAGCTTCAGAAAGAAATACTGGGCTATGCCAAGACACAGGGACAGGCAGAGCAGGACATTGTGAATTTCCAGAATCGTATGGATTTCCTGATGCAGGGATTTGTACTGAATGAAGAACTGCAGACTGAAGTCCAGGAAGCATTAAAGATACAATCTGAGCAGACATACCGACGTAAGAAAAGTAAAGAATCTGAAGAGCTGATGAAGCAGGAAGAGGAAGTACGTGATCTTCTGACCCGTGCGAGAAATCAGTTCAATCAGGCATATCCATCCTATGGTCTGACGGGCGTAGAACACGAAAATGTTTCTTATGACAGGATTTTGAGTCAATGCAGACAGGACTTTGAGCCGAAGTATAAAGATGAATTTCAGAAACAGTATGATCTGATCTACCATACGCTTCGTGAAAATGTAATCGCGACGATCCACGGTGAAATCAAAGCGGCATACCGTCACAGGAAAGAAATCAATCGTATGCTGGCAAAGATTAAATTCTCTGACAGTATTTACCAGATTGATATTCTTCCGGCAGAAAATGAAAATGGACAGTTCTATGAGATGCTGATGGCACCGGAATTGGACAGCAAAGTGCTGGACGATGATGGTTTCGACGGACAGATCACGCTTGGCGAAGACACATTTTATCAGAAGTACGAGCAACAGATCTTGCGCCTGACAGAGAAATTCATGCCTCCGAAAGACGAAGATGCCAAGTCCTTAAGTCAGCACCGTCAGCAGATGGAGCAGTACGTGGATTACCGGAATTATCTGACCTTCAGTATGTACGAACGAGTGGAAGATGAAGATGGAAATGTGAAAAAAAATGCGGTCGATGACATGGCAGGGCGTGATTCCGGAGGAGAAGGACAGAACCCGAAATATGTGGCACTTCTGGCTGGATTTGCAATGCTTTATATGCAGCAGACAAACCGCGATTCCAAGATAAGACTGGTACTTTTGGATGAAGCATTTTCCAAAATGGACAAAGAACGAAGTGAAGTCTGCCTGCACTACGCAAGAGAACTGGAATTGCAGTTGATCGTGTGCGTACCGGACGAGCGGCTGCAGTCCTTGATCCGAAATGTGGACAGTGTGTACGGATTTAGAAGATATCAGAATCAGGTAAGTATGATGCATATCGATAAAGGAGAATATCTGGATATGATTGAGGGGAAGATTTGACTCGCATGAGTCAAATCTTCCCTTGAAACTTTCCCCTGAAACTTTTCCGCTAATACGCATTTTTAATTTGCTTCTGTAGAATTTCAAATGGCGCCGGTCCGGTATCGAGGATGCATTGGTGGAACTGATTCTGGGTAAAATCATCTCCCCAGGTTTTTATTGCCAGTTTCTTTAATTCCAGAAATTCCACGTATCCGATGTAATATTTGAGATAATTGCCGGGATCTGCGACAATCAGATCAAAAATGTCCTCGATTGTCTTTTCATTCGTGATTCCATAGGTTCGGAAAAAGGCAATTGTTTCAGCAAGAGTCCAGCCGTCATAGTGGATGCCCATATCGGCGAGGGCGTAAAGTCCGAGAATGACGGAGGCATTATGTTGGAGAAGTGTTGCCATATCATGAGAAAGCGGGGAATAGTAATAACTCAGCATTTCACAATATGTAGCCCAACCTTCGGTATATCCGCCAAATGACAGAAGATCTCGTATCGGAGGGTGTTTGGTGGCGGAGTAGTAGACCGTCTGATATAAATGCCCCGGATAACCTTCGTGTGCCAGAGTTGTAAAGAGAGTCAGGTCATCAGAAATGTGTCCGGGATTAATATAGATGACATTTTCGCCACTGTTATCAATTGGCGGAATCATGTAAAAAGCAGGACTTAAATATTCTTCCATAGCTTCCTGAACATATTTTATTTCGAAAGAAACTTTTGGAGGTTCTGGGAATGAGCCGGATATTTTATCTTGCAGCGTATTTAAAATGTTGACCGGATCATCAGAAGAAAATTCGGTACCGTGACCTTTAAATAAATCAGAAGATGCTCCCGGCGTGGTACCTTGTACAGAGCCAGAATGAGCTTCAGAGTTCTTATGGAAACTGGAATTGTTTAATAATTTCTGCATCGTTAGCAGGTCACTTTGAATTTGTCTTTGTGCAAGTTTCTGAAGCTGTGGAATGGTTCTGGCAGAACCGGTCTGTTCTTTTACTGAGAGTTCATAATATTTTTTTCCATCAGGAAGATAACAGAGTCCCCGTTTGTTGTTTCCGGTATCACGAAGATTTTGGAGTCCGTCACTAAGAGAAGTGTAGGCCGGAAGAACGTAATTTAAGACGGCGTCACGATTTTGTTTCTTATAATCTTCAGAAGTTGCAGCAGGCAAATTCAAAGCGTCAATTTTAGAATCAAATGTGGCATAAAGATAGTTATTTTTCATGGTGGCAAATGTCTGACATTCCGTGATAATGTCGTCGGCGACGTAGGAAGCCATGAAAAGTCCGGCGTTGCTTTTTGCTTTCTCAAATGTGAGAATAGATTGGAAATAATCGGGAATGGTAGTCAGAAGTTTCAGGTAAGTGTCAATATCGTCAGTATTATAAAAACGATATTCTGACAGAAGAATAGGAAGCTGTGCCTGAGTACCGGTAAGTGGTGTGAGAGGTTCTTCATATAAAAGATACGGCCCCATTTCCAAAGAAGAGGTGTAAGAGTGTTCAAGAATGTCGTAAGTCAGCTTATTATAATCAGACAGCTTGTTCCGTTTGAACTGATGAAGGCTTGCAAGAGCATTTTCCGCAGAAGCACATATAAGCGCCGAGTCTGTTCCGGCGTATCCACAAGAGACAGGTGGATTTTGAATTCCATAAGATTCCGGATCTTTTACTGTGTAATGAAGCGTGATCGTATTCGCAGACACCTCCTGCCTAAATAGTTCCTCCACGTATCGGTCGAAGCGGGAATTCATATCCAAAGCTGAATTTCCACCAACAATCGCACTTAGAAGCAGCGCAAAAATCAGCAGACCGGACATAAAACCAACCAACAGAAAGTGCCGTTTTTTATAAAGAGACATACAAAGAATCCTTTCAGTGCCTTTCTATAATATTTATGAACAGAGTTCGGAGAAAATGTGTTATCATGGAATACATGACATAGAAAAAATGCCGAGGCATTCTTGAAAAAAAGTGATTTTTGTAAAATGTGTAGTGAATTTACAGAAAATCACATTTGAAAGGAGTTAGAAAATGCAGCTAACACATTTTGATGAAAATGGAAAAGCAATCATGGTCGATGTTACGGAGAAAAATGACACAGTCCGGGAGGCTACGGCAAAAGGACGTATCCTGGTGAGCAAGGAAGTCTACGATGCGATTGAAGCCGGAACAGTCGGAAAGGGGGACGTGCTCGGAGTGGCAACAACTGCCGGAATTATGGGTGCAAAGAGAACTTCCGAACTGATTCCGATGTGCCATATTCTTCCAATCACAAAATGCCGTGTGAATTTCGAGATGAAACCAGAGGAATGTGCAATTGACTGTTATTGTACAGTAAAAGTGACCGGGAAGACCGGCGTGGAGATGGAAGCCCTCACAGGTGTCAGTGTGGCACTTCTTACGGTATATGATATGTGTAAAGCCATCGATAAATCTATGGAAATCGGAGAGATTTATCTTTGTCATAAAAGTGGCGGAAAAAGTGGTGAGATCAGAAACGAAAAGATTGACGGTCAGAAAGCAAGGCCTTGCCAGAACTAGGGAAGTTAGGGGAGAGCTAAATTCGTTGACAAATAAGAGGTTATTGCTATAATAATTTTATTACATATTAGAAATGGTGGGACAGATGAAGATAGGCGCAGTAATATTGGTGACCGGAGTCGGGATACCAGATGAGGAGATGGAAAAGTTTCTTGAGATGAAGAGACCGACCATTTTCGAACAGATGATTGTAAGCTATCAACGTGCGGGTGTGGCAGACATTGCTCTGGTCACACGGGATGGAATGGCAGATAAGATAGAGCAGACATTGCATCGTCGCGGGGTTACATTTTTGGATATAGAGTCAGATTCCTTTGAATTAGCAGTTCTTAGGGGACTTTCTTATCTATCGGATACATGCGAACGTATTTTTGTCGGAGATATTCGTTTTCCTTTTTTTCAACCGGATATATTGTTAATGATGCAGAAGCGTCAGGCAGAATTGCTTGGTGCAGTATATGGAGGTATGTTTGGCGACTTAATCTGTACCAGTCAGGCCTGCGCAAGAAATATCTGCAAAAAACTGGAACAACAGATTGAAGAGAGTGCAGAGATGGCAGAAGGAACCGTCAGAAGTACCGGTGTGGCGGCTTTCTGGAAGCAGTTCGGTTATCGGATCGCGCATATAGAGGTTGAGAATGAAGGGATTCTTGTGAAGGTGACATCTGCACGGGAATATGAAGAAAGACGGCAGATATTTGCAGAGAAGCAGATACGAGGTCATGTGAAAGTAAGTCTTGCAGTGAATCGTTCTTTTTTTGGACCGGGTGCTGTAACACTTCTGACTCAGATCGATCGTCTGGGTTCTGTGCGGGAGGCCTGTGCAAAGACCGGTATGTCTTACAGTAAAGGCTGGAAGCTCATCCATACAGCGGAGGAAGAGACAGGCTGGAAGATCGTGGAGCGCATGAGCGGTGGAAAGAATGGTGGCGAAGCCTATATAACTGAGCGTGGGCATATGCTTCTTGAAAAATATGAACTTTACAGGGAACGCGTTGAAGCGGCAGCCCAGGACATTTATAAAGATGTTTTTCAAGACGGTGAATTATTTTAATTAAATTCTTGAATAAAAGCACTTCTACAGGGGACGGGCAGCTAATAACAAAAAGGGAAAGAAGACTGGCGCATGAGAATTTTAATAAGAGGAGCAGGAGATCTGGCTACAGGAATTGCATATCGCCTATATAAATGCGGATTTGAAATTATTATGACAGAGACGAAAGTTCCATTGACTGTACGACGGACAATTGCATTTTCTAGAGCAGTGTATGAAGGAAATGCAGAAGTAGAACATGTTACTGCGAAACTGACTGACGGACCGGAACAGATAGATGATAGAATAAAAAAGGGGTATATACCGCTTCTTGTGGATCCAGGACTTAAGTATCTGAAAGAGTATAAGGCAGATGTAGTTGTAGATGCAATACTGGCAAAAAAAAATCTGGGAACAACGATAGACGCTGCTGAATTTGTAATTGGGGTCGGACCTGGATTTACCGCTGGAAAAGACTGCCACGTAGTAGTGGAGACTATGAGAGGACATAATCTTGGTAAAGTGATTCATGAAGGCTGTGCAATTCCGAATACAGGAATCCCGGCAGAAGTAGGAGGATATTCTGTTGAAAGAATCATCCGTGCATCAGCAGACGGACTTTATGAGCCTGTGGTTAAAATCGGTGATCATGTGGAAAAAGATCAGATTGTTGCTTATAGTGGCGGAAAACCTGTCCGGGCGTTGATGAGTGGTATTGTCCGGGGAATGTTGCAGCCGGGAGTAAATGTTACAATTGGCATGAAATGTGGAGATATTGATGCCAGATGTGAGGAAGAATATTGCTATACAATTTCGGATAAAGCCAGAGCAATCGGTGGCGGGGTACTGGAAGCAATCATGGAGCACTTCAATGGAGAAAAACATATTCTATAAGAAATGATGCGTGGGACAAGACAAAGAAGTTGTGAATTTTGAAGAATATGACGAATAGGTTGACAAAAAAACCTATTTTGTTATAATATATTATATAAATTTGAGCGAAATTATAGGGGATTTTGTTTACCTTAGATAAAAGGTGAAAAATCCCTATTTTAATATCAAAAAAATTGATATTAAAATAACTGAGAAATGTTAAAAAAATATTTTTTTAAATTGCGAATTGTTTTGAAAAAATATTCGGAGGGAATGGATAAAATGAAATTAATGCGAACGGAAGATGCAGTGGGGCAGGTATTGTGCCATGACATCACACAAATTATCAAAGGCGTTACGAAGGATGCCGTATTTCGAAAAGGCCATATTATTACAGAGGAAGACATACCGGTACTTTTAAGTGTGGGAAAAGATCACATTTACATTTGGGAGAATAATGAGAATATGCTTCATGAAAATGATGCGGCTAAGATCTTGTATGATATGTGTGCAAATGAGCACATGACCCCATCGGAAATCAAAGAAGGAAAAATTGAACTGATCGCGGAGTGTGACGGTCTTTTAAAGGTTGATACAGAGCGATTGAATGCAGTAAATGCGCTTGGTGAAATGATGATTGCCTGTCGTCATGGAAACTTTCCGGTAAAAAAGGGCGATAAGATTGCCGGGACAAGGATTATTCCTCTTGTTATTGAAAAAGAAAAAATGGAGCGTGCAAAAAAGCAGCCGGTGAAGAACCGATTTTTGAGCTGATTCCATTTAAAAAGATGAAAGCTGCAATTGTAAATACTGGAAATGAAGTATTTTACGGAAGAATCAAAGATACATTTACACCGGTTATTATCGAAAAATTGAAAGAATATGGAGCAGAGGTCGTCGGGCATGTAGTAAGTGATGATAACCATGAACATATTACAGCGGCTATTCAGAAATTTTTGGATGAAGGGGTGGATATGGTACTTTGTACAGGCGGAATGAGTGTGGATCCAGATGACCGTACTCCGCTTGCGATTAAGAATACAGGTGCTGAGATCGTGACTTACGGAGCACCTGTACTTCCGGGAGCCATGTTCTTGCTGTCCTACTATGGAGAGAAAAAAAGACCAGTCATTGGTCTTCCGGGATGCGTTATGTATGCGAAACGGACTATTTTTGATTTGGTTCTGCCACGGATCGTGGCTGGAGAGATTCTGAAAAAAACAGATATTGATACACTGGGTGAAGGCGGCTTATGCTTGAATTGTCCGGTCTGTACTTTCCCGAATTGCGGATTTGGAAAGTAGGTGAGTGCGGATGTGGGAATTCTTACAAAAATTAAAACAACTGCAGCCAGAGAGTAAAAATATCGTTTTGACAGGACTGACAGGAGAGGCACTTGGGGAAAAAGCGCTTGTCTTGAATGGAAAGCTGGTATGGACATCTGTTGCAGGGGGATTTTTAGAACAGCATGACCAGCAGATAGAGCAGTTAGAAGTAAATGGGATAGTGCTTGTTGATGGTGAAAAAATATTTGGTGAAGTTGTAGGTGGACAGAAGAAAATCGTGATCTGTGGCGGGGGACATGTTTCCATGCCGATTATTCAGCTTGGCAGACAGATTGGATGTTATGTAACAGTACTGGAAGACAGACCGAAATTTGCAGATAACGCCAGAAGAGCAGGAGCAGACAAAGTTATTTGTGATACATTTGAAGCGGGACTGGAACAGATTCCCGGTGATTCAGATACGTTTTTTGTAATCGTTACCCGCGGACATGTGTATGATCGGATTTGTCTGGAAAGTATTGTAAGAAAACCACATGCGTACATTGGAATGATGGGAAGCCGCAGAAGAGTGGCACAGGTAAAACATAGTGTCCTTGAAAATGGAGCCGATCCACAGGTGATCAGTCAGTTACATTCTCCGATCGGTCTGGATATAAAGGCGGAGACACCGGAAGAAATTGCAATATCCATTATGGCAGAAATTATACAGGTCAAGAATCAGGATAAACGAGGAGCCGGTTATTCGAATGAAATCCGAGATGCAATTGTGAAATGTGAGGATCAGAAAAAGATATTGGCAACGATAGTCGAGCGAAAAGGAAGTGCGCCAAGAAGCGTTGGAACAAAGATGTTAATCATGGAAGACGGACGATGTGTAGACACTATTGGGGGCGGCTGTATTGAAGCATCGATTGTCAGCAAAGCGTTATTAATACTGCGAGGATGCGCAAAAGCGCCACAGATCGTGCATGTGGATATGACTGGTGCAGATGCCGAGGAAGAAGGCATGGTGTGTGGTGGTAAAGTAAAGGTATTGTTGGAGGAAGTTTAAAGATTTATGAAGGATCAGTATGGAAGAATAATAGATTATATGAGAATTTCCATTACGGATCGGTGTAATCTCCGGTGTCGGTATTGTATGCCGGAAGGAGTAGAATTAGTTCCGATGAAGAACATTCTTTCTTACGAAGAAATTGAGATGGTCTGTCAGGCGGCTGCAAAGGCCGGAATCCGTAAATTCAAAATTACAGGAGGAGAACCGCTAGTAAGACTGGGGTGTACGGAATTGATTGGAAAGATTAAGAAGATTCCGGGAGTAGAGCAGGTAACAATGACTACGAATGGTGTCCTGCTGTCAAAATATTTACCAGAACTATTGGAAAATGGGCTGGATGCGGTGAATATTAGTCTGGATACACTGGACCGGGAACGTTATCAGGTAATTACCGGACGGGACGAACTTTTCAGGGTGCTGGAAAGTGTGGATCAGGCAGTAGATGCCGGAATCCCGGTGAAAATCAACAGTGTACTTCAAAAAGGCATGAATGAGGATGAATTTCTGGCACTTGCAAGATTGACGCTGGAGAAAAAGCTGGATGTACGTTTTATTGAGATGATGCCGATTGGGCTTGGAAAAAAGTTTGAGACGATTTACAATGAAGACATTTTGGAAGAGTTAAAGAAACAATATCCTGATATTCAGGAAGATCGGCAGATTCATGGAAATGGACCGGCAGTTTATGTGAAGCTTCCGGGCGGGCAGGGAAGTGTAGGATTTATCAGTGCACTTCATGGAAAATTCTGTCAGTATTGTAACCGGATACGCATGACGGCGCAAGGGTGTTTAAAACCTTGCCTGTGCTATGGAAAAGGCGTGGAATTGAAGGACATTTTTGACAGGCATGAAAAGCCGCAGAGATGCGGAACAACAATGGCAGATCAAGAAACATTGGAATATTTGTATCAGGCAATCACGGAGGCAATTCAGTTAAAGCCAAAAAGCCACCGTTTTGAAAATTTAAGTGAAATTACAGAAGATAAGAAAATGAGTCAAATTGGGGGATAGAGTTGTGGGAAAGATATTAGCAATCTGTATTAGTGAGAAAAAAGGAACCCAGAAAAAACCGATCGAGTCTGCAAGACTGGTGGAAGAATGGGGAATTGAAGGAGATGCCCATGTGGGTAAATGGCACCGTCAGGTGAGCATGCTTTCATTTGAAAAGATTGAAGCATTTCGAGAAAAAGGTGCAGACGTAGACTTTGGAGCATTCGGAGAGAATCTTGTTGTGGAAGGGTTTGATCTGAGTAAAGTCCCGGTAGGAACGAAATTTCAGATTGGAGAAGCAATTTTGGAATTGACGCAGATTGGAAAAGAATGCCATAGTCACTGTGCAATCTACAAGGTTATGGGTGATTGTATCATGCCAAGAGAAGGTGTGTTCACAAGGGTTCTGAAAGGTGGCGAGATTAAGGCTGGTGATGAGATCACAATGCTCCCATTGGAAAAAGATCGTCCGTTTACGGCGGCGGTTATTACTTTGAGTGATAAAGGTGCTGCAGGAGAGCGGGAGGATAAGAGTGGTCCATTGATTCAGGAGATGCTTATGAAGGAAGGATATGATGTGATAGAGACATTACTGCTTCCGGACGGAGAGCAGCCTTTGAAGCATCAGCTTATGAGACTGGCAGACCAGAGACAGGTCAATGTGATCTTTACGACAGGTGGGACCGGATTTGCAGAAAGAGATGTGACACCAGAGGCAACACAGGCAGTCTGTGACCGCATGGCGATGGGAATTGCAGATGCGATCCGTCAGTATTCACTTTCTATTACCGGAAGAGCAATGCTAAGCCGGGCTGTATCCGGAATTCGAAAAAAGACGTTGATCGTCAATCTTCCGGGAAGCCCGAAGGCTGTAAAAGAGAGTCTGGAGTATGTATTACCGCATCTGGGACATGGACTTGGAATTTTGCGTGGCACAGATGGTGAATGTGGAAATAGCTGATAATTTATGATATTAGTGAGGATAATAATAGCGGTTGCATGTGAGAGCAGACATGAAAATGTGTAAACACGCATAAACGACCGCTATATTATTTATAACACCGATTATTTTTGTAAAACGAATCGCATTTTCAAAAACAGTCATTATGCTAATCCAAAAGAGGGAGAAACGAGATGAAAAAAAGAGTATTAGCAACATTACTTGCAATGTTTATGGTATTAGGACTTGTAGCATGCGGAAGTAAATCCGACAGCAAAGATGACAAAAAAGAGGAGACAAAAACAGAGGCGAAGGCTGATGATGCAGAAGATGTAGAGCTTCAGGTATTTATTGCCGCCAGCTTGAGCAAAGTTATGGATGAAGTCGCAACAGAGTATCAGAAAGATCATCCAAATGTGAAGATTACATTTAATGCAGATAGTTCAGGAACACTGCTTACACAGATCGAGGAAGGATATGCGTGTGATGTATTCTTTTCAGCAGCTCAGAAACAGATGGATCAGCTGGAGAAGACAGACGGACTTGTAGTTGACGGAACACGTAAGAATGTTGTAAACAACCAGGTCGTAGTTGTAACACGTAAAGACAGTGGAACAAAGGTTACCGGACTTGAGACTTTAAAAGATGCTTCCAGCATCGCTCTTGCAGGTGGAAGCGTACCGGTTGGTAAATATACAAGACAGACACTTGTAAACCTTGGAATTCTTGACAAAGTTGATGATGTATCCACAATTCCTACAGAGACAATCTCCGAGAAACTTGGCGGAGTTGAGATCAGCGAGCAGGATAACGTAAGTAAAGTATTGGCAGCAGTTGTAGAGGGATCTTGTGAAGTTGGTACAACATACTATTCTGATACATATGGATATGAGGATGAGCTTAATATCCTTCAGACAGTAAGCTATGATCTTACAGGAAATGTAATCTACCCGATCGCTCAGGTTAAAAATGACGAAGCAAGTGATGCAGAAGTCTCAGAAGCAAAAGATTTCATCGATTTTGTAACATCTGATAAAGCAAAAACAATTTTTCAGAAATACTATTTCGATACAGATGTAGAGTAAGAAATATCTTTTCTAAGCCAGCAAAAGTTGACTGGGAATTAAAAAAGCAATAATGAAAAGTCCCTTTCCTGCCTCAAAACAGGTCAGGGACATTCTTGAAGTCGGAGGAGGAATATAGATGGATGCAATGGAATCGATTATTAAAAATCTGGACTGGAGCCCGCTTTTTATATCATTAAAAA
>ERZ832317.5286-NODE-5286-length-11742-cov-3.033969_pt1 | contig 11742 bp, 8 predicted proteins | sample MGYA00519695_ERZ832317 | MGnify/ENA primary metagenome ERZ832317 (study PRJEB31850, sample SAMEA3708726) | human gut metagenome | biome: human gut; feature: human-associated habitat; material: faeces | place: China | collected 2014 ...
GTCTTCCCCGCGCCGTAGATGACCTCCGCCGCCCCCTGACGGACGGCGCGGTGCAGGTCGACCTTTGCATAGCCGAGGTCTTCAAACGGGGCCTTTTTCAGCCGCAGCGCCGCCTCGTCCACCGAAAGTGCGCCGGAACGCACGGCCTCCAGCGTGGCCCGCAATGCCTCGTTCATCCCCGCACCTCCAGATCCAGCAGCACCGCCGGATAGATTTTTTTCAGTTCTGACAAAAGCTCTGTCCGCCGCTCCAGCGCCAGCGGCAGCTGCGCTTCCGGCAGCTGGATGCGCGCTGCGCCCGCAAAATAGCGCACGCGGAAGTCGCGGAAGCCGAGCGAGAAAAGCAGCGCCTCGGCGCGCTCCGTTTTTTGCAGCTTTTCCGCCGTGATGGTCTCGCCGGTGGGTACGCGCGTGGCGAGACAGGCATAGGCCGGCTTGTCCCACGTGAACAGGCCAGCTTCGCGCGAAAGTGCGCGGATGCGCGCCTTCGTCAGCCCGCACTCACGCAGCGGTGAGCGCACCGAAAGCTCCCGCAGCGCACGCATCCCCGGCCGGTCGCCCGCGTCGTCGGAGGCGTTGGTACCGTCCATGACCTCCAGGAAGCCGTCTTTTTCTGCCGCCTCCAGGATCCTTGAAAAGATGGCGTTTTTACAGTGATAGCAGCGGTCGGAGGGGTTTTCCCGGACTGCGGACAGCTCCAGGACGTTTAAGGGGAGTATGGTCATCTCGGCTTTCAGGGAAACGGCCAGTTTTTTTGCGTCCTCCAGTTCAAAGGCCGGCTGGAAGGGGGAAGCTGCATAATAAGCCCGGACATGGCAGTCGCAGGCCCTGGCCGCGTATAGGAGATAGGCGGAGTCAGTCCCACCGGAAAACGCCAGAGCCATCTTCGGGTGGTCCTGGAAAAATTCCCGGAGAGCGTCGGGAATGGTCTGTCCGAAGGTCTCCATGTACAGGTCCACCGTTCCCAGAGCTTCGTGGACCAGGGCTCTGGCAGCAGGGTTCTTAAAATCCGTCCGCTCAAAGGGCTTTCTATAATACCCCTGCTCCTTTACGATCTGGATGCTTTCCCGGTAGTTTAAGTCGAATACAAAGCATAAAAAGCCGATCCACTGGTCCAGGTGGGTCTTCCTGGCACGCCGGTCCACGGAAACATGGTCCCGGAGAGCTTCCATGACCTCTGGGGTTATGGTTTCCCGGGAGATCTCTTCCTCGGAGGCCCCCACCACATCGGTCATGTCGTCGGTGGCAAAGACACGGAAAATGTCGCATTTATCGGCGTCCCGGATGAGGCGGCACAGCTCCAGGACCTCTCCGGCGGAGCAGCAGGGCCCCGGCGCTCTTAAACTCTGGGCGTCATCGGGACAGGAAGAGGCTGCGGCCGTCACGGTGGGATCGATCCTCAGCTTGTTATGGTTTTCGATGGCAGTGAGAACGGCTTCCCTGTCTGTCTCAGGCAGCCGGTCCAGCACATGGTTTTCCCGCAGGACCCGGCAGCTTAAGGATGCGTGGTCCACGCTTTTATGGTCCAGGAAGGTGTCGTACTGTTTTAACTGCTCAAACCGGCCGATATCATGAAAAAGGGCGCATAAAAGGGCCAGTCCGGCGGTGTGGGGCGGCAGAAGGCGCTTCTGGCACAGATTTTCCATGACAGAGACAACGGCATAGGTATGGACGATCTTAAGGGCAACACGGCCGTCTGTGTGATCATAGCGGGCTGCATAATCGTCAAAGTATTTTTTATATTCATTGAAATCGATCATTGGCAGGAAATTCCTTTCTTGGGGGATCCGTATCCCTCCGGGAGAATGAAGCGCCGGATTTTGGCGGCGATCGGATCTGTTTGTAACGCATTATATCATGACCGGTCTGGTTTCACAATATGGGGGCTGGCGGACTTCCTGGGGATTTTCACATTTGGATTTTCTGAGAGGAAACCCTTGGAAGAATCCGGCTCAGAGTGCTATAATGAAACTGTCAGGCTCCTGGCCAGGCTCTGGCATCAGCCAGAAAAAACAGATAGAAAGAGTGGAAAACCATGCCGGCAAATCAGACAGCAAAAAAGAAGAGATACGACATGCTGACAGATCATCCAGGGAAGGCGCTTTTATTTTTTGCCCTCCCCATGATCTTCGGCAACCTGTTCCAACAGCTTTACAATATCACAGACTCGGTGATCGTGGGCCGCTTCGTCGGGGAAAATGCCCTGGCGGCCGTGGGCGCGTCCTACGCCATCACCAACGTGTTCATCGCCATTGCCATCGGCGGCGGAATCGGGAGCTCGGTGATCATCTCCCAGTTTCTGGGAGCGGGAAAGATAGGGAAAATGAAGACAGCCGTATTTACGACCATGATCAATTTCCTGGTGATCTCTGTGATCCTGGGGACCGTTGGTGCTGTTTTTAACCATCAGATCCTTTCGTGGGTCAATACGCCGGAGGACATTTTTTCCGATGCAGCCCTGTATCTGGCCATTTATTTTCTGGGTCTTCCGTTTTTGTTCATGTACAATGTCCAGGCATCCATTTTTAATTCCCTGGGAGATTCCAAAAGACCGCTGTATCTTCTGATCTTCTCCTCCCTGTTAAACATTGCGCTGGATATGGTGTTCGTGATCTGCTTCCATCAGGGAGTCCGTGGAGTGGCGGTGGCAACGCTGATCGCCCAGGGCGTCTCGGCGGTACTCTCCTTTTTCCTTCTGATGCGGAAGCTGAAGGGGTATGAGGAAGAGGAAAAATATGGCTGTTATGATTTCGGGATGATGCGGTCCATGGTGAAGATCGCCGTTCCCTCCACGCTCCAGCAGTCCATCGTCCACATGGGCATCCTTCTGGTCCAGTCCGTGGTCAACAGCTTCGGCTCCGCGGCCCTGGCAGGCTATTCGGCAGGAAGCCGGATCGAGTCCTTAAGCATCGTTCCCATGCTGGCCATGGGAAATGCCATGTCCACCTTTACGGCCCAGAATATTGGCGCTGGAAAGCTGGACCGGGTGAAGGAGGGCTATAAGATGTGCTATGTGACCGTGCTCACTGTGGGCGCGGGCCTGTGCATCATGTACCAGCTGTTCGGCGGCGCGTTTGTGTCCATGTTTTTGGAGAGCGGCGGCAGCACTGCCTATTCTGTGGGCGTTTCTTACGTGAAATTTCTTTCCTTTTTCTATGCCTTCATCGGCCTTAAGGCCACTACCGATGGTCTTCTCCGGGGAGCTGGGGATGTGGCGGCATTTACGGCGGCCAATCTGGTGAATTTGTCCATCCGGGTCATCGTCACCAACGTGTTTGCCCCTGTTTACGGGATCCAGGTGGCATGGATGGCCGTTCCCATGGGCTGGGCGGCCAACTATATCATTTCCTTTGGCTGGTATCTGACGGGAAAATGGAAGCGGGTGAAGGTAATATCTGCAGACCAGGGAGAAAAGCGTAAAAATTAAATATATAGGGAGGGATCCATATGGAGGAGAGACTTTTAAAGTATTTCAGGGATCACGAGGCGGAGATCTTTGGGGATCTGGAGCGGCTGGTGAAGGCAGAGGCCAGCACATCGGATCTGGAGGCTCTGGCCGAAACCAGGAAGGTCCTGGAGGCTTTGATCCGGGAGCGGACGGGAGAGGAGCCGCTGGTCTATGAGCGGGAGGGAGGACATGATCTGGTGCGGTTTGAGCTCGGACAGGGAGAGGAAAAACTCCTGATCATTGGCCATTATGATACCGTACATCTGATCGGCGCCATTCAGTACCGCACAGAGGGAGACCGGCTGTATGGCCCTGGTGTTTCGGATATGAAAAGTGGTCTTATCTCGGCCATATGGACGGCCAGAGCCTATAAGGAGCTGGGGATCGATCCGGGGAGAAAGCTGGTCTTTATTTTCAATGGAGACGAGGAGACGGGAAGCCATGAATCCTCGGACATTATCTGCGGACTGGCAGAAAACGCCCGGGCGGCCCTGGTCTGCGAGCCCTGTGTGGGAAACGCGGATCTTAAGACAGGAAGAAAGGGAAATATAAAATTCAATGTGACGATCCATGGGAAGGCCTCCCATGCGGGAAATGCCCATAAGGAAGGAATCAACGCCATCCAGGAGATGGCTGCGGAGATCCTGAAGATCCAGGCACTGACGGATTATGAGGCCGGCACTACGGTCAATGTGGGCATATGCCAGGGAGGAACGAAGGTCAATGTGGTACCGGCTGCGGCCAGCTTTTCCGTGGACTGCCGCTATAAATCTATGGAGGAGGGCCAGAGGATCCGACGGGAGATCCTGGAATTGCCGATATCTGTTCCTGGTGCGTCCAGGGAGGTGGAGATCGTGGAAGGGAAGCTTCCCATGGAGGAGACCCAGGGGAACATGGAGCTGTTTGTGGCTGCGAAGGAATGCGGCAGGAAGCTGGGACTTTCGTTTTCCCACCAGTTCGTAGGCGGAGGCAGCGACGGAAACGCTGTGTCAGCCATGGGAATCCCCACCCTGGACGGCCTGGGAGGCTGGGGGGACGGGGCTCATTCCGAAAGCGAATACCTGCGGATCAGCCAGTATATTCCGCGGATCGCGCTGCTGGCTTCGCTGATTCTGGATATCCGGTAGAACAATATAGAAGAGAGCTGCTGCGGCAGGGGGATTTTGAAGATCCTCTGCTGGCAGCAGCTCTTTTTTTGAAATACAGATACAGATCCGGCTAGTTTTTAATGGCAAATGTCAGCTCTGCCTTAAACAGATCCCCGTCAATGGTGATCTCGAACCGGCCGCCCTGGAGCTGGGTCAGGTCCTTGGCAATGGAAAGGCCCAGTCCGCTTCCCTCGGTGGTACGGGACGTATCGCCGCGGACGAAGCGCTCGGTCAGCTCGTCGGGGCTGATGTTTAACGGCGTGGCAGAAACGTTTTTAATGGAGAATACGACCTCGGAATCCCGGTCCTCGATGCCCACGTAGACGCGGGTGCCTTCCATGGCGTATTTAAAGGCGTTGTTGTACAGGTTTTCCAGTACGCGCCACAGCCGTCTGCCGTCGGCCTCAATGAGGATCACCTCATTGGGGAGGGTCGTAACGATGTCCAGATGACGGATGGCGTATTTTTCCTCAAATTCACCATTGGTCTGCTGGACCAGCTCCACGATGTCGATATTGGCCATATCCAGCTTGATATTTCCGGAGCTGGCCCTGGAGGCCTCCACCAGATCCTCGGTCAGCGTCTTAAGGCGCTGGGATTTCTGGTCCAGGACCTCAAGATATTTCTGGATCGTGGGATCCTGGGGCTTTTCGCGCTTGATGAGATCTACATAGTTGATGATGGAGGTCAGCGGCGTCTTAATATCGTGGGATACGTTGGTGATCAGGTCTGCCTTTAAGCGCTCGCTTTTTACCTGCTCGGCCAGAGCCGTTTCCAGACCGTCGCTGATGCGGTTTAAGCCCTCAGCCAGCTGCGCCTCCAGGCTGGAAAACTGGGAAACGTCCACCTTGTAGCTGGTCTCTCCGGAAGCCAGCTTGTCGATGGCCTGGTGGAGCTTATCGGTCTGGACTGCGTTGCGGTACAGGAAATAGAATACGACCAGATTGCCCACCACCCAGAAGGAGAGACCGGCCAGGAAGGGAACAGAGGTAAACCCGCTCCCATCGCTCTGGATGAGGTAAAATGCCCCCAGGGTGATCGTAAACACATTGGCCGCCAGATAAAGCGCAAAGCTTAAGGTCAGACGGTATTTGAAGGTGCTTTCGGAAAGGGTCTCCGTCAGATCATGGAGGAGGCTGTTGGTCCAGAGGCTTTCTGCCTTATAACGGCGGACCAGGCTGAAAAAGGTCAGGATCCCAACCATATACAGGCTTCCGAACATCATGAGACGGCTGGCGCGGTCCCAGTAGCCTTCCGTCACCAGAAGGTGAAGGAGCTTTGATGCCAGAGGGGCCAGAAAGGCGGCGCTTATGTAAGCGGCAAAGGCCATTAACAGAAGCATCAGATCCGTTTTGATCTTATCAAAGGGATAAAGGACCACGGACCGGTCCCCAAGAGCCGGATGGCCCGAGGCAAACATAAGGAAAACAAAGGTCAGAAGGCAGCCGGCCAGGCCGATGGAGGCCAGGTAGAGCCCGTTTACGAAGGTCTTCCTGGAGCTGTTGTACTGGGTATATGCATGGGCATAGTCGTCCAGGGCCTTGTAGGTGGTGTCCAGGCCGATGACCACATAGTTGTTGGAGCTGTTGTAGGGATTGGCCTTGGCCATGAGGGCCGGAACACTGGGGAAGGTGGAATTAAAGTTCGTCCTTACGGCCAGGTCATTGGAATCCCCGGAATAATAGATATATTTTCCCATGGCCATCATGTCGTCGATGGTCATTTCCGGCGCATTGGTGTGGATTTCATAGATGGCGTCATTTTTGGAATAAAAAGCCACACGGAAATAAAAGTTGGTGAAATCCGACATGAGCCGGGAATATATGGAGTAATAGGAAGAGAACCGCTTCAGGATCTCATAGGTCAGCTCCGGCAGGGTGGCAAAGGACTGGTCGGGTCCCGTCAGCTCCTCCTCGGACTGATAGCAGCGCCAGCGCACATAATACTGCTCCTCATCCTCTGCGCTGAGGTTTTCGGGCCCGCCCTTTAAGGCATAGTTGTCGGCCTCATCCATATAATAGCCCAGGGACTTTCCGTATAGGATGATGTCGTTGAGGGTATAGCTCTTGTCTCCGCCGGGGCCGGAAGAGACGTCCAGGACCATTTTATTGTAGTCCACCTCTCCATTGGTCTCAAAAAGCTCCTGGTACTGGATATAGTCGAAAATACTGGCGATGTCGGCCTGCACCTTCTTATTAAAATCCGGAGACTGGTCGAAGGTCTCATCCTCGATCCAGTCCAGTCCGCGGCCGTAGTTGCTGTTCAGATACATGAACCCGACTCCGGTGAGCGCGATCAGGGCAAAGATAAAGTGCAGAAAACCGGAAAAACGCTTCAGAAAAAAACTCGGTGTATTCTGGTTCATCTGGATTCTCCTTACTGTTTCTCGATCTTATAGCCCACGCCCCAGACCACCTTTAAGTAGCGGGGTTCCTTGGGGTTGATCTCAATTTTTTCGCGGATATGGCGGATGTGGACGGCTACGGTATTGTCGGCGCCGATGGCATCCTCATTCCAGATCTTTTCGTAGATCTGGTCAATGGAGAATACCTTTCCGGCATTCTTTACAAGGAGCAGCAGGATGTTATACTCAATGGGCGTGAGCTTGATGGGCTCGCCGTCCACCGTCACCTCTTTATTTTCATCATTGATCATGAGACCGCCGCACTTATAGACCTGGGAGCTGTTCTGCTGGTTCAGGTTTCCAAGCTGGGTGTAGCGGCGGAGCTGGGATTTGACCCGGGCCACCAGCTCCAGGGGATTAAAGGGCTTTGTGATATAATCGTCCGCCCCGATGTTTAAGCCCAGAATCTTATCGGTATCCTCGGATTTGGCCGACAGGATGATAATGGGGATGCTGCTGGTCTCGCGCACCTTTAAGGTGGTGCGGATCCCGTCCAATCCCGGCATCATCACATCCACGATCATCAGGTTCACCTCGTGGTCCTCCAGGTATTCCAGGGCCTCGTAGCCGTCATAGGCCTTGATGACCTCAAAGCCCTCTCCCGTAAGATAAATATTAATAGCTTCAACAATCTGTTTATCGTCATCGCATACAAGAATCGTCTGCATAAGTTCCCTCCTTGAAAGTTTTATCCAGGTAAAAATACGTTCACCACATCCAGTATAACATAAAAATGCGGTGAACGTATTAAAAATTCCTGTCAATTAATTAAAACGGAAAACAGCGGTTCCATAAGCCGGCAGCGGGTAGGCAAAGGAATATGGCTGGCCGTCGCATTCAGATTTTACGGAGCGTTTTGAGAAGGCATGCTCCCCGCGCTTATAGAGGCCGTGCTCATTGTCCAGGATCAGCGTATAGGTTCCGGATTTGGGAACGCCCACCCGGTAATCGTCCCGGGCCATGGGAGTGAAGTTGATGACGAACAGGAGGTTCTTTTTCCCCGTTTCATCCCGGCGGATGAAGCTGAAGATGCTCCGGTCGCCGTCGTTGGCGTTGATCCACTGGAAACCGTTCCAGTCGCTGTCCAGCCGGTAAAGGGCCGGATATTTCTGGTAGATATGGAGCAGGTCGCTGTAATATTTTAGCAGGTCCCTGTGCTGGGGCTCCTCTGCCAGATACCAGTCCAGGGCTGTTTTTTCGTCCCACTCATGGTACTGGCCGAAATCCTGGCCCATGAATAAGAGCTTTTTGCCCGGATGGCCCATCATGAAGGTATAGCCGGCCTTCAGGTTCGCAAATTTATCGTCCGGGAAGCCGGGCATTTTATTGATCATGGAGCATTTTAAATGGACCACCTCGTCATGGGACAGGGTCAGGATGTAGTTTTCGCTGGTGGCGTAGGTGATCCCGAAGGTCATCTTGTTATGGTTGAATTTTCGGAAATATGGATCCAATTTCATATATTCCAGAAAGTCATGCATCCATCCCATATTCCACTTGAAGGTAAAGCCCAAGCCGCCCTCCTCCGGTGCCTTTGTGACGCCGGGCCATGCGGTGGATTCCTCGGCGATCATGATGGCTCCGGTCATATGGCCTGTAAGGACGCTGTTCAAATGGCGGAAGAATTCGATGGCCTCCAGATTTTTATTTTCTCCGTACTGGTTGGGGACCCAGTTCCCGTCGCTGCGCCCGTAGTCCAGATACAGCATGGAGGCCACGGCGTCCACCCGGAGCCCGTCCACATGGAAATTCTCTACCCAGTAAAGGGCGTTGGCGATTAGGAAGTTTTTCACCTCGTTTTTCCCGTAATCAAAGACCTTTGTTCCCCAGTCGGGATGCTCGCCTTTTCTGGGATCTGCGTACTCATAAAGCGGTTCCCCGTCAAAATCCGCCAGGCCATGGGCGTCTTTTGGAAAATGGGCCGGGACCCAGTCTAAGATCACGCCGATCCCCTTTTTGTGGAGATAATTGACGAAGTACATGAAATCCTTGGGACCTCCATAGCGGGAGGTGGGAGCGTAGTAGCCGGTCACCTGGTAGCCCCAGGAGCCGTCGTAGGGATGCTCCGCGATGCCCATGAGCTCCACATGGGTGTAGCCCATTTTTACCACATAGTCGGCCAGCTCGTGGGCCGCCTCCTTATATGTATAATAGCCATCCTTTTCCGGCCGGCTGGCCTTTCTCCAGGAGCCCAGATGGACCTCATAAATGGCCATGGGAGCTTTTTCCGGCTCTGTGTGCTTCCGCTTCTCCATCCATTTCTCATCGCTCCAGGAAAAGCCGGAGATATCGGTGGTGATGGAGGCGGTTCCTGGCCGGAACTCGGCGCTGAACGCATAGGGATCCGCTTTAAAAAGGATCTTGTCATCCTTTGTGGTGATGGCAAATTTATAAAGCTCGCCAGTTCCAAGGCCTGGTATGAAGGCTTCGTAGATGCCGGAATCCTCCAGGGGCTTCATGGGAGACGCCTCCGGATCCCATCCATTGAAGTCCCCAACGACGCCCACAGACTTCGCATGGGGCGCCCAGACGGCAAAGTACATACCCGGCTTTCCGCCATAGGTGCGGGGATGGGCCCCCAGCTTTTCAAAGATCTTATAGTGGGTACCCTGACCGAACAGGTAGCGGTCCAGTTCTGTAATGAAGCCGGTACCGGCCGGTCTTCCGGCCTTTTTTGCTGTGGTTTTACTGCTTTTTCCTGAATTTTTCATACTCTTATGCCTCCCGAAGTTTAAAGATCGCGCCGCCTGACGGCGGAAGGGTCACAGAAAGCCTTCCGTTTTCCACCGGTATAGAAGGAGCTTCCGCGTCCAGAAGGTTTATGGCCTGGGACGCCGGGAACGGGACCGGTATGGAAAGGACTGCGGGCTGGCTGTCATTGTTGACTGCCGAAAGGATCATTGTATTTTCTCCCAGCCGGCCAAACGCATACTGGCGGTTGGTCAGAAGAAGTTCTTTATACGTTCCGTCATGGAGCTCCGGATTATCCCGGTGGATCCGGGCCAGGGCGGCGATATGGTCCGTGATGGGGCCGGTCTTCTGTTCCATATCCTTTAAGGAGAGGGCTGGGCGGAGCGCCTCGTCAGATTCCCGGGTGCGCGCTCCCTGGATCCCCCATTCGCTTCCGTAGTACACGGACGGGATCCCGGGAAGGGTGAATAAAAGCTGGTATACGGGGAACAGGTGGTCTGGTTCCCGCAGCTTGCTGGCGATCCTGTCCTCGTCGTGGTTATCCGTAAAGGTATACAGAGCCCTTCCCACAGATTCCAGCCGCTTCACATTGTGGGCGATCTCAAAATAGTTATGGTCGTTGTGACCGGAGTAAAGAGCCTTATGGAGCTCATAATTGGTAACAGAGTGAAGCATTTCTCCATTGACCCATCTTCCGTATTCTCCGTGGATCACCTCGCCCATGAGCCAGAAATCTTCCTTCATGGAGGCGGTGCGGCTGCGCAGCTCCTTCATGAAGGCAAAATCTAAAATATTGGCGCAGTCCAGGCGGAGGCCGTCGATGTGGAAGGTATCGATCCAGAATTTTACGGTATCCATCAGATACTCTCTGACCGCCGGGTTCTGCAGGTTCAGGCACGGGAGCTCATAGTGGCCCTGCCATGCCTCGTATCCGAAGGAGTCGCCCATGGGGCTTCCCCAGCCGAAGTTTACTCCGCGGTACCAGTCCTTATAGGGAGAGGCTTCTCTCTTTTCCTGGATATCGTGGAAGGCGGGAAATTCCCGTCCGGTGTGGTTGAACACGGCGTCAACTGCCACACGGATCCCATGTTCGTGACACTGGTCCACGAAATTTGTAAAATCTTCATTTGTCCCCAGTCTCCGGTCCACCAGGCGCAGATCCCTGGTGTCATAGCCGTGGCCTGTGGATTCAAAGACCGGACCGATATAAAGGGCGGTGCAGCCCAGATCCCGTATGTGGGGGATCCATTGGAGCAGCTCATCAAAACGACAGGCTGCAGAGGTTTCATGATTTGTCTTAGGAGCTCCCAGGAGCCCCAAAGGGTAGATGTGATAAAAAACTGCTTTCTGATACCAGGGCTTCATAGCCGGTCAGACCTCCTGTAATTCCCGCTTTTTAAGGCTCTGGAGAAGGAACTGGTAGCGGAGCTGGGCTGCGTTCAGTTCATAAATGTAGCAGTCGATCAGCGCGGGGTCCACCACCTGCTCAAACTGGTTCTGGGCGGAAAGGATCGCAGTCTGGCTGGCCATGATCTGCTTTTTCAGCTCCAGAAGCTCCTTCGTCCGTTCCTTATTTGGCGCGGATTTTTTGTTTATGAATCGCATACTTCCATTTTCCTTTCTTCTGGTATTGGTCTTTTCCAGTATCCGGCCTCCCGGCAGCCCGCAGCTTCGTTTGCTGGAGGCTGTTTTTCCGGTTTCCGGAAGCTTCGGAACCTCCGGCTTCTGACTGGTTTGACTTCCGGTGCTGTGCGGCGCGTTCCGGAGCATTACAAAGGTTAATGGTAGTATTGTCTTTTTATGGGCGAGATATTCATTTACTGGAATTCTGCTGCAGCGCCTCGTTTAATCTGAGAAGCCGGTCGATGGCAGACTGGCTGGTCAGATGGTAATAATTGCAGACGCCGCGTTTTTCCACAGCGATCAGCCCCGAATCCTTCAGGATCTTCAGATGATGGGAGACAGCCGGACGGGAAAGACTGGTTTTTTCTGTGATTTCTTTCACGTTGAGACCCGGAGCGCGGCGTTTTTCGGATACGCTGCGGCCGCCTT
>ERZ832317.5288-NODE-5288-length-11739-cov-2.714053_pt1 | contig 11739 bp, 13 predicted proteins | sample MGYA00519695_ERZ832317 | MGnify/ENA primary metagenome ERZ832317 (study PRJEB31850, sample SAMEA3708726) | human gut metagenome | biome: human gut; feature: human-associated habitat; material: faeces | place: China | collected 2014 ...
TCAACGGCAGTTTGATAAATACATCCGCCTGAGCCGGCTCTGTCTCTACCTTCAACTCAGCCTTTGAACAGGATGGCTCTATCTCTACCTTCGTCCTGCTATCCGCAACTGGCTCTATCTCCGCCTTCGGTTGCGGCTGTCCGGAGTTCACCTCCGGGCAAATGTATTTATTCTCTATCTCTTTATCTATCTCTTTCTCTTTCTCTACGTCACTGAGGTGTAACTGTTGCGTCACACCAATGTCACATTGTGACGTTTTTTTATCTCTAAGACGTCTCATTCTTTCAGCACTTGCGCTTTCAGATCCCACCATTCTGGAACACTCTGTAAGCTCATATTCGCTTTCGTCTATCAGTTGCAGGAGTCCCTGAGCCATAAGAAACTGGACTGTGACTTTTACGTTTTCCTCTTCTTCATCAAGTTCAAGTGCAATCTCTTCTGTAAAATTCTCTTCTACTCCATCGAAGAAGAGTTTTCCCTCATTTTTCAGAGATACCAGCAACATCTTGAGATAGATAATTGTGTATGTATCGCCTCCGGCAATTCTGCGGAGTTTTTTGATCGGCTTCTGCCGGAAGAAATCATCCGGCAGCTTAAGCCAATAGTATCTTTTTCCCATAGACGCCTCCTTAGTAAATGACCTTAGAGCCGTCTTCTGTTTTAATTACGGTTACAGACTGATTGAATCGAGCTTTCATAGCATCATCATGGGTTATTGCCATAATTTTCACATCTGGATACCTCTGTCTGATTGTTTCCAGAGCATCTACATAGGCCTGAGTTCCATCATCGTCGAGAAATGGAGGTTCGTCTATAAACAGCATTCCGAGCTGGATACCTGCGGACGTTGCTTTAATCTCAGACAATGCAAGGATAATAGCAAGTGAAGCCTTTACCTTTTCCCCTCCGGATTTCGAAGCATATGGGAGAGTTGTCTTTCCGTACTCATTGATCAGTACGTCCAGAGTAGCTCTGTCACCGTCTTTACCTTTGACGGTACGTTCCATCACAAATTCCACTCCCATAGTTCCGCCTGTCATAGATCCAAGGATATTGTTTGCAGTATCAGTAATGTGAGGAATAATATTTCGGATGATCTGATGCGGAACGCCATCCTGTGAAAATGCCTGCTTTAATGCTTCATAACAGTCCGCTCTGCCAGCAGCTACTGCAATTCCATTATTCAGCGTGGAGATTTCGCCTCGCATGGTATCGATATTTTCCAGACGTTCAAGGAGTACTCCCTTCTGAATCTGCAGTTCTCCAAGAGTTTCCTTGTTACTGCGAATCTGCCTGTCTGTTTCTTTCACCATATCGGTCGAAAATGTTTCCTTCATTTTTTCCAACATGGTATCCATACCAGTAAGCTGAGAAGAGAGAATGAATTTTCTGTCAGTAAGTTTTTCCCTCTCTTTTTCCATGCTCTCAATCCTTTCAAGAACATGCTGCTTTCTTTCTTCGTAAACAGGAAGTTCTTTTTCCTGTTCTACATAAGTCTGCAGATGAGCCATCTGCTGTTTGATCTGTTCCTGTCTGTCAACTGATTCCGATAGTTCATTAACTGTTTCCGTTATCTCAGAGGCCTTTAATTTGACCTGTAGCAGATTCTCCTCACACTGCCCTATATTTTTATCGTTCGATTCCTTTTCGGTCTCTAAACGGGCAATTTCGAGTTTGTTCTCCTCCACAGCTTTCTTCATTCGTTCATATTTGGAAAGTTCTGTTACAGATGCGGTCAGAATAGCGAGGCGTTTAGGATCGTATCCTATTCTTTCAATCTCTCCTGCTTATCGGCTATTTTTTTGTCACGCTCAGATGTTAATATCTCAATCTCTTCCTCGCATTTTTTCAGATTATCCAGTTCAACCGGAATGCTTTTGACATCTTCGACTGCTTTCGACAGGAATCTGCAGCTTGCACTCTCAATATCCGGGCACCCAGAATTCTTCATGAATTCTTCCTGTTGTCTTATCTCAGCAATCCTTTTCTGTCGATAATCCCGTCGGTTTTCTGCTCCTGATATTTTCTGCGAATAGGATGAGTCAACTTCATGCAATTCGTTTTGAGCCGTAGAAAACAGGTATCTTTTTTCCTGCTGGTACTCGATTTCTTCCCTTTGATTTGCCAGTGCGTCAAGTCTTTCTTCCAGATCATCCGGAACATTAAATGCCAGCTGCGAAATCTGATTGCGTATCTGGTCATTTCGGAACTTGTTCTTGTCAATAAGTCTTTGATAACGGTCAGCGTCTTCGATGTAACCATTCAATGTCTCTTTGGCATTTTTATATTTAATAACGTCCTTTTCTACATCTGTCAGCTGTAAAGATAATTCCGAATACTGTTTTGCTTTTTCCCGTATCACATCAGCCATTTCCAAAAGATTGTTGCATGCTGTCAGCGTCTGCTTTGAATATTCCAGGTCATGTTCCATGACACTGCATTCCTTAGAGCATTCTTTTAATTCACTTCTCGCTTTTTCGCTTTCTTTCTCTGCCTCAGATATTTTTTCCTGACGTTCGAGCAGTTTTCTTCTGGATTCATCCAGATTTTCCATCTCTTCCTGCTTTTTATGAATATCTTTTTCTACTGTCTCCAGTTCTTCCTCTGGATTTCCCTGAGCCTTAATGAAGTCAGTCTTGATCCGAACGGCTTCTTTTTTAGAAGCAAGTTCCTTTCTGGCATCCGCAAGCTTCTTTCTGGCATCCAGTTCCATTACTCCATAGATTCCAAGCCCGAGCAGATTTCCAAGGATTGCGATACGTTCATCTTTCTTTGCCTGCAAGAATAATCCGTACTGATCCTGCATGATCAATGCGCAGCTGCGGAACGTCATACTATCCATACCAAGAAGCTTCTCGATTTCAGCCTGTGTGTCAATGATCCTTTCCTTGGACAGGTTCAACCAGTCAGCACTTTCTTCCTGATATTGTGACAAGTTCAGGGTTGGTTTTCCGGATTTTGTTCTGGTGCGGACTACCCGGAATCGTTTCTCTCCGATGGCGAAAATAAATTCTATGGAGCCGCTTCTTGCATCCTCTGTACCTCTGATCCACGCCTTGCAGTCTCCCTCTCGGGTTTCTTCAAACAGACAATCCACAATAGCATCCATGAAAAGGCTGCTCTTTCCTGCACCGTTTACTCCATTGATCGTGCAGAATGAAATGTCTGAAAAATCAAAGTTTTCTTCCTTGTAGTTTCTGTAATTTCTGACAGAAATAGATACCGGCTTAAACACGCCGTGAATCTCTGCGGTGGTACTCTGTTTCATGGCTTCTGCTATGATCGGCTCGGCAAGCTCCACGATTTTTTCTGGATTCTTAAATGTCTTTTCCTCCAACCATTTTTTCAGGTTCAGCCGTGGGTCACTTTCCTCCGAGAGAAGTCCGCGGTTCGTGATGTCAATAGTGCTTTCTGCTTCAATATCTGCCACATAGAATGCGCCAAGCTCATACAGGTTCTTTTGCAGTAGCGGAATGTTGAGCGCCTTTTTCTGCTCAGATGTGCAGGAATACCGCACCCGGACTATCTTATCCGTCACATCTTCTGAAATGCCTGTTCTGTGGAGATACATAGTCCCTTCACGGATATAGTCGCTAACTTCATCAGGATCCCAGGTGATAGTGTGGAACTGTCTGTATGGAGTAGTGTATCTATGTCCTTTTACCAGAGTGCCTTTCTCATTAAATTCATGAATCCAAAATCCACGATCCTGTCCTTCATCATTAAAATTCATTGCATTGATCGCTCCGGAATAGAATACATTGTCAAATCCTTCAATGATTTGTGGGCGATGGATATGGCCAAGAAGCACTGCCTCATATCTTGCGGCCATCAAAGTTTCTCTTGGAATGACCGGTTCAAAGTTTGTGAAGAAGGAAGTCTGCCCTGATTCCATGTTGCAACCAGGAACCGTATAATGTGCCATGAGAATCGGTGTATTTTCGCACTCCGCTCTTAAGGCCAAGACTATGTCTGAAATATATTTCGTCCATGCAAGATTTTCTTCATCTGCAGATAAACCAGGAAATTTTGCTCTAAACTCCTGTTTATCAAACCCTGGTATACAGGCAATATCTGCATATCTCGTTTTGATCACAAAAGGTTCTGTCACAACGCACACATTGTTGACATTCAGCAGCATTCTTTTGAGAACTCTGAACTGTCCGCTTCCATCATGATTCGGCGTTCCTCGCATTACAATCACATAACTTGCGAAGTGTGCCAGTGCTGTGATGATATTGGTCGCATGAATCATTTCATCAGAGTATCGTACTGGGCCAATCTGCTCCTGATGGAAGATATCACCGGAAATGCAAACAATGTCCGGTTTCTCTTTCTGAGCTACCTCAACCATATATTCAAGACACTTAATTGTGTCCTGTGAACGAAGATTTACTCCGTCCACTACAGGACCTTTGAACTGGCCAATATGCCAGTCAGCTGTATGTAAAATCTTCATTCTTTTACCTCCGTCACTTTTATTACAGGAAACATATTTACGAGCCCTTTTTTCAAACGATCGAAGTTCTCTTCACTAATCCCGCAGAAATCAACACCACTATTTCCCATCTTTTCTCCGATAAACAGGATGTTTCCAAGAATAGGGCATCCATGCTTGTCATATTCGTAAAGATAGCTTCCAATCAGGTTTGCTCTATTCGGCTTCAGTCTTCCCTCTTCGTCGATCAACATGCTTGCGCATTCACCAGGCGTCCTTGTTGGTGTAGGTGACATTTTTAACATTGTATAAAGTCTCTTCGGCATTACATGTTCAACAATATCGCATCCATTACCAATCAGTTCGCATAAAACTTTATTTTGTTCTCTCATGGTTCCTTCCGGAAAATCGTGTATTGTCATTTCAAGTTCTGTGGAAATTTTAATAATTTTCATCTGCGTCCGCCTCCTCTCTGGCATTTGATACACAATGGCTCTCCAAATTTATTGATTGAATATTCATAAACTCTTTCATTTATGACTTCACCGCATCTGGAGCACTGAAAATCCATTGATCGGTCCGGCTCTGGTTCTGGCTCCGGTTCAGGAGCAATATCCGGCTCCTGCATTGGTGGATAATCATCTTCGCTTTCTGTATCCGAAGCATATGCCGGATTATCCAAATCGTCCTGAGTAAATACTGTGCTTTCAGATTCGAAATCCACGTTCTTAACTGCTATCTGTGGTGTGCCAAACATATTGTTCACAGAGTTCATACCCTGCGTCAGCATTGCCTGTCTGACCTGTGGATCCGAGAAATCCGGTGAAAAAATTACTGTTGGAATTGCAAAATTCTTCTGCAGTTCCGCCTTTGTGTATGTACCTTTTACACCAAGCAGAGCTCTTATTACACGAAGCTTCGCGCCGGTCATAGCCTTTTCAGCCCAGGTCTTTTTCAGCAGTGCCATGTTTACCATGACGGAGCGATCAATGTATCTATCCCTGTCTTCTTTCGCAATCACAAAAGCCTGGCATTTCTTTCCCCATTTATTTTTGGATTCCACCCATTGTCCAGAAAAGATTTCCGCTGCTGCCTGTGCCTGTTTTTCATCAGTAATGCCTTTTGCAGCTTTGTCCGCAAACTCAATGCGATACTTCTCTTCTTCATCTTCCAGACAGATCACCTTCTGGTCAGTTTCTGTTCTGGCTGTTCCGTCAGCCTTGCGCATAGCTCCCTGAGCCTGTGCTCGATATGTAACCCGGTCGATACGCTCACCATATGTTTCCTTTGGATTGAACTGGATACCGGCTGCCATAGCCATTTTGTTGAGCAAAGGCTTAGATAAAGAAAACACATCTTCCCAGATGTCTTTTCCTCTCTCATCCTGCTTACCTGTCTTAACTGAACCAACCTTGAAAATGTCTCCGCTGTTCTCGCCCAGATCGACCGGAACCTCTTCTACATGGAATTTGTAGAATGGATTAAGCTGCACGTCCGTTGCTGTCGGAACTAGCAGATTATAATTTTTGTATGCCGTAATAACTTCCGGCAAACTTCCTAAAACCTCTTTCATCTACTTGATTACCTCCTAAATTTGTGATAAAATAACGGTGTTCTTTAAAAACAAGGGCTCCAAAACCAAAGTTTTAAAGTTCTGACTTAAGCCTCCGATGCGGATTTATGAGTGCCGTCTACACTTCATTTCTCCTTTAAGCGTCTGGGGCTTTTAATATGCATCTCCTACAGCGAATCTGGTCAATGCGTATATCCACACCCACATGAGCGGGATTGCTATCCATTCGGATCCGAGTTCTGCGCTTCCCCTTATTGCGCAAAGCATATCGCTCAGATATCCGAAGAAGATAAGACTGACTGCTGTAGGAACGATGTAAACCATCGACCTTTTCAAGAAGCGAATTCTCTTTTTTATTTTCGCTCTTTTCTTTTTTTTGGAATATTCCTCATACTCCTTCTCATTAAATTCTCGCACCACGGACAGATATATCCGTGTTTTGGAATCTTCTGTAATGTACTGATGTTCCACATTCTTTCGCATATCTTGCACTTTGCGTACATCCATTATCTTGCCTCCTTATCAATTAAGATCAATTCTTTGGCGATAACGCTCTGTAATGCGCATCTGTCCATATCATGCCAGCTGATCGGTACCGAGCTGTTATCCAGCGCATTTAAAATTCTCTCAGCTGTTGTATAATATTTCTTCATATCTTCTGTTGTAAGCAATTTCGCACCTCCTTCATCTATGCTGTCTTCTCTGCATCAATCTGGGTTACAAAAATTCCAAGATCAACACTTTCCATATTGTTCAGTTCCTCCAGAAGCTCTGCGTCTGATGTAATTCCATAGTTCTTTTTTAATATTTCTTTTAATTTTTCTTTAAGGTCCATCAAAACACTTCCTTTTAATTATCTGAATCCGAAATATTAAGATAATCGCTGATTCTTCTTCTGATTTCTATGCTGGTATTCTTTCCATTTAAAGTTGACGAAAGATAGCATCTGGAACAGCCAAGTTCTTCGGCCAGATCATTGACAGAGATATCATTCTGAATCATTGCTATTTTAGCCTTCTTGCACCAAGGAGATAATTTCTTCTGCACCAAATCTCCTCCTCTCATTTCAAAGATTTTTCAATCCAGTTTTTCAGATTCTGAGTCACCTCATTAACCTCATCCAAGGTTGCTATAATTTTCTCTAAATCCGGCTTTTCGTCCTCTGTAATAACTCCATCTGCCGTAATATCCAGCAGGAGTTCTTTGGCTTCGTTGATCTTTCGGAATGAGCACAATGCCCTGAGTGCAATCCTATCAATATCCTGATTCTCGATCTTTGGCATTCCTTTTCCCAGAGGGCACATTTCCCGGCAATAATTGCCTTTTAATTCAGGAGCTCTATAGATATCAGCCATCAGAAGCACTTCCTCTGGATAAGGGATAACACTGCCAAGTTCTATTCGTGCAAGCCTTGTCCGGTCAACACCAAGTTCTTCAGCAGCTCCTTCGCGGCTACTTAACCGTTCATTGAACTTTGCCGCCTCGTATCGTGCCTGACAAAACATATTGTCGGCCGCTTTTGTAGCAAACTTAGGCATTTATTTTTTTCCTCCACATTATATAATTAATATAAAGTCTATTTCAAATGGACTTTAGGTGCAAAAAAAATCGGTGGATTTATTGCATACCTCGGAAATAACTACTGCCATTTCATAACTCAAACGAATATTTCCTCGTTCAAGTTCCGATACCCATTGCTTGGACTTTCCTATCTTTCGTCCAAGTTCTGTCTGTGTTAAATTGGCATCGCAACGGGCATCTTTTACTCTTTGCGATACATTCAGCATTGTTGCCATCAATTTTTTTCTCCTTTCTGTCCAATATTTATGGACATTTTTATAATAATCCACTATTTATGGATTGTCAATACTTTTGTCAATTATTTTTGGACTTTTCTTTTTTATATTGTATGTCCACTTTTTTTGGACTATAATTTCATCAGGAGGTTATATTATGCTTGGAAAAAGAATTAAGGAATTGCGGAAGCAAAACCATTTAACTCAATCAGAATTGGGAAGTAAATTGGGGGTAATAAAGCAAACAGTTAGTAGCTGGGAAAATGGAGTATCTAGCCCTAACAATGATACTCTGGCAAATATAGCTTCTATATTTGGTGTTACAACAGATTATCTTTTAGGTAATGATACTTCTACTACAAAACAGCTTATCGAATGCCATGATATTTCGAATAGAATTTCCAAACTAGCTGCTCATTCTCGCAAAAATATAGAAGATTTAAAACCTTTGTTAAAAACAGAAATTCTTTCTGGTTATTATACCGATTCAAGTCTTTTTCGTTCTGACATATATACAATAGCTAATTTTTATGGTGTCTCGGATGAATATATTATAGGCGGTCTAGAATTTGAAGAACAAACTTATGGTAATCCTTTTGATGAAATTGCTCAAAAATTTTTAAATGCATTTCTCGAATTAAATGAAGATAATCGAGACATTATCATCGGCGATATGAAAAAGTTATTAAAAGAGCAGAGGCGCGAAGAAGCTCTTCCTACTAAAATGGTTCATAAACAAGCAAAATAATAAGCTTCGAGTGGTACCGAAGCAGGAAAGGAAAATAAACTATGAAAAAGAAAACTTTATCTGGATTAATTGTATTTTTATTTTCTTCTATCGCATTTTCGACTATTGCAAATGCAGATTACAAAATTTTAACATCAGAAGAATTAGAAAGCATATCTCTTGATGATTTAAAAAAAGAATATCAGCTTTTAGCAGATGAATATTCTACTCTTTTAAATTCGTCCTCTGATTTAGTAGATGATAGTTATGATATTAATCAGTTTGCTCCAGGCACTGCGATAAAGGATGTTTATGTCAAACTCGGAGAGCCAGACGATATGCAGGATATGGATTATTTCAAAATATATCAATTTATTTCTGATGGAAATAATATTCCTTGCTATGGATTAGAGGATTTAATATTTACATTTTCCACAGACGAAAATGATAACATTGAAGATTATACACTCTCAGGTTCCTGTAGTTTAGATATGGGAACCCAAATAAACAATAAAATTGTAGATGATCTTTCAGAAAAATAGATAGCCAATGCTGTTGCTACATCCAATGCCGTAACACTGCTATTCGAATCAACTCTGCAAGTCATACTTCCTGATCCGTCTCTTACAACCAATGTAGAAGAATCACCCTCTACTAAATCCGGAAGTGCTTTCCATAATGCTTCAATCGCGGTATCTTTATTCTTTACAGAATAATAACTTCCATATTTATGAACGATATCATGCGGGAAAAGTACGCTTGCATTAATCTTGGCTTCACCTTTTTCAAGGCTTCCCAGATATTCTCTACGTCTTTCCTCATCGTTTCTAAGGAATGCATCATTGTAAATCAGGTTTGCTCTTGATGGAACTGCTTCATAATTGATTTTGCCCCATTCTTTTGCAGACATCTGGCGTTCAACGATTTTAATATATTCGCGAAGTCTTGATAATATTTTTCTGTAATTCTTCTCACTCAGTCCAAGATATGTTCTAACAACAGTTCCATTCTTCTTTGTTTGTTTAGAAGAAGCATTACAGCTCGGAAGCCATTTTCCAAGTAAGGATATTGGCTTTCCTTCTTCCATATTTTTTAAATCTTTTTCTAACTGCTCTTTAATCGCAGCCAACGCATAAGCTTCGCATTCTGTTCCAAGCAGGCACATCAGATCATCGTATCTGCCATATTCAGGAATGAGTTTCACAAACGCTTTCACAATATCTGGTTCAGTGTTCGCCATATGGTTCATAATAACTCTGAAGCTTCTTCTTTCTCCAAGTCCCTCCCTTGCGTCACGCAGATAGAAGAGCCATTTCAGTGCATACAGTTTATTATCCAGAAACGCATCAGTAAATTTACCAGTGATTTCTGTTGGTTGCATTTTTCTTAATGATGCAGTGGCGAAATTCAGATCAAGCAGATATTTCCCGGTTGTTCTGTAACCCAGTGCTCCATTCTCTGTCCGGCTTCTGTTCATATCGCCGTTTAATTCTTTTTCTACAGAATCCATAAAACCCATATTGGTTTTCCTCCTAATTTTTCGAATCACTTTTAAAGTTATTAATTCCTATACATTATTACTTTTATCTTTGATGAAATGTATAAAAAATTAGAATGTGCATGACAAGACTTGAACTTGCGACTATCTGATTCCCATATCTATAGTTGCTGTTAAAGACTTTCCACAAGTCTTATTATTATTCTTGTCAGATGCTCTCCCGACTGAGCTACATGCACATTTTTACAAGACACGTTTTTTCTTTACCTACGCACAATAATTTGATTCTTTGCTGTTTTGTGTCTTTAATAGTGGAATGTAAGGGACTCGAACCCATGACCATCCGCTTATGAGGCGGACGCTCTAACCAACTGAGCTAACATTCCTAAAAGGCAAGACGGGAATCGAACCCGTGTAAAGCGATTCCTACATTTTCCATTTTCTTTAAAATTTTGAAATTGCTGTATGTGTCTAAATGCTAGACACGGTTCATAAAAAATTATCGCCGCGTATACCACTCCGCCACTTGCCTAAAACGAATAACCGGATTTGAACCAGTGACCTCCAACACAACAGCGTGGTGCTCTACCAACTGAGCTATATTCGCTACATTCTGTCTTTCCAGAATGTCATAAAAACGTAACAATGATAGATGTAAAAACTGTAACAAATTGTAATGTGGATATCCAGTCCTTGCTAAAAGGCACTAACACGCCAACATCGAAACTTCGAAACTTTGCAAAGACATTTGTGCCTCAAATGCTATCTGCTTTAGCATTCATCAGTGGACACCAGAAGTTTCACCGTCTGTATAATCTTGATAGCAGAAATCAACATTGTACAGCTAGCGTAGATTATATAACCAGACATGCGCTTGTCCTGTACATCGTACAAGGTCACATAATCTATTGGCGTAGCCGGGATTCGAACCCGACACATTTCGGTTTTGTGGAGGGGGTGGAACAGATAAACGATTTTTAACCGATGACTTTACCCATTTTGTCTATACGCCGACGCTGTGACTTGGACTCGAACCAAGAACCTACGGCTTAACATGCTATCGTTAAAATTGCTGTATATGCCTAATACTAGGCACATTTGTTGACTTAACGTTGCTCTACCATTTGAGCTATCACAGCTTTTTCTTTATTTTGTTTATCTTGTTTAAAAAATAAATGGTGGGGGATTTGGGGATCGTGCGGAATCGAACCGCAACTAAAAACATGCGAGAGTTTTCATCTTGTGTAAAATTGCTGTATGTGCTTCCCACCACAATACACATTCAAAAGTATCAACCAGATCAATCCCATATTTATTATTTCGGTGTTGACTAAGATTTCCCCTCTTAGTAGGTTATACAATACCCAATAAATCCAATGCAGTCCGGGTCAGATAACACTGAACACCCACAATGTCAAGTTACAAACTCTGCATTTTCAAGACACAGGACGGATTTGAACCGTTTCGTCAGACCACCAAAATCTTTCTTTATCCTTTTATTCATTTGCTGCGTGTGTCTTTGATCGCTAGGGATGAGACTCGAACTCATAACAACATCCTGTATGTAATGGAAAAGAATTTTGCTGTAAGTGTCTGAATGCTAGACACATTTTTCTTTTATGTGCTCTAACATTTTTACATATTAAGTCTTTTTATCATTCTTTCAATCATCTCTCTCCCTGTAACAGTTTTTCGATTTTGAAAACT
>ERZ832317.5297-NODE-5297-length-11730-cov-2.656959_pt1 | contig 11730 bp, 10 predicted proteins | sample MGYA00519695_ERZ832317 | MGnify/ENA primary metagenome ERZ832317 (study PRJEB31850, sample SAMEA3708726) | human gut metagenome | biome: human gut; feature: human-associated habitat; material: faeces | place: China | collected 2014 ...
GATAGACCTCGAAGCCGCCCTGCTGCGTGACCTCCTGAATGACGTAAACCGTGCCGACCGGGCCGGTCACGTCATCGACGCCCTGCCCCTTGAACACCAGATTTTTGAGCGTGGACAGAATCAGCCTCACGCTCTCCACGTTGTATTGGAGCGAGAACGGGATGCTCTCGAAAACGGATACCCGGACGCGCTCCTGCCCGAACGAGAAGCCCACGCGATAGCGCCCGGCCTGCGCGTCGTAAAACGGGGTCAGCGTCAAATCGAGCGTCTGGCCGTCTCGCTTCACGGTGAGCGTCACCGCCTCGCCATCAGATGCCGAAATGGCCTTCGCAATCGCGTCCGACGTCGCGACTGTCTCGCCGTTCACCGCCGTGATTTCATCGCCGATCTGCAAACCGGCTGCCTGCGCGGTTTCCTCCACCTGCGCCACCTTCGGCACGACGGTGTTCACGCCGATGGCGCTCATAAACAGCGCAATCACCAGAAACGCGATCACAAAATTCATCAGCGGGCCGCTGAACACCGTTATCGCGCGCTTCCAAACCGGCTGGTTGTTGAACGCGCGCGGGTCGTTCTTTTCCTCGTCCTCGCCGTAAAACTGGCAATAGCCGCCGATGGGCAGCAGGCGCACGGAAAACTGCGTCCCCTTTTTGCTCTGCCATTTGGCAATCAGCGGCCCCATGCCCATCGAAAATTCCTGCACACCGATGCCGCAGGCGCGCGCCGCCCAAAAATGGCCGCCCTCATGCGCGATAATCAGCACGCCCAGCAGCAGCAGCGCCAGAACCACATACATGAAACGAAAGCACCTCCCGCGTTATGCGCCAAAGCGCGCCAGCAGCGCCGCCGCCTTTTGCCGCGCGGCGCGGTCGCACTCAAACACCTGCTCGAGCGTCGGGTGCGCAATCACCGGCACGGCCTGCATCGTCTCCTCCACCAGCCGCGCAATCGCGCCGAAGGGGATCTTCTCGTGCAGGAATGCGTCCACCGCAACCTCGTTCGCGCCATTGAGCACCGCGCTCATCGAGCCGCCGGCCGCCAGCGCGTCATACGCCAGCCGGAGGCCGGGGAACCGGTCGTTATCCGGCTGCTCGAAGGTCAGCGCGTTCATCTGCGTAAAATCAAGCCGCCGGCCGCCGGTGGGAAGCCGCTCCGGCCAGCTCATCGCGTAAAGAATCGGCAGGCGCATATCCGGCGTGCCCAGCTGAGCCATCACCGCGCCGTCGGCATATTCGACCATAGAATGTATGACGCTCTGCGGATGAATCAGCACATCAATCTTCTCGGCGGGCATGTCGAACAGCCATCTCGCCTCGATGACCTCCAGCGCCTTGTTCATCATCGACGCGGAATCAATGGTGATCTTGCGGCCCATGATCCAGTTCGGGTGCTTGAGCGCCTGCTCGGGCCGCGCGTTGTAGATGTCCTCTTTCTTCCACGTGCGGAACGGCCCGCCGCTCGCCGTCAGAATCAGGCGGGTCGGCGTGTTGCCCTGCGCGCCCTGCAAGCACTGGAAAATCGCGCTGTGCTCGCTGTCCACCGGCAACAGCGGATGACCCGCCTTGCGCGCCGCTTCCGTCACCAGCTCGCCGCCCGCGACAAGCGGCTCCTTGTTGGCCAGCAGGACGCGCTTGCCGCAGGCCAGCGCTTCCATCACCGCCGCCAGACCGACGACGCCCACAACCGAAACGAGCACGTCGTCCGCATCGCACGCGCGCACCACGTCCAGCAGCACGTTTTCGCCGAACATCCACTGGCAGCTCTCCCTGATATCCGCCGGAATCTCCTTCGGCTCGACGGAAAGCGCCGCAATCTGCGGATGGAACTGCCGCACCTGCTCAAAGAGCTTTTCGCTCGAGCTGTGCGCCACCAGCGCGGTGACGGCAAATCGGTCGCTGTGTCGCGCCGCAACATCCAGCGCCTGCGTGCCGATGGAACCCGTAGAACCCAATATCGCCAACTTTCGCATATTTGCCTCCGTTTTTCACTTGGAAATCGCGTCATCCGGCCGCATTCGCCCGCATCAGAGCACGAGCGTATAGCAGTACATCACAATCAGCGTGAAAATCACGCTGTCAAACCTGTCCATCACGCCGCCGTGGCCGGGGAAAATATGGCCGTAATCCTTGATGCCGCTGTGGCGCTTGAGCAGCGACGCGGACAGATCGCCGATCTCGCCCGCCGCCGATCCGATCAGCCCCAGCGCAATCGTCGCCGGAATTCCCGGCATCTGCATGTGGAACACATACACGAACACGGCGCGGCAAGCCAGCCCCGCGAGCGTTCCGCCGATCACGCCGAAGATTGCGCCCTCCACCGTCTTTTTCGGGCTGACGTTCGGGCAGAGCTTGTGTTTGCCCAGCGCCCGGCCGCCGAAATACGCCGCGCCGTCGCCCGCGTAAGCGATGGCAAACGCCATCGTGATGAGCGCAATGCCCGGCACAACGCCGTAGGTGCTGTTCATCATCATCATAAACATGGACATCGGCAGAAAGCAGGTCAGCAGCGGATACACCGAGGCCGCCGCGTCCGGAAACGCCGGCTTTTCGTGCAGCATCACGCCGGTCATCGAAACGCCCATCGCCGCCACCAGCAGCAGCAGCGGGTCAAGCACGCCCATCAGGCGGCTGAGCGGCCACATCGCCGCCGTAGCGACATATCCGCCCCATTCGCAGACGGCATATCCCGCTTTTTTCAGCGCGCGATAGGTTTCATACATCGCGATAAAGGTCAGCGCGACGATGACAAACTCCGCGAACCAGCCCCGCACAACCAGCGTAAAGATGAGGAACGGCACGCCGACAGCCGCCGTAATCAGGCGAGTTTTCATACAATCCTTCTTTCTTAAACGCCGCCAAACCGGCGATTTCTCTTCGCAAACGCCAGCAGCGCTTCGTCATAAGCATGGCGGTCAAAATCCGGCCAGAGCGTATCGGTCTGATAAAACTCCGCATACGCGAGCTGATAGAGCAGGAAGTTGCTCAGCCGCATCTCCCCGCTCGTGCGAATCAGCAAATCGACGTCCGGCAGACCGGCGGTATACAATTCGCCCTCAAACGCCGCCCTGTCGATTTCCTCCGGCTTCATGGCGCCCGCCGCCACGCGCTCAGCCAATTTCTGCGCGGCGCGAACGATTTCCTGCTGACCGCCGTAATTCAGCGCGATATTGAGCTGCAAGCCGGTGTTTTCGTGCGTGCGGCGAATGGCGGCATGCAGCGCGTCCTGCTGTTTTTCCAGCCCCCTCGGCATGCCGTCGATGTCGCCCAGTATGCGGATGCGCACGTTCTTTTCGTTCAGCTCGTCGATTTCGCTGGTGAAATATTGCAGCAAGAGCCGCATCAGCGCGCCGACTTCCTCCGCCGAGCGCTTCCAGTTCTCGGCCGAAAACGCATAAATCGTCAGCGCCTCCACGCCCAGCTCGTCGGAGTATTTGATGATTTCGCGCAGCGCCTCCACGCCCGCCTTGTGGCCGAACGTGCGCGGCATGCCGCGCTTCTGCGCCCAGCGCCCGTTGCCATCCATAATGATCGCCACGTGGCGCGGCAAAAATTCCTTTTCAAGCGCCTTCGCCGTCGTCACCGGCGCTTTTCCTTCATTTTGGCCAAGAGCTGCCATCCTTATCCTCCCGCGGCCATCCAAGCGCCGCCTGCCATCGCTCCGTTTTTCTCGATATCTAAAAGGCGGGCATCGCAGAGCGCCGCTCCGACGAAACCCGCCGTGTCTGTCTGTTTACGGTTGCGGATCGGAAATCGGGTCAAAAAATCTCGCGGCAACGAGCCGTTTTCCGTCGTCCGATGCGAAAACGACGCGCAATGTTCCGCCGTTCTTCTTTTCGCGGCGCGGCGCGTCGGTCACGCGAACCTGCGGAGAAATGCCCGCCTCGCCCAGAATCGCCTCAGCCTGCTTCAAAGGAAGCCCGAGCAGCAGCGTTCTCATTTGACCTCCATGATCTCCTTTTCCTTCTCCGCGTCGATCTTGTCGATATCCTTGATCGCCGCGTCGGTCAGCTTCTGGATATCCTCCTCGGCCTTCTTCTGGTCATCCTCGGTGATTTCGTTGTTCTTCTTGAGCTTCTTCACCTGATCGACCGCGTCGCGGCGGATCGAGCGGATGGCCACCTTGCTCTCCTCGGCGGTCTTGCGCACGAGCTTGGTCAGCTCCTTGCGGCGCTCCTCGGTCAGCTCCGGCAGCATCAGGCGGATCACCTTGCCGTCGTTGGACGGGGTCAGCCCCAAATCGCTGGCCTGAATCGCGCGGGAGATATCCTTCACCATCTTCGCATCCCACGGGTTAATCTGGAGGATGCGCGGTTCCGGCGCGGAGATGTTCGCCACGTTCTTGAGCGGGGTCGGCGTGCCGTAGTAATCCACCGTGATGCGGTCAAGAAGCTGCGGGTTCGCGCGGCCTGCGCGAATCGCCATCAGGTCGGAACGGAGCACGTCCTTGGTCTTTTCCATCTTGGTTTTCGCGTTGTTTTGGATTTCGGTAATCGTCATGGGAGATACCTCCTCGAATTTCTTTTTCTATATTTTAACCCACAACCCATGTCTTTGGCAAGCCCTTTTGTGTAATCCCTTCAAAACTGACGCAAAAGCAGCCGGAGCGCCTTGCCCCGGCTGCTTTTATGCCCCTTGTCGTCGCTTTAGGGATGCACGACCGTGCCCATCATGTCGCCCTCGATGACGCGCAGGATGTTCTGCGGATCATCCAGTCCGAACACGCGGATGCACGGCACCTTGTTCTCGCGGCAGATCGTGATCGCGGAAGCATCCATCACCTTGAGGTCGCGCTCCTGCACCTCCTGATAGGTGATGTCGCGCAGCAGCTTCGCCTCCGGGTTCACGCGCGGGTCGCTGTCGTATACGCCGTCCACGTTCTTGGCCAGCAGAATCGCGTCCGCGCCGATTTCAACCGCGCGCAGCGCCGCCGCCGTATCGGTGGAGAAGAACGGGTTGCCCGTGCCGCAGGCGAAAATCACCACGCGCCCCTTTTCCAGATGGCGCACGGCGCGGCGGTAGGTGTACGGCTCGCAGAAGCGCGTCATCTCCACCGCGCTCATCACGCGGCTCTCAATGCCCTGACGCTCCACGGCGTCCTGCATCGCGATGGAGTTGATCGCCGTGCCGAGCATGCCCATGTGATCCGCGTTGACGGCGGTCATCTTCGCCGCCGGGCCCTGACGGCCGCGCCAGATGTTGCCTGCGCCGATCACGATGGCGATTTCCGCGCCCGTCTCGTGAAGCTGTCGGATCACGTCGGCCACACGGTCGATCTGCTCAAAATCAAACAGGCGGCCGTGGTCGCCCAGCGCCTCGCCGCTGAGCTTGATGAGAACGCGCTTATACTTTGCCATGGTGTTTCTCCTCTCCGTGTCTTCAAAAAAAGGGGCGATGCTTGCGCATGCCCCTGTGTGGGAAGAAATTACTTCTTCATCTTGGCCTGCTCAGCCGCGATGTCCGCCGCGAGGTTGTCCTGACGCTTCTCAAGACCCTCGCCGCGCTCAAAGCGCACAAAGCGAACGACGTCGGCCTTGCCGCCGAGCATCTTGGTCACGTTGATGTCGGGATCCTTGACGAACGGCTGTTCGAGGAGGCATGCTTCCTTGTAGTACTTCTCGATGCGGCCCTCGACCATACGCTCGACGATCTTCGCCGGCTTGCCCTCGTTGAGCGCCTGCTGGGTCAGCACCTCGCGCTCCTTCTCGAGGTTATCGGTCGGCACCTCGTCGCGGCGCACATACTGCGGGTTCGCGGCGGCGATGTGCATGACGAGGTCGTGGCTCAGCGCCTTCACTTCGTCGTTGACCTCCGGGCAGGACAGCTCGACCATAACGCCGATGCGGCCGCCCATGTGGTTGTAGGTATCCACCATGCCGTGCTCGGCCACGAAGCGGGCAAAGCGGCGCACGGAGATCTTCTCACCGATGGAGGCGGTCGCCTCGCCGATCAGATCGTTGACGGTCTTGCTCGCGTCCATGTAGAACGGCTGAGCGAGCATCTCCTCAACGCTGGCCGGAGCGGCGGCGGCGATGTGCTTGGCGAAATCGCGGCACAGATCCTTGAAGCGATCGGTGTTGGCGACGAAGTCGGTCTCGCAGTTGACCTCGACGGTCACGCCCACGCCGTTCTCGTCCACATAGGTATCCACCATGCCCTCGGCGGCGATACGGCCAGCCTTCTTGGCGGCGGCGGCGAGACCCTTCTCGCGCAGGAAGTCGATGGCCTTGTCCATGTCGCCGTCGCACTCGACGAGCGCCTTCTTGCAGTCCATCATACCGGCGCCGGTGCGCTCGCGCAGTTCCTTAACCAGGGCAGCAGTAATATTAGCCATAATATCTTCCTCCAGCTTCGGTCGATTACTTCGCTTCGGCGGCCGGCTCAGCCTGCTCGCCCTGCTTGCCTTCCAGCACGGCGTCCGCCATCTTGCCCGCGATGAGCTTCACCGCGCGGATCGCGTCGTCGTTGCCCGGGATGACATAATCAATCTCGTCCGGATCGCAGTTGGTATCGACGATGGCGACGACCGGAATGCCCAGCGCGCGCGCCTCGGACACGGCGATGTGCTCCTTGCGCGGATCGACCACGAACAGGCAGCCCGGCAGGTTCTTCATCTCGCGGATGCCGCCCAGGTTCTCCAGGAGCTTCTCGCGCTCGGCCATCAGCTTGATGACTTCCTTCTTCGGCAGCACTTCGAACTCGCCGCGCTCTTCCATCGCGTCGATGGCGTTCAGGCGCGCGATACGGGTCTTGATGGTGCGGAAGTTGGTCATCATGCCGCCCAGCCAGCGGTTATTGACATAATACATGTTGCAGCGCTTGGCCTCGGTCTCGATGGACTCCTGCGCCTGCTTCTTGGTGCCGACGAACAGCACGCTCTTGCCTTCCATCGCGATGGAGCGAACGAAAGCATAAGCCTCGTCGATCTTGCGGACGGTCTTCTGCAGATCAATGATGTAGATGCCGTTGCGCTCGGTGAAGATGTACGGCGCCATTTTGGGGTTCCAGCGGCGGGTCTGATGGCCGAAGTGAACGCCGGCCTCCAGCAGCTGCTTCATAGAGATAACTGCCATGTGTGTTTTCCTCCTTTTATTAAACCCTCCCTGCGCCCTCTCGCTTGTGCAGACCGCGTTTTGCGGCAGGGCGCACAAAAACAGGCGCAGGTGCGTTTTCCGGTCAATTATACCATGTCTTTTCCCGCGAATCAAGTCTTTTTTTCAGTAAATCCAATAATTGAGCGACTTACTCCTTCCGTCTGCCTTTCGGCAGCCACCTCCCTCTAAGAGGGAGGCCTTGTTTCTTCACCACCGAAACCTTATAAAAAACCTTCAACATATCGCCCAGACGGACGAAACTGCCAGAAAGAGCTCCCTCTTCGAGGGAGCTGGCACGGCGTAGCCGTGACTGAAGGAGTTCGCCCGCGCCCAATCTCTGCCGCACGTCAAAGCTGATCAAAAAAACAGCGCAGAACCGAAGTTTTGCGCTGTCATGGGTGATTTTATTTTCTGCGCTTCATCGCCGCCAGCCCCGCAAGGCAGGCCAGACCCAGCGCGCACCACACCATCGGCGCGGAAGCGTCGCCCGTCTTCGGCAGGCCGGACGCATCCGGCACGGGCGAAACGGTGAGCTTCGCCGAAACCTTCTGCCCGTCGTAGCCGTCGCCCTTGAGATGCGCGGTCAGCGTATGCTCGCCGACGGAAAGCGTATTGAGATACGCCGCGTGCACGTTCAGCTTGATCGACCCGGTTTTCGCGTCGTAATCCTTCTCGTTCAGCTTCTTTCCGTCCACGTCCACATAGGCCAGATTCGCCACGCCGAAACCGGGCACATTGTGGCCGATGGTCACCATCGCGTTTTCCGTCGCCCTGCCGACAATGAACGACGTGCCGCCCTCAATCGCCACATCCGGCGCGATAACAACCTTTTCCCACAGCGCGATGATCTCGGTATCGCGCTCGACGACGTTCTGGTCGAAATCCCACGCCGCGCCGTTCGCTTGCCAGCCGACGAACGTGTAACCCTCGCGCACCGGCTCTTTGGCGGGTTTCTTCGCCAGACCGCCCTCCGGAATCTGCTGGCTCTCGATCACTTTGCCGTCCTTGTCGTCCTTGATCGTGACGGTGTAGATGTTCTGCGTCCAATGCGCGTGCAGCGTGCGGTCAGCCGCGGTTGTCACCTCGGCATCTGCCTTCACCTGTGTGCCGCCGTTCGAGTTGGTGAACCAGCCCACAAACGTATAGCCTTTGCGCGTCGGCGTGGGCAGTTCCCCATAAAGGCATCCGTAGGTCACCTTCATTGTCTCAGGCGTTACCGTTCCGCCGTTCGCGTTGAAGGTCACGGTGTATTTTTTCGCCGTCCAGTGCGCGTAGAGCGTATGGCTGCTCGTCACCACATCTCCCAGCTCCACCTTCGCGCCGCCATCCTTTTCGGTGTACCAGCCCGCAAATTTGTAGCCTATGCGCGTCGGCTCGGGCGGAAATTTTCCGTAAGTGTCTCCGTGGGACACCTTTTTCGGTTCATACGCTTCTTTTCCGCCGTTCGCGTCGAAACTCACGTCGTAGATGTTCTGCATCCAGTACGCATAGAGCGTATGGTCTTTCGCGGTTTTCACCTTGGTATCTGCCATCACCTTCGTGCCGCCGTTCTGTTCGGTGAACCAGCCCGCAAACGTATAGCCGTCGCGCGTCAGCGTGGGCAGTTTCCCATAGGTGCTTCCGTAGATCACCGTCTGGGGCTTAGGCTCTGCCGTTCCTTCGTTCGCTTCGAAGGTCACGGTGTAGGTACTCGCCTTCCAATGCGCATAGAGCGTATGGCTGGCCGTCACCACGGTGTCCTTCGTCACCTGTGTGCCGCCATCCTTTTCGGTGAACCAACCCGCAAACTCGTAGCCTATGCGCGTCGGCTCGGGCGGAAATGTCCCGTAAGTGTCGCCGTGGAACACATTTATCGGTTTACACGTTCCTATTCCGCCGTTCGCATCAAATTTCACTTCGTAGCTGATCCGCGTCCAGTGCGCGTGGAGCATGTGGTCAGCCGCAGTTGTCACCACGGTTTCCTTCGTCACCTGTGTGCCGACATCCTTTTCGGTGAACCAGCCCTCAAACGTATAGCCTTCGAGCGTCGGCGTGGGCAGTTCCCCATAAAGGTCGCCATAGGTCACCGTCGTTGCCTCAGGCGTTACCGCTCCGCCGTTCGCGTCGAAGGTCACGGTGTATGTGTTCGCCTTCCACTGTGCGTCAACGCTCTTGATACCAACCCGCTTATCCGCGTCCTTGTCCTTCCAGCCCGCAAACGTATATCCCGCTTTATTCAGGTTTTCTTTCGTCGGAAGTACAAGCTCAGTGCCCGACAGATAATAGTCATCCGGCTTGTAGCCTTTTTTCCATTCGCCGCCGTTCAGATTGTAATTGAGTTTGTAATAGATCTTTCCGTTTCCGGTTATGTTTCCCTCAACCGTTCCATCCACATAGAGCTTCGCGCCGTCTTCGATTTCCAGCGTCGCGCCTTTCTCGATTTCCAGCTTGCCATTTGCCTCAATCGTGATCGTTTTACCGCTCGGAACTGTCAGGGTTTTCCCTTCGGGGATCGTCAAGTTTGTCGTCAGCGTCGTATCGCCGAGAACCGTGTATGCTCCCTTTTGAACAAGAATACCGCCCGTCTGGGTCAGCGTTTCGCCTCCCTTATTTTCTCTAAAAATATGGTCTGCCACAACAACGCCGCCTGTAATCGAAATCTTGTGTCCACGTCTAGAGCCATGGCTCAATTCTCCGTTAAGGTCATAGCCGCAGCCGATATCGAAATATTCTCCTTTTGCCGTAACATGTCCGCCTGTTATGTCAATGGAATCAAACCAGAAACCTTTGCTTCCGCCGATTCCGGCCGCATCCGCTCCGCCCTTAGCCGTAATATTTCCGCCTTCGATGCTGATTCTTGCGCTGCCGTCATTGCCGATGCCCGGCCAATCCTGGCCGCCCGTTGCGACAAGGCTTCCTTCTCCGTCAATGGTCAGTGGAATGGCATCTTTCCATGGTTCGCTGCTCACCCTCGGCGCATAGACAGCCGGATTGTTTTTGCGCGCGGTGAGCTTATTCTTCCCAACGAGAGTCAGCGTGGTTTTTTCTGCCTCGCTGAAATCCAGCGGACTGTAGCCTTGTTTCGCTTCCTCTTTTTTTTCATCTCTATACGTATTAATCGTCAGGTTTTCAATCGTCAGCGTCGTAACAAGACGGTCGCCGACCTTCACCCGGAAGTCATTGCTGTTCGCCGTTCCGCTGAGCGTATATTTTCCCGCCGTTTTAATCGTCAGGAGATGGGTGTCCTTGTCAAAGGTGTAATCGACATTCTCTTTCAGCGGGTCACCGGTCAGCGTCACATCGTCATACGTGACAGACTTAGATTCTGCCAGACCCCCCCCCGATAAAATTGTCAGGCACGCAAGCGCCAAAACCAGCCCAAGCGCCTTTTTCCATGTCTTCATCCCGTTGTTCCTCTTTTCTTTTTATCGTGATTGCAATAGTAAACTCATTATAATGGATTCTCTTTCGTTTGGCAACATAAAAGCAATATACAACAACCACAATTCATTTTTGCCCGTTCCGCCGGAGCGCTTTCCGCGCCGCGTCGCAATCCACAAGCCCCTTTGCATATCGGTTGACCGCAAAAACCAGCGCCGCCTCGATGACCAGCGTGATCGCGAACTCCGCCGGGATGCACCGCCCATGCAGCGCCGCCGCGGTCGCGGCCTTCGCGATTTCCAGAATCCCGAAATTCAGGTGCGTCGCAAACACCACGGTCGAGTTCCTGCCCCAGAAGCGGAGGAAATGGTTTTCGGCGAAAGCCAGCTCGCAGAGCTTCATCAGCGCGTATGACCCGGCGGCGGCGTTGGCGTAATACAGCGCGGGGTTGCCGATGAGGGAATAATGCAGATCCACCGCGTTAAACCGGAACAGCGCCAGATTCAGCGCGAACGCGGCGGCCATCAGCCCATACTGCGCCGCCCGTGAGAGCCGAACGCGCGCCTTAACGCGGCCATAGCCGTAGCCCATGCCGATCAGGATGCAGCCGACCAGCGCGCGGCTGACGACGTTGGCCAGACAGAGGATCTGCGCCAGCCCTTCCCGCTGCACCGCGCCCAGCCCCAGGTAACTGAACCCCGCCGTTCCGACCGCCATGCACAGGAACGCGGCGATTCTCAGTCCCCGGCGCTTGCAGCTCATCACGATTTTGAACGCGATTTCCGCCAGAAACAGCGCCGATAAAAACCAGAGCGCGTCAATTCCTTCGCCAAGGATCGTCGCGGCGAGCTGGCGCAGCATCGCCCTCTGCCCCCGGCGCGCGAAAATCAGCGCCAGATTCAGCGCGCTGAACGTCGCATACGGGTACAGCAGCCGCTTGGCCTTCTTGGCGGCGAATTCCGTCAGGCGCTGGGTTTTCCATCCGTCCCGCGCGGCCATCAGCAGGCCGGAGAGGATGAAGAAGACCGGCACGTGAAACGATGAGATGTATTGCACGATGCCGTCCCCCGGATACAGGTGCCCCAGCACCACGCAGAGGATCGCCAGCCCCCGCGCCGCGTCCACATACGCGATTCTCTCCCCGCCGCCCCCGGCGGCCTTTCCTTCGGCTCTGTCCATCCTTCCCCGCCCCTTTCTATGTTTAGCTTCTGTTTATGATTCGGCCGTTTATACTAATTCGCAGTTAAAATGCTTAACAGAGCGCATCAGATTTTTTGTTC
>ERZ832317.5304-NODE-5304-length-11721-cov-5.350249_pt1 | contig 11721 bp, 8 predicted proteins | sample MGYA00519695_ERZ832317 | MGnify/ENA primary metagenome ERZ832317 (study PRJEB31850, sample SAMEA3708726) | human gut metagenome | biome: human gut; feature: human-associated habitat; material: faeces | place: China | collected 2014 ...
CCTCGTCTCCATCCAATGAACGCATTGTACGAATGGCAGGGAAAATGGCACAGGCATTTTGCGCCAGTCTTACCGCACTTTACGTGCAGACCCCCGGAGACGCTGATATGAACGCGGAAGATACCGTCCGTTTGCAGGCGAATATGCGTCTGGGGCAGCAGCTTGGCGCAGAAATTGTCACAACGCATGGTGAAGATGTGGCGACACAGATCGCGGAATATGTGCGGCTCTCTGATGTGACCAAAATTGTGATTGGACGAAGCGGCATACAGCGGCGGCATTTCTGGAGCGAATCGACGCTGACAGAACAGCTCATTACGCTTGCACCGGAGGTAGATATTTATATTATTCCGGATGTGGAAGCCTATAAGAACTGCCGCAGAAATCAGCCGCTTACTATCCGCCCGGCGTTTCCGACCGCCCGGGAACTACTTCTGACCATCGGAATTCTGGCAGTTACGACGGTCATCGGATGGATTTTTCTGCGGCTCAGCTTTGCAAATGCCAATATCATCATGGTTTACCTGCTGGGTGTGCTTCTGACTTCCACTTTTACCAGCGGATATATCTGCGGTGTGCTGTCCGCTTTTTTGAGTGTCCTCCTGTTCAATTATTTTCTGACGGAGCCCCGGCTGTCTTTGGCAGCCTATGGCAGCAAATACCCAATAACCTTTGCCGTCATGTTCGCGGCTGCACTTTTGACAAGTACACTTGCGGCCAAGCTCAAAGCCCACGCACAGCTATCCGCACGGGACGGTTATCGCACGAAGCTCCTTTTTGATATGAACAGACAGCTCCAAAAAGCGGAAACGCCGGAGGAGGTCTATCGGATGACCGCGACGCAGATACAAAAGCTCATGCAGCGAGACGTTCTGATTTACCCGGCACAGGGCAACGCTCTGCTGGATGGGAACATTTATCCGGCTGACGGAAGTAGTCCATACAGCATCCCAGATACCGACCGGGAACAGAACGTGGTTCAATGGGTCTGGCAAAACCGCAAGCGCGCCGGAGCAACGACGCAAAACTTTTCAAAGGCAAAACGGCTGTATCTTGCCATCCGTACCGGGCAGCAGATTTACGGTGTTGTCGGGATTCCGATGGAAAAGCAAACGCAGCCTGACGCATTTACATCCAGCGTTCTGTTCTCCATCCTCGGCGAGTGCTCTCTGGCGCTGGATAACCTGCGAAATGCCAGAGAAAAGGAAGAAGCTGCCGTTCTTGCAAAGAACGAACAGCTTCGCGCCAATCTTTTGCGTTCGATTTCTCATGATCTCAGGACACCACTGACCTCGATTTCCGGCAACGCAGATACGCTGCTGCACAGCTATGACGTGTTGGATGAGCAGACACGGAAACAGATTTTTACGGACATTTATGACGATGCACAATGGCTGACGGGACTGGTTGAGAACTTGCTTTCCATTACGAAAATTGTAGACGGCAGCGTAAAGCTGCACCTTTCTGATCAGGTCGTGGATGACATCATATCGGAAGCACTCAGGCATATTGACCGAAGAGCGGCAGAACATCACATCGCAGTAGATTGCGGAGACGTACTGTTGCTGGCACGGATGGACGCAGGACTCATCATGCAGGTGCTCATCAATCTGGTGAATAACGCAGTCAAATATACTCCAGTTGGCTCGAACATCCGGATCACGGCAATCCCGCGAGAAAATATGGCTGAAATATGTGTCAGCGATAACGGTCCCGGTATTCCGAATGAACTGAAGGAACGTGTTTTTGAAATGTTCTTTACTGGGGGCAATCCAATTGGCGACAGCCGCCGAAGTCTTGGACTTGGACTTACGCTCTGTCAAACTATTGTTCATGCACATCATGGTGAAATGACGTTGAAAGACAATTCGCCGCATGGCTGCATCTTTTCCTTTACAATACCACTTAGTGAGGTGAACTTAAATGAATAAGCCGCTCATCCTCGTTGTAGAAGATGATACCCCGGTGCGAAATTTAATAACGATGACACTAAAAACTCACGAATATAGGTATCTTTCGGCGCAAAACGGCGCAAGTGCCGTGATGGAAGCGCTGTCTCACAACCCGGACATTGTACTGCTTGATCTGGGGCTGCCGGATATGGACGGCGTGGAAGTCATCCAAAAAATCCGGTCGTGGTCGAATATGCCGATCATTGTGATCAGCGCCAGAACCGAGGATTCCGATAAAATCGGGGCGCTGGATGCTGGGGCGGATGATTATCTAACGAAGCCTTTTTCCGTGGACGAACTGTTGGCACGACTGCGGGTGACGCAGCGGAGACTGTCGATGATGAAAACAGACTCCGTGCAGGATTCTCCGATTTTTACGAATGGTGCGCTGAAAATCGACTATGCGGCAGGCTGCGCATATCTTGATGGTGCAGAACTGCACCTGACGCCCATCGAATACAAGCTGCTGTGCCTGCTCTCCAAAAATGTAGGTAAGGTTTTGACACACACCTACATCACGCAGCAGATTTGGGGCAGTAGTTGGGAAAACGATATTGCCTCCCTACGGGTATTTATGGCGACTCTGCGAAAAAAGCTGGAAAATGGGAAAGACGGGCAGCAATACATACAAACGCACATCGGCATCGGCTACCGGATGCTGCGGATAGAATGAACGGCGTTCAGCCTTTTCCGTAAAACAGAATAAAATTACAATGCGGTGCGGCCTCTTGAAAGGCAGCACCGCATTTTCTATTTATCATCTTCCAGCATACGATACCCGACACCAAGCTCATTGATGATATAGCGCTTTTCACCGGGCGTCACGCCCATCTTCTTTCGGATGTTCTTCATGTTGACTTGCAGCTTTTTGACGCTGCCATAATCCGAATATCCCCAAACCGCACGGATGATTGCAGCATAAGTCAGCACCTTTCCGGCATGGATAGAGAGATAGGCTATGATGTTGTATTCGGTCTGTGTCAGGTCGATTTCGTCCTTGCCGACAAAGACCTGTCTTTTATCATAGTCGATCAGCAAATCTTGAAGCTGGTATTTGCCGCTGGGTGTACTCTCATTTTCTGCTCCCTGCCGATGACTGCGGAGAACGGCACGAATACGGGCCAGCAATTCTTCTGTACCGAATGGCTTTGTAATATAATCATTTGCGCCCAAATCCAATGCCGTCACCTTGTCCCTTTCGTTGGAACGAGCGGACAGGACAATGATAGGAACCGTGTCCGATTCCCGGACTTCCTGAATCAAGTCCAGACCATCCCGATCTGGCAGGCCAAGATCCAGAATGATTAAATCTGGATGGTGTGAAGCATACATCATTATCCCAAGCGTACAGGTTTCAGCACAAATCACCTGATAGTCGCTGGTTTCCAGATTTGCTTTAATGAAGCTTCGGATGTTGGCTTCATCCTCTACGATCAGGATCTTAAATTTGTTATTGCCCATCGTCCTCACCCTCTCTTTCCAGAGCAAAGCTAAATACCGCACCGCCGCCACTTTTGTTTTTTGCGGTAATGTCACTGCCGTGTGCCTTGACGATGGCGGCGCACACAGACAGTCCGATCCCCATATTGCTGCGTGTCCCGTCCACCGGCGCAGCGATTTTTTCGTAGCTCCCGGTAAAAATCTTTTGAAGTGCATCCTCCGGGATGCCGCAACCGTTGTCAGCAACCTCAAATACCGCCTTGTCTCCTGCGAGAGAAACGGAAAGCATCAGTTTTGTCATGCCTTTTGCGTGGAATACAGCGTTTTCCAGAAGATTCAGCAGCACCTGTTCAATAAGGAGAGAATCCATGGGAATGTCCACAAACTCGTCCGGTATCTGTGTGATGACCTTCTGATTCGGATGCTTTTTGGAAAACTTCATGAGAACCGAGTCGATCAGTTCATCCAGAACAGTCGGCGTTTTCACGACCTCCACCTTCGCGCCGTCGATCCTTGTGACAGACAGGAGATTCTCAACCATGCGGATGAGCCATTCGCTGTCCTCCTGAATTTCTCCCAACAGCTTGAGCTGCTGCTCCTTTGGCAGCGCGTCATACTTGGAGATCAGCGTGGAGGAGGACCCGTATATGGAGGTGAGCGGTGTGCGCAGATCATGGGAGATCGCCCGCAGCAGATTGCCCCGCATTCTCTCTTTTTCACTTTCTGCCCGCAGCTTTTCCTGATCCCGAATGCGGCTGTTCAGCGTACTGGTGGAAACGGCAACTGCCAGCATAATGACGGCAGATAAGATGCTTTCCTCCACGAAAAAGTCGAAGGCATAATAGGGATAGGTGAAGGCGAAATTCACCGCAAACACGCTGACGATGGCCGAAATGATGCCATAGCAATACCCGTGGGTTTTCAGCGAGATTAAAAACACGCTGAACACAAAAATCATGGGTACCAGTGTCTGCGTGGTAAAGAGCTTCTGAATAAGCAAATTGACAGCAAAGGCGCTGCAAAAAATTAGGATTGAAAATAGAATATCCTTTTGTCGTTGACGGTTCTTCATCCTGTTTCTCCTGAACGATACTGCGGCATTATTATACCGCATAAGCGGAAGCGCTTCAAGATTTCTCGCAGGAGGATATTGTACCGCATCTGTTTCTTTACTGAATCTACACCACGAAAATGCTATGATGGAAACACTAAATAAAAAGGAGGAAGAAATCCGTGGAAAACGACAGTAGCGACGATAACGGCAGCCGCTCTTATATGGTCTGTTCGTATGTGACATATCTACGCCCTTTGCTGCGATATCGGGTATAGACGTGTCTTTTTTGTATGAAATAATCGTAGGAACAGAACATAAAGGAGTTTGAAATGAATTATTTTGGAAGTATTTTCGCAATGGTGGTCTGCATTGCCATGTCCGCCTATTTCAGCGCCACAGAAACGGCGTTCTCGTCCCTGAATAAGACCCGCCTCAAGGTGTTGGCGGACAATGGAAACAAGCGGGCAGCGCTGGCGCTCAAGCTATCTGAAAACTATGACAAGCTGATCTCTACTATCCTGATCGGCAACAATATCGTGAATATCATGGTGGCATCCATCGGCACACTTTTGTTCGTAGGGCTTTACGGCGATATTGGCGCGACAATTTCTACGGTCGTCGTAACGATCGTTGTTTTGATTTTTGGTGAGATCACCCCTAAAAGTGTTGCAAAGGATACCCCGGAACGTTTCGCTTTGTTCAGCGCTCCGTTTATCCGCCTTTGGATTTTGATTCTGACGCCGCTGAATTTCCTCTTTTCCCAGTGGAAGAAGCTGGTTTCCCGCTTCTTCAAGACGGATGACGATGCAAAAATGTCCCACGAGGAACTGCTCCTTTTTATGGAGGACGTGGAGCAGGACGGCGGAATTGACGAAAACGAAGGCGAGCTGCTGCGCAATGCCCTTGAATTCCGTGACCTGACGGCGGCAGAAATTTTGACCCATCGAATTGACCTGGAAGCCGTGGACATCGACAAGAGTCATGAGGAAATTTCCAGAGCCTTTACCCAGTCCCGCTTTTCCCGTCTGCTGGTCTACCGGGATACCATTGATCAGATCGTCGGCGTTCTTCATCAGAAGGATTTCTATATCAACGGCAAGATGACGGATCAAACCATTGCGGAGATTATGACGGAACCGCTGTTTGTCTATCAGCACACAAAAATCCGGGATATTCTAAAAATGCTCCAGCATCAGAAGTCCCACGTCGCCGTTGTTGTGGATGACTTTGGCGGGACGCTCGGTATTGTTACGATGGAGGATATTCTGGAAGAACTGGTCGGTGAAATTTGGGACGAACACGACGAGGTGGAAGAAGATTTTGAAAAGCTGGACGAGAATACCTACCGCGTGGACTGCTCCGTCAGCTTAGAAGATTTTATGGAATTCTTTGATGTCAAACTGAGATCGGACAGCGTTTCCGTTGGCGGATGGGTCATGGAGCAACTAAACAGAGTCCCGGTCAAGGGTGAATCTTTTCATGTTCAACATCTGGAGATCACGGTCTCTGAGCTGAGTGCATACAGAGTGTCGTCCATTACTGTCAAGCAATGTGACTCTATTTTAGAATGTGCGCAATAACAGCGTGGAGGGGATATGGCTAAAAAAACACAGGGTACTGACACCAAACAGCACGATATTGCTGCTCCGCCGGAGAACAGGCCGCTCGACAAAAGCATTGTTCGATACATCATTCGCGCATTGCTGCTGATTATTCTTTTTGCTTGGGCTTTAATGAACCTCGATGCCGTAATGAAATTTCTCGGAAAAGTGATCTCACTGTTCTCACCGTTTCTAATTGGTGGAGGTATCGCTTTTCTAATCAATGTCGTCCTTAATCCACTTGAACGTTGCTGGAACAAGGTATGCAAAAAAGCCCCTGCAAAGCTGGCAAGACCCGTTTGCCTCACTTTAAGTGCTGTTCTTGTGTTTGGGATTTTGTTTGCCGTAGTGTTTATGATGATTCCGAGTCTGCGGGAATCCGGCGATGAGTTTATTCAGAACATTCCGTTTTATGTTGATGAAATTGGGTGCTGGTGGGCAGATACTGTTCACTTTGCAGCAAAGTACAACATCGTTTTGCCGGAATATGCAATCGACTCCGATCTGCTGATTGAGAAAATTACGACCTTTATCAACGACGAAGGCAGCGGAATCATTACAGTAACATGGGGCGCGGCCACATCCATCCTTTCCGGCTTGGTTGACGTGCTTTTGGCGTTCGTTTTTGCTTTGTATCTGTTGGCAAAAAAAGAAGTGGTTGCAACCCACTTAAAAAAGCTGATCACAACGGTGCTTCCACAAACGAGGGCAAGGCGACTTCTGAGCATCGCTTCGCTGACGAATCAAACCTTTACCAACTTTGTCAGCGGACAGCTTACCGAGGCTGTCATTATTGGAGTCCTCTGCTTCTTTGGGATGCTGATTCTGGGGATTCCCTATGCCGGTGCCGTTTCCGCATTTGTTGCTGTTACCGCGTTAGTGCCGATCTTCGGCGCATGGCTCGGCGGCGGTCTTGGTGCATTTCTGATCCTGTTGGCGGAACCCATCAAAGCGGTGTGGTTCATTGTTTATCTGCTGATTCTACAACAGGTAGAGGGCAATTTGATTTATCCAAAAGTTGTTGGAAAATCGGTCGGCCTACCCGGACTGCTTGTGCTAATGGCTGTCACGATTGGAGGCGGGGCGTTTGGTGTCTTGGGAATGCTTTTCAGCGTTCCGGTCTGTGCGGTGCTATATAGTCTTTATCTGGAGTTCATGCAGAAATCAGACGCCCGGAGTTGAACCTTTCACGATTGATTGCCTTTGAAAAAAAGAAAAGGGATCTGTTGACAAAGTCAAAAAATAAAACGCAGCCCCCGAATGTCTCATTCGGGGGCTGCGTTTTGCTTTCTTTACCGACGCCGACGCCCATGCCGGGCAGGGAGAAACTTTCGCACGATGGTTGTCACAAGCCCGCGCTCATAGCGGTTCATGCCGAACAGCCACATGCACGCACCGTAGAGCAGCGCGAACGCGGCCGCGATTCCGGCGACGCCGAAGTACGATGTCGGATAGACGTAAATCGCGAGCAGCACCGCCGCGATAAACGGCAGGAGCATGGACGGGAGCAGGTGGAAGATGTGCTTCCAGAACATCGGGATGTTCAGGCCGATGCGCTTGTGGTAGTACCAGTTCATGAGCGTGACGTTGCCGATGAGCGTGGCGATGGCCGTGCCGATGGCGGAGCCGAGCCCCTCCCACTTCCAGCAAAGGGGGATGCTGATGAGGATGTTCCCGATCAGAACGGCCAGATACAGAAATGAGCGGAATTTGTGCATGTTCATCGCCTGCTGGATGATGGTGCCGAGCGTCTGGATGTTCGTCCAGAGACAGGTAAACATCAGTAGCAACGCGATCCAGTAGCGTGTGTCGGCGTAGGCCGCGCTCTGACCCCACAGGGCAAGAAAACCGCGTCCCACGGCCACAAAGCCAAGCAGAATGCACCCGAGCAGGATGAACTGCAGTCGCCCGACCTTTGTAAACATCGCGTCGAGTTCACGCATGGGGCGGGCCTCGGCGACGAGACGGTGCACCTGCGGGGTGAGGACGTTCGAGATGGCGGTCGCGAACGTCAGGAAGTAGATGTTCACCTGCGAGGCGACGGTATAGACCGTGACGGCGGTACTGCCGTGGATCCAGCCAAGGAGCTGGCGGTCGATGCTCCAGTTGATGTTCTCGACCACGATGCCGATGAATACGTACAGCATGAACGAGAACATCTCACGGATGAGCTTGAAGTCGTGGCTGGTATAGGGGCCGAAGCGGAAGGTGATCTTCAGCTTGAAGACGCAGTAGCCGATGTTGATGATGCCGCTGAGGATCGTGAAGATCAGCGAGAGTACCGTCATCGCGACGGAGCGGTATCCCATCAGCAGCAAGGGGATCATAATCAGCGGGTTGAGTACCTGCTTGCCCATGGCGACGATCTTCTGGAAGAGATAGCGCTCATGGATTGTGACATAGGACTCGAAGACCGTGATGGGGAAGGTGAGCGCGGCGTTGACCGTCATGATCCGAAGGAGCTTTACGCCGAGGGTAACCTCCTCCGCGGTGAGCTTTGTGCCGAAGATGACGCTCCCGTGATAGCTCAGCCACAGGCCGATGATGAGCACGACCGTCCCCTGCACGGTGTAGGCCAGCAGGAACATGCCGTTGAGCTTGCGCATGCCGTCCCTATCGTCCGCGGCCTTGAAGCGGGAATAGTAGCGAACATACGCGCTGCCGAGGCCGAAGGAGAGCAGGCTCAGATACGAGATAATGGGGAGTACAAACTGATAGACGCCATACTCGCTGTCACCGAGACGGCCGATCATGATCGGCGTATAGACGAAGGAGATGACGGTGCTCAGTATGATGGAGACATAGGACAGCACCGCACCGGCACGCACCTGATTGACTTTCACGCGGGCACCTCCAGAAAGGGTCGATTATTGTACGTCAGATAATTCATAACACCTTATTATAGCGCTGTTTTGCCGTTCTGTAAAGCAAAAAATCCGCGTTCCCCGGCCTCAGGTAACAGACCGGGAAACGCGGAGGACTCGGCGGACGGGTGCATCTGCCGCTGTGTGCGCAGCGGCAGCGCCCCGGCGCTGAGTTTGATTTTGCTGCAGCGGCGCGGGGAAAGAGCCCGCGCCGCCGAAGTAACGTCAGTATAGCACAGACTGCGCGTATTTGCAAGCGCGCTTACTGCGCCGCCCGCTTCTTGGCAGGCATCGGAATCTGCGCCAGCAGCACCGCGATGAACATCAGCACGCAGCCGATATACTCGCGCGCGGACATGGACTGGTGCAGGACAATCGCGCCCGCGATGACAGCAAATACGCTCTCAAGGCTCAGCAGGATCGTCACGACCGTGGGGTTCGAGTCCTTCTGCGCGAGAATCTGCAGTGTATAGCCGATGCCGCAGGAGAAAACGCCCATGTACAGCAGCGGCAGGATGTTCGACAGCAGCACATGCAGATCGACGTTGTCGAAAATCAGCATACAGACGGCCGACCACGACCCGGCGAACAGAAACTGGATGCAGCTGAGCTTCACCCCGTCGCAGAAGGCGGTGAAGTGGTCGATCACGAGGATATGTACCGCGAAGCACACCGCGCATACCAGCACCAGCAGGTCACCCGCCGCGAGAGAAAAGCTCCCCTTCATGCAAAGCAGGTACAGCGCCGCGACCGAGAGCGCGACCGCGACCCACACGGGCGGGTCGACCTTGCGCCTAAAGAACAGACCGAACACAGGCACCAGTACCACATACAGCGCCGTCAGAAAGCCGGCCTTGCCGCTGTCGGTGCCGGCGACCATGCCCGCCTGCTGGAAATTCGAGGCAAAGGCGAGCGCCGTTCCGCAGCAGAAGCCACCAAGCCAGAGCTGCCGGCGCGCGGACTTTTTCTCCTCGCGGGAGAGGGAGGGACGCTCCTCCTTTTTCTCCGCGGCGGCGCGCACAGTGACCAGCACCAGCAGCGCGAGCGTCGCGATATAATAGCGCGAGGCGTTGAAGGTGAACGCGCCCATGACGTCGGCGCAGATGTCCTGCGCCACGAACGACGTGCCCCAGATAAAGGCGGTGAGAATCGGGAAGACCACTTGACGAACCTGATTGTGCTTCATCGGAGAATCAACCTTTCCGTTTATTTTCCGTCATCCTCTCGGATAGGATTGACGTGCCATTTGAACTTTTTCTCCGTGCCGGAGAGCAGACGCTGGATATTGCCGCGGTGGCACCAGATCACGAGCACCGCGATGGCGGCGGAGAGAACGGTATAAAGGACGTTGTGCGAAAAGACGAAAAACGTGGTGACGGGCATGCTCGCCGTGGCGGCAATGGAGCCGAGGGAGACATATTTCGTCGAGAGCCACAGCACCACGAACAGCCCCCACGCCACGAGCGCCACGCGCCAGTCGAGCATCAGGACGATCGTGCCGCCGGAGAGGATGCCCTTGCCGCCGCGGAAGCCGAAGAACACAGGGAACATGTGCCCGAGCTCGCAGCCGATGCCCGCGATGAGCAGTCCCAGCGTCCAGTCGCCGAGGAGGCTGTGGAACATGTAGCCGCCGATAAGGCAGGCAACAACGGTCTTGCCCATATCGAAGGCGATGACCATGAGCGCGTATTTCGCACCGTAGGTGCGGTAGAAATTCGTCAGACCGGCGTTGCCGCTGCCGTGCTGACGGACGTCGTCATGGATGACGAAGTGAGAAGTCATGACCGAGCCGTTGATGCAGCCGAGAAAATACGATACCAGCAGCACCACCGCCGCCGCAAACAGATTGGACATGGTTATGCGTCCTCCTCACCCTTCTGACGGATGCTCATGATGATGGGCGTGCCCTCCAGACCGAACACGCTGCGAATCTGGTTTTCCAGATACCGGCGGTAGGAGAAGTGGAAGAGCTTTTTGTCGTTGCAGAACACGACGAAGTGCGGCGGCTTGATGCCGACCTGCGTCATGTAATAGATCTTCAGGCGGCGGCCCTTGTCCGTCGGGGGCTGGACGCGCGTCTGCGCGTCGGCGAGGACGGAGTTGAGCATGCCCGTCGTGATGCGGGTCGTGGCCTGGTTGTTCACATACTGGATCAGCTCGAACAGCCGCGTCACGCGCTGGCCGGTGAGCGCGGAGATGAACAGGATCGGCGCGTAGGTCATATAGCTCAGGTCGCGGCGGATGTCCTCGCGCATGCGGTCCATCGTCTTGCCGTCCTTTTCCACGAGATCCCACTTGTTCACGACAATGATGCAGGCCTTGCCCGCCTCATGTGCAAGCCCCGCGACCTTCGTGTCCTGCTCGGTCACGCCCTCGGTCGCGTCGATGAGAATCAGGCACACGTCCGAGCGCTCGATGGCCATCGTCGCGCGCAGGACGCTGTATTTCTCGATGCTGTCGTCGACCTTCGACTTCTTGCGCATGCCGGCGGTGTCGATGAAGTTGAACTTGCCCGTCTCGTTTTCAAAGTACGAGTCAATGGCGTCGCGCGTCGTGCCCGCGACGTTGCTGACAATGACGCGCTGCTCGCCGAGAATGCGGTTTGTGAGCGAGGACTTGCCGACGTTGGGCTTTCCGATGATGGCGACCTGAATGACGTCGTCATCGTCCTGCTCGTCGTCCTCCGGCGGGAAATACTGCAGACATGCGTCGAGCAGGTCGCCCGTGCCGTGGCCGTGGACGGCGGAGACGGCGATCGGGTCGCCGAGACCGAGGTTATAGAACTCATAGAACTCGGGATCGGCGGGGCC
>ERZ832317.5305-NODE-5305-length-11718-cov-9.325902_pt1 | contig 11718 bp, 10 predicted proteins | sample MGYA00519695_ERZ832317 | MGnify/ENA primary metagenome ERZ832317 (study PRJEB31850, sample SAMEA3708726) | human gut metagenome | biome: human gut; feature: human-associated habitat; material: faeces | place: China | collected 2014 ...
AAATCCTCTGCTCCTGCAAGGGCAGTCGCATTTTGCTTCGCAAAACAAGGAGGATAACACCATGGAGTGGAAGAATTTAGATACCCTTACTTCTTTTGAAGAATTGTCAAAGGTTGCAGAGGTTGACCTGACAAAAGTAATGTCCGGAGAAAACGGCGCAGAGCGTGTGAAGAAATACAGCACACCGATGGCAGAGGGACTTGCATATAATTATGCTGCAAAAAAAGTGGATGATAACACACTTGCAGCACTTGCAAAATTAGCTGAGGAAGCACAGCTTTCTGAAAAATTTGCAGCTCTTTATAATGGTGAAGTTGTGAATACAGGCGAGAAACGTCTTGTGCTTCATCATATGACACGCGGACAGCTGGGTGATGCAGTCGAGGCAGATGGCGTAGACAAACGTTCTTTTTATGTAGAACAGCAGAATAGAATTGCAGATTTTGCAAACAAGGTACATGCCGGAGAGATCACAAATGCAGCAGGTGAAAAGTTCACAACTGTAGTTCAGATCGGTATTGGCGGAAGTGACCTTGGACCACGTGCAATGTATCTTGCACTGGAGAACTGGGCAAAGAAAAACAACACATTCAAGATGGAAGCAAAATTCATCAGCAATGTAGACCCGGATGATGCAGCAGCAGTATTAGCTTCTATTGATGTTGCACATTCCATTTTCGTACTTGTATCAAAATCAGGTACAACATTAGAGACATTGACGAATGAGTCTTTCGTAAAAGATGCATTGAAAAATGCAGGACTGGATGCTTCTAAGCATATGATCGCTGTTACAAGTGAGACATCTCCTCTGGCAAAGAGTGATGATTATCTGGCAGCATTTTTCATGGATGATTATATCGGAGGACGTTTCTCTTCTACATCAGCAGTTGGCGGAGCTGTATTATCCCTGGCATTCGGACCGGAGGTGTTTGCACAGTTCTTAGACGGTGCAGCAGAAGAAGATAAACTTTCTTTAAATAAAAATATGTTAGAGAATCCGGAAATGCTCGACGCATTGATCGGAGTTTATGAGCGTAATGTACTCGGCTACCCGGCTACAGCCGTTTTACCATACTCCCAGGCTTTGAGCCGTTTCCCTGCACATTTACAGCAGTTAGACATGGAGTCTAACGGTAAATCTGTAAACCGTTTTGGTGAGTCTGTAAATTACGTGACAGGACCGGTGATCTTCGGTGAGCCTGGTACAAATGGACAGCATTCCTTCTATCAGTTATTACATCAGGGAACAGATATTGTTCCGCTTCAGTTCATCGGATTTAAGAACAGCCAGATCGGAACGGATGTTGTGATACAGGACAGCACAAGCCAGCAGAAACTCTGCGCAAACGTTGCAGCCCAGATCGTAGCATTTGCATGTGGTAAGGCAGACGACGACCGCAACAAGAATTTTGAAGGTGGACGTCCATCTTCCATCATCATCGGTGAGGAATTAAATCCTAAGACACTTGGTGCTTTACTTGCTCATTTTGAGAACAAAGTTATGTTCCAGGGATTCTTATGGAATATCAACAGCTTCGATCAGGAAGGCGTTCAGCTTGGAAAAGTTCTTGCAAAACGTGTTCTTGCACATGACACAGACGGAGCATTAAAAGTTTATAGTGATCTGTTAAACATCTAGTCAGGGGTCAGATCATGAAAAGAGAATCTTTCAAATCACGTCTGGGATTTATTCTGGTAAGTGCCGGATGTGCCATCGGAATCGGAAATGTATGGAGATTTCCTTATGTCGTGGGCGAAAACGGCGGCGGGTTATTTGTGCTGCTCTATCTCGTGTTCCTGATCGCCATGGGACTTCCGGTTCTGACGATGGAACTTGCCGTGGGACGTGCAAGCCGTAAGAGTGCCGTGTTAGGTTACAAGGCGTTAGAAAAACCGGGAAGCAAGTGGCATCTTCACGGCTGGGCAGCGATATTCGGCTGTTATATGCTGATGATGTATTACACGACAGTTTCCGGGTGGATGGTAACTTATTTTTACAAATTTCTGATAGGTGAATTTCAGGCTGGCATGGATGCGGAGGCTGCCGGAGCAGTATTTTCCAACCTGCTTGCAGACCCGTTGCAGATGAGCTTCTGGATGATACTCACGGTCATTCTGGGCTTTTTTGTGTGCAGCAGAGGATTGCAGAACGGTCTGGAAAAAATAAGCAAAGTCATGATGAGTGCTTTGCTTTGCCTGATCGTGATCCTTGCGGTACACAGTTTTACATTGTCCGGTGCGGGCGAGGGTGTACGTTTTTATCTGATCCCAAATATGGAAACGGTGAGAGAAGTGGGGATTGGAAATGTTGTGTCAGCGGCAATGAATCAGGCGTTCTTTACCTTAAGTCTCGGAGTTGCAGCCATGGAGATCTTTGGAAGCTATATGGGTCGTGATAACAGTCTTGCAGGAGAAGGTGCCAGAATCTGTGCACTGGATACATTTGTGGCGATCATGGCAGGACTGATCATTTTCCCGGCATGTTTCAGCTACGGCGTGGAAGTCGGGGCAGGACCAAAACTCATTTTCATCACGCTTCCAAACGTATTTGTAAATATGGAAGGCGGTCGTATCTGGGGAACAATGTTTTTTTTGTTTATGACATTTGCAAGCTTTTCCACGATTATTGCGGTATTTGAAAACATCATGTCATTTTGTATGGATATGTTTGGCTGGAATCGGAAAAAAGCGGCACTGGTCAACTGTGTGATCATACTGATCGCCAGCATGCCATGTGTACTCGGATATAATGTGTGGAGTGATCTGCACCTGATCGGTGGCAGGGATGTGTTAGACAGTGAGGATTTCATTGTGAGCAATCTGTTGCTTCCGGGTGGTTCCCTTATTTACCTGTTATTCTGCGTCACAAAATGGGGATGGGGATTTGATAACTATCTGGAAGAAGCAAATACTGGAAAAGGTCTTAAGATCGCAAAAGGATTAAAACCATATTTCCAGTTTGTGCTTCCGGTATTGATTTTATTTATCCTAATCCAGGGATTAATCTGATTTTATTGATTCTCATCAGGGATTACTCTGATCAGGAGTTTACAACTTCGTACCAGTAGGAAGAACCATTTTCTATCATATTACAGTAGGTGTTGACCATCACTTCGCGGAACGGAGCGAATTCGTCAGCAAGTTCGAGCTTTTGTGGGTAAGTTCTTGTGACGAAGTCGATCTCTTCCGCGATTTTTCTTGCAACGGATGCATCTTTGATCGGCACAATGCCAAAAAGAGTGGAGCAATAAGTTTTGCTTCCCGTGCAGGAGGCAAGCAGAACTTTCGCAAAATTTTCCCACTCTGTCAGCAGAACTGCCTGTTCTGTTTCATTCTCAGGTGCGTATTCGAGCAGACAGAGATCTTTCATATATTGTTTTAATTCTTTTTGCAGATGCCGCTTGTTGAAAAAAGAAATTCCGGCGGCACCGGATGCTTTGATCATCATCCATGCTTTCATGAAAGCATCGCTCTTTCCGTCTTTTCCATAACGTTTTTCCAGCAATTTCATACGGTAGTTGTCATTTGGAAGATCCAGCTCCCGGCTGATCGCCTGAGCGAGAATCTCTTTTCTTTCTTTGGCATTTTCTATTTCATAATAATGTTCCGGCCAGTTTTCGAGGGGATCGATCTGGGCGGTTTTTTCTTTTTTCAAAAGCATAGGGAAGTCCTTTCTCTGGTTTTTTGGGGAATGCGAAACTCTGGCAAAGTTGCTTTAAATTGTTCAAAATTAACAAAATTTTCGAAAACACGCTTCCGCTACGTGTCGCTGGTAGCGGTACTAAGAAGCCAGTCACGGCTTATGCCGCACCTGCCTTCTAAGTGCCGACCGCTCCCCAGTGTTTTCTCAAGCTTTTGTTAATTTTGAACAATTTCATTCACGTTTTTAGGAGTTTCGCAATTATCTATTTTAGTCTTTATTAGATCATGATTTCTAGTCCGCAGTGCACGCCAGAAAAATCAGAGATTTTCCTGGCTGTCGGGCATTCGCCCTATCACTCTCGATATATGCAGACCTCAACATGCAAGCATGTTCGGTCTGCATATTCTCGATTGGCACTGCTCATTGCTTACGCACATTATATCATGAACTTATATTGTTTGCATTGTTAAGTTAGGAATTGTTATGGGAACGAAAGACAAGTGAACGGTAATAGAAAATTTGTTAATGAGAAAAATAGTAAATAATGATGCTTGACTTTTCTGTTATCCTGTACTATATTCAATATACCCCACAGGGGTATATTGAATATAATGAATGACAATATCATAAGTGGTAGAAAATAATACTCAGATAACAAAATGAGGGTGCGATGGACAGAAAGGATGTGGAAGTTATGACATGTTGTTGTAAAGGCAATGAGGATGGCAATGTAAAACATAAACAGCGTGATGAGCAGGAGAAGAAAGCGCTCATGACACGTTTGAGCCGCATTGAAGGACAGGTGCGTGGGATCAGGGCGATGGTGGAGGACGACCGTTATTGCGTGGATATTCTCACACAGGTGTCAGCGATCCAGGCGGCCTTGAATGGGTTTAACAAAGAACTTCTGGCGAGACATATCAAAACCTGTGTTTCGGAGGACATCCGCGAAGGAAATGAAGAGGCAGTCGATGAACTGTGCGGACTTTTGAAGAAACTGATGAAATAAAGAACTCTGACAAAGTTATATCCGAAGTTTCAGCAGAACACCGGATATTCAAAAACAGAACATAACAGGAAAGGACGATATACATGAAAGAGAGATTTGATGTTACAGGCATGACCTGTTCCGCCTGCTCTTCCCATGTGGAGAAAAGCGTGAGCAAGCTCACCGGGGTGGAAAATGTCAGCGTGAATCTGCTGACAAACAGTATGCAGGTCGAATTTGATGAGAATAAACTTGATACAGCAGGAATTATCAAGGCAGTGGAGGATGCCGGATACGGTGCAGCGGTGAAAGACGAACACGCAAAATTCGGGGCAAAAACGTCTGGACAGTCTGGCAGTCAGGAAAACAATGGACTTTCAGCCGTAGAGCAAAATGTGAAAAACATGAAAAAGCGGCTGATCGTCTCACTGATTTTCTGGATACCACTGATGTATGTGTCCATGGGACATATGATTTATCAGTGGCTCAACATTCCGATGCCTCCGTTTACCATGAACTTTCTGCATGGAAATGAGAATGCGATCACCTATGCGTTTACGCAGTTTCTGCTATTGCTGCCAATTTTGATCGCAAATCAGAAATATTTTAAAAACGGATTTAAAACATTATGGCACAGAAGCCCGAACATGGACAGCCTGATCGCGATCGGTGCGGGTGCGGCAATCCTCTATGGTATTTTTGCAATTTACCGTATCGGGTATGCGATGGGACACGGCGATATGATGGTCGTACATCAGTATGCCCATGACTTATACTTTGAGTCAGCCGGAACGATCCTGACACTGATCACCATTGGAAAATATCTTGAGACGAAGTCCAAGGGAAAGACAAGCGAGGCAATCACAAAGCTTTTGAATCTCGCGCCAAAGACAGTGACGGTCGTAAGAGATGGTGTGGAGCAGGTCATTGATGCAACAGATGTGGAAAAAGGAGAAATTTTTCTTGTAAAACCGGGTGAATCGGTTGCAGTGGACGGTATCGTGCTGGAGGGAAAATCTTCTTTTGACGAATCGGCGATCACAGGTGAGAGTATTCCGGTGCCAAAACAGGAGGGAGACACGATTGTCTCTGCATCCATGAACAAATCCGGTCTGATCCGCGCAAAAGCAACCAAAGTCGGCGAGGACACCACAATCGCACAGATCATACGGCTGGTTGAGGAAGCTTCCTCAAGCAAAGCCCCGATTGCAAAAATGGCGGATAAAATTGCCGGAGTCTTTGTGCCGACAGTTATTACCATTGCACTGGTCACAGGAGTTATCTGGCTGATCTCCGGCGCAACGTTTGAGTTTGCCATGTCAACTGCGATCGCAGTGCTTGTAATCTCGTGTCCGTGCGCACTTGGTCTTGCAACACCGGTAGCGATCATGGTTGGAACCGGAAAAGGTGCGGAGAACGGAATCCTCATCAAATCCGGTGACGCATTAGAGACAGCGCATCAGATTGACACCGTTGTGTTAGATAAGACAGGAACTATCACACAGGGAAAGCCTGTCGTGACGGATATTATCTGTGCTGCCGGAAAGAATGCAGATAAAACGCAGCTTCTTCAGATTGCAGGAAGTCTTGAGAAAGGCAGCGAACATCCGCTTGCAGAGGCGATTGTAAACTATTGTGTGACAAACAATATTTCCATGGAAAAAGTAACAGATTTCAATGCTTTATTTGGAAAAGGAATCGAAGGTACAGTGTCCGGTACACACTACTATGCCGGAAATGAGAAGATGATGGAAGAGAAAGGAATCAGCCTTTCCACAGAACAGAAAAACCAGATCCGGGAACTTGCCAAACAGGGCAGGACACCGCTTCTTTTTGCAGATGAAAAACAGTTCCTTGGAATTGTGGCAGTTGCAGATGTGGTAAAACCGACCAGTAAAGAGGCGGTACAGAAATTCCGTGATTACGGCATCCATGTCATTATGTTAACCGGTGACAACGAAGTGACCGCACAGGCAATCAAGGAGCAGGTTGGTATCGATGAGGTGATCGCCGGGGTTCTGCCAACACAGAAAGAGGAGAAAATCTCAGCCTTAAAACAGGCAGGACATAAAGTAGCAATGATCGGTGACGGCGTCAACGATGCGCCGGCACTTGCCTCCGCAGATGTGGGAATTGCGATCGGGGCAGGAACAGACGTAGCGATCGAGAGCGCTGATATCGTACTGATGAAAAATGATTTACTTGACGCAGTTGGTGCAGTAAAATTAAGTAAAGCCGTGATCCGCAACATCAAAGAAAATTTATTCTGGGCATTCTTTTACAACAGTATCGGAATCCCGCTTGCAGCTGGTGTTTTGTATCCGCTTTTCCAGATAAAATTGAACCCGATGTTCGGTGCAGCAGCTATGAGTCTGAGCAGCGTATGTGTGGTAAGTAATGCACTCCGGTTAAGATGGGTAAAACTGCACGATACGAAAAAGACACAAAGTGAACCGCATCAGGATGTCGCTGCAAGTACAATTGCAGATATTAACCAGCACAATGCACTGGATAATAATATAAAATCAACAAACAATGATAAAGGAGAATCAACTATGACCACAACAATTTCAATCGAAGGCATGATGTGTGCCCATTGTCAGGCACATGTAGAGAAAGCATTAAAAGAGGTCGCAGGCGTAACAGAAGTTACCGTAAGCCTTGAAAACAAAAATGCAGTCGTAACAGGCGACGCTTCTGTAGAAGCATTAAAACAGGTAGTTGTAGATGCAGGTTACGAAGTGACAGATGTGAAATAAAGTATTTTCGAAAGCAAATTTTAATATAAAAAGGATATCGCATGGAATCACCATGCGATATCCTTTTTTAGCGGAGATAGCGGGATTTGAACTCGCGCGCCGGAACATTTACCGACCTACCGCATTTCGAGTGCGGACCCTTCAGCCACTTGGGTATATCTCCATAGAAAAACGTGATACGCTTTTCTTTTTGTATAAAAATACTTGTTTAGTATACCATATTTTCTATAATCTGCAAGCTTTGAAATAGTTGTGTGCGCAAAAAAAATATATTATAATCTATTTAGCAATGAAATAACTTAATATAGCGTTGAGAAAGGAATGTTTACGTATGAAAAGAATCGGAATGTTGACAAGCGGCGGCGACTGTCAGGCACTGAATGCTGCTATGCGTGGTGTGGTAAAAGGACTGAGCAATAATGTAGATGAACTTGAGATATACGGATTTCACAATGGATACAAAGGGCTGATCTATGGAGATTACCGTCTTCTGACGTCAGCAGATTTTTCGGGAATCCTTACGAAAGGTGGAACAATCTTAGGATCTTCCCGTCAACCATTCAAACAGATGCGTGTGCCGGATGAGAATGGTCTCGATAAAGTGGAGGCAATGAAGCAGACCTACCATAAATTAAATCTTGACTGTCTTGTGATCCTTGGCGGCAATGGAACGCAGAAAACGGCAAACCTTCTCCGGGAAGAGGGCTTAAATGTGGTTCATCTTCCTAAGACGATCGATAATGATATTTATGGAACAGATGTCACTTTTGGCTTTCAGAGTGCGATCAACATTGCAACAGAGGCGATCGACTGCATTCATACGACAGCAGCTTCCCACAACCGTGTATTTATTGTGGAAGTTATGGGACACAAAGTCGGCTGGCTGACGTTATATGCAGGAATTGCCGGTGGTGCGGACATTATCCTGCTTCCGGAGATTCCATATGATATCAATAAAGTGATAGAGGCTATCAACAAGAGAACCAAAGCAGGAAAAGGATTTACAATCCTGGCTGTAGCAGAGGGAGCGATTTCTAAGGAGGATGCTTCACTTGCGAAGAAGGCATACAAGGCAAAAGTGGCCGACCGCAAATATCCGTCCGTTTCCTATGAGATTGCGGATCAGATTTATGAAGCAGCAGGCGTTGAGGTCCGTGTTACGGTTCCGGGACATACACAGCGGGGCGGAAGCCCATGTCCATATGACAGAGTGCTCTGTACCAGACTTGGCTCTGCAGCAGCACAGGCAATCATTGAGGAAGATTACGGCTGCATGATTGCAATGATCAATGGAGAGACAAAACGTGTGCCATTGGCAGACGTTTCCGGCAAATTGAAAACCGTTGATCCGGACTGCCAGATGATTCAGGAGGCAAAACGTATCGGAATCAGTTTTGGTGATTAAAAACATAAAAACCGAATGCCCGGCAATCTGCATCGTCAGAGCCGGGCATAACTAAGAGAGGAAAAACAGCATGTCATATACGGCGTTATACCGGAAATTCCGTCCACAGGAATTTGAAGATGTAAAAGGGCAGGATCATATCGTAACAACTTTGAAAAACCAGATAAAAGCAGATCGTATCGGACATGCCTACTTATTTTGCGGAACAAGAGGAACCGGTAAAACGACGATCGCAAAAATTTTTGCAAAAGCAGTCAACTGTGAGCATCCGGTGGATGGCAGCCCTTGTGGGGAATGTCCGACCTGTAAAGCAATCGCGGCGGGCAGTTCCATGAATGTGATCGAGATCGATGCGGCGTCCAACAATGGTGTGGACAATATCCGTCAGATCCGTGAGGAAGTGGAATACCGTCCGACCGAGGGAAAATACAAAGTATACATTATCGATGAGGTTCATATGCTTTCCATAGGAGCGTTCAACGCACTGCTAAAAACGTTGGAGGAGCCACCGTCATACGTTATTTTTATTCTTGCCACAACGGAAGCACACAAAATTCCGATTACGATTTTATCCCGTTGCCAGCGATACGATTTCCGGAGAATTTCCATTGATACGATTGCAGGACGCCTGACAGATCTTATGGAAAAAGAGCAGGTAAATGTGGAGGAGCGGGCAATCCGTTACATTGCCAAGACAGCAGATGGTTCCATGCGGGATGCATTGAGCCTTTTGGATCAGTGTATTGCATTCTATCTCGGGCAGGAACTGACATATGAAAAAGTGCTTGAGACGCTTGGCGCAGTTGACACGGAAGTGTTCAGCCGTTTGCTCAGACAGATTTTGGATAAAAACGTGACCGGGGCAGTTCAGGTGATTGACGGGATGGTCATTGAAGGTCGCGAGATGGGGCAGTTTGTCACAGATTTTACATGGTATCTGCGAAATCTTCTTCTTGTCCAGAACTCAGATAATATGGAAGATGTACTTGATATTTCTGCGGATAACCTTGCATTGTTAAAAGAAGAAGCGGAAATGGTCGATCCGGAAATCTTAATGAGATACATCCGTATTTTTTCAGAACTCAGCAATCAGATCAAATATGCAACGCAGAAGCGTATTCTGATTGAAATAAATGTAATAAAGTTATGTAAACCAGAAATGGAAAAAGATTATACATCACTCATAGACCGTGTGGACAGTCTGGAAAAAAAGCTGGAAAAAGGTGTTGTTGTTGCACAATCCCAAAGCCCCAGGCAGGGCAGTGAGGTAACTGCATCGGAAGAAATTGCAAAAATGGAGCTCCCAAAAGCAATCCCGGAGGACATCAGACAGATTATTGGAAACTGGAAGGGGATCCTGTCCCAGCTTACCGGAATTACCAAAACATATCTGAATAAGGCAGTTCCAACACTTGGATCAAATAACTGCCTGCTTCTGGTATTTGAAGATCCGAATGCGTATGAGTACATTTCGGAAAATCGGTCGGAATGCCAGGACAGTTTAAAAATGATGATCGCAGAGCGCATTGGAAAAGAAGTGGAACTTCAGGTAAAACAAAATGACACCGGTCATGCAAGCGAGGAGATTTATCCGGATCTCAGACAGCTTATCAACTTTGAGATTGAGGAAGATGATTTCTAATTTCTGGTGGACGAATTTTAAAAATTATATTATCATGAAGCATAGAGTCATGACTGTTGCCGGATGGGATCAGTCCGGAGGTCTGATAGATCATGAAATGAAATTATTACGGAGGAATTACAATGGCAAAACGAGGTGGATTTCCAGGTGGTATGCCGGGAAATATGAATAATCTGATGAAACAGGCACAGAGGATGCAGCGTCAGATGGAGGAAGCTCAGAAAGAGTTAGAAGAAAAAGAGGTAACTGCGGCAGCTGGTGGCGGAGCAGTTGAGGTAACAGTTTCCGGAAAACATGAAGTGACAAAGATCAAATTATCCGAGGAAGTTGTTGATCCGGATGATATCGAGATGTTAGAGGATCTTATCATGGCAGCTACCAATGAAGCATTCCGTAAACTCGATGAGGAAAGCCAGAGCTCTATGGCAAAAATCACCGGAGGCATGGGTGGTTTAGGGGGACTTCCATTCTAAAACCGGAGTTTAACTTAGGAACTGCCACTTGTGGGTGGTGTTACGGATTTTCGCAGGTTATGTTAATTGCATGCCAACAAAATGTATAGAAATATAAAAAATAGAACTGTTTGTTTTCAGAACCGGCCGCTCCCAAAATCCTGAAAACAAATCAGTTCTATTTTTTATTTATCCAAGGCTGTGCAGCATGCAATATCCAGGTTGTGAAAATCCGTCAATCCATGTTACAAGCGGCAGAATCAAAAGATGAAACTTTGGGATGGACGCCTATGAGAGAATGGTAAAAATCAATCTGCATTCTCAAAGCAAATTAATTATAACTTCTGTAAATCAATTTTAATAGAATGAAGTAGGATTGTAAATGTAATTATGGTAGAATGATGATATTAATGAAGTTGATCAATCAGGATTTGTGTGGTGTAAAAATGGTATATAATGATTTGGAAAATATGCTAAATGAATACAACTGGGATAATGGATTTGAGATTCCAAAAGAAATACTTGCTGACCCTAGGTGTGATTTGGCATTGGCATTAGAAATATTTTATTTAAGTGATGGGTATGCCTATTTAGAAGATTTAGAGAAAACAACTGACTTAAAAGAATGGAACAGTTTTATTACCGCTCTTTATGATGATATATCGAACAATAAATTTCCAAAGACAGGTAAATCATTTAAAATTCCATTATCCAAGGTTCAAAAATACAAGCTTCAGAAAAAAGGTATTTCAAAAATTTTTTTGATTGATTTATAACTTCAAGTTGAACAAAATCGCTGCGCGATGGCCTGCCAAGGCTGTGGCGCAGC
>ERZ832317.5309-NODE-5309-length-11713-cov-3.666409_pt1 | contig 11713 bp, 7 predicted proteins | sample MGYA00519695_ERZ832317 | MGnify/ENA primary metagenome ERZ832317 (study PRJEB31850, sample SAMEA3708726) | human gut metagenome | biome: human gut; feature: human-associated habitat; material: faeces | place: China | collected 2014 ...
TTCCCGAAATCTTCATTACCCGACGGAAGACCTCTTCTTTATCCATATCCACATACTCGTCTTTCAACTCTTCATCAATATCATAAAACATCGGACGGCCATCAACCGGAGACAATCCCGCAAACTTATAAGAATAAAACGAATTCAAGGGTTCTCCTTCAATCAACACATTTCCATTCAAATAATCTTCAAACCGAATCTCATCCTGCACCTTATCAAAACTATTATTATTAACAGCTTTAGATAACAACGTGTTTACAATTTGGCCGATCTGCGGGTCGAAATCCCAACGGAACCCACCAACTTCCGCCCCGGCTTTTATCGGTGTAAAATTAAATCCTAACTCGAAACCCTTATTTTCCAACGTTCCCGAATTAACGACGTAACTATCCATACCATTTACATCCGATATCGTTTTGGTCAGGAAAGCGTCTTTCGTCTTTTTATAAAAATAAGAAACCGTTCCCCGAATCCGGTTATTAAATAAAGCAAAATCCACCGATGCATTAATCGTTCCCGTCTTCTCCCAACGCAAATTCGGATTCGGGTAATGTTTAATTGCAGACTCGTATTTCCCGAAATCATCATTATAATCTCCCCGTTCAATAATTAATTCCGGACTTTGCTCGCTCAATATATTTCCCTGATATCCATACGAAGCCCGCAAACTTAACACGTCCACCCAGTGGGTATTCCGAAGAATATTCTCTTTCATATCCCAGCTACCGGACACTGACCACACGGGTAAAATCCGTTCATTACTCCGGTCTCCGAATTTATTGGACGCATCCGCGCGAGTATTAAAATTCAAAGAATAAGCATTATTCAGCGTGTAGGTTAATGTCAAATAAGCAGACAACTCGTTCTGCGTGTTATCAGTGATAATTCCCCGTGTTGCCCCGGCTGTATTCATCTGCCATTGAGCAAACGAAGTATAAACACTCGGATCAAACGTGGTAATAATCTTTCCCCGTTCCGGTAAATATCCCCGATGTGTCTGTTTCTTACCGGCATACTTGTTAGATGACACCTCGAACCCGACAGATGCATTGATTAAATGCTTATGGTCCTTATCCAAAAATTTATTATAATCCAACTGCAAACGAGCCGTATACGTGTCATTTCGAGTAACATCCTCCCGGTATTCTCCACCCATGGGTAACAAACTCCAGGTTTTAAATTCATCCGGCAGGGCAACACCATAATCAGTTCCCCGAAGACTAGCTGCATACCAAGACGACTCATTCATAACCGTCTCTTGCGTTGTATTACTCATACCATAAGAGAACATAAACTGCGCTTTCAGATTCTCGTTAAATCGATAATTCAAATCCGTCGTAACCGTCATCGCATAGGTATTATATTCATCCCGACAATTCGCCATCTCGTTCAATGCATTAAATCCCAAATCCAAACGCTGCCCAGCTTTCGGATGAACATAACTCTTCTTGTAATAATAAAGACTTCCGTCTTCGTTAAAAGCTGGTATCGTCCGGGCCGTATTATAAGCGTAATTCAAAATATCAATTTCCGAATTCGTGTAATGCCGTTCACCCCGATTCGCCTGGATCATAAAATTAAATGCCAATTTATCAAAATTCCCATTCACCTTCAACAAAGTTGAATAACGGTCATTTTTTTCCTTCTTGATAACCCCGTTTTCATTGGAATATCCTAAAGAAGCATAATAACTGACATTATCACTTCCCCCAGACAAACTCAACGTGTGATTATGCGAGAAAGTATCTTCCGTGATCAGTTTAAACCAATCCGTGTTCACCGTCTCAACACGATCAACCTCTTGCTGAAATTGATCGTAAGTGTACACCCCGTTCAACAATTTATTTATAGCATCCTCATAACCCACGTAATTCTGTATATCGGGAAGAGACAATCTTTTCTCCACCAACTCCCGCGAATAAGCAACACGCTCTTTTGAATTCATCATATAAATATTGTTATCCGTGTAACGAGGTCTTCTCGTGTACGTCCCGCTCACGTTATAAGTCACCGAAGGCGCCCCGGTTCTTCCTTTCTTGGTCGTGATAACGATCACTCCATTAGCAGCTTTTGCCCCGTAAAGAGCCGTCGCCGACGCATCCTTCAAGATATCAATACGTTCAATATCATTCGGGTTAATACCAGAAATAGCATTTCCAACGAGATTCACGAAATCCAGGTTATTCGCCTGACTCGGACTTACATTCACAGGATCCCGCAAAATGATCCCATCCAACACCCACACCGGTTCCTGGTTTCCCAAAACCGTCGACGTTCCCCGCACTCTTAATTTGGGAGCCGCTCCCACCTGACCGGAATTCTGCATAAATGTCATTCCGGGAACATGTCCCTCCAACAACTGGTCAATCCGTGTTACTCCCGGTACCTTAATCTCATCCATCCGTAAAGTTTGAACTGCACTGGTGTTCTTTCTCTTGTCAATTTGCTGATACCCCGTAATTACCACCTCATCCAAACTTGCAGTTTCTTCTTCGAGAGTAACATTCAACGCTTGTTCCCCACGCAACTCTCGTTCCAAACTTTTCATCCCGATAAAAGAGAAAACCAACACGGGCTTACCCGTTTTCGGAATTACCATCTGGTAACGACCTTGCATATCAGTAGCCGTTCCAACCGTAGTACCTTTTAACATAACTGTTACTCCGGGAAGTACATGTCCTGAAACATCTGACACGGTTCCTCGAACCACCATTTGTTCCTGAACCTCTTTTCGCTCAACCTTCCGGATCAAAATAGATCCCATCTCGAAACGATATTCGAAAGAAGTTCCCGTGAATAACTTCGACAACACGGAATCAACAGACACGTTCTTCACATCCATCGTAATGCTCGACATCGAAGCCAGTTGATCCGGATCATACACGAAATTCAATTTCGTCTGTTCCTTAATCTGCCGGAAGACCACCGACACGTCCACATCTTTCACGTGAATTGATACCTTCTGTTGTTGTGCGAAAGCCCCGAAAGAAAAGCCCAAGCACATCACGATCGCCAATAACCAGCGGCGACATAAAAGATTTGAATTCTCCCGTTTAAAAAAATCGGGAAAAACAAAACTCGTCTTGTTTTTTTTCATAAATTTGTAAATTAACGATTAAAACTAACGGATGCGCAAACATCCCGAGACAAACCGTAAACGTGTTGACGCACTTTACGGTTTTTTATTTCCATCACTCATCATTGTCCATATTTCACCGTAACCACGTTTCCCTTTACCTCGAAACGCAGTGTTGCAGGCCCCTCGATCAAACGAAGTACTTGTTCTATATCTTCATAACGACTGATCACCCCGGTAAATCGTTTTTGTTTCAACGACTCGTTTTCATAGAAGACCTTCACGTCATACCACCTTCCAAGTCGTTCCATGATCTCCTCGATCGTTTCTCGTTCGAAAACGAATTCCCCGTCTTTCCACGCTATATATCTATACGGATCAGTATCTTCCACCCGAACCATACCCGTCTTTTCCGAGTACTCGGCCATCTGTCTAGGCGCTAACATCACCTCTTTTCCTGTAGCATTCACCCGAATACCCACCTTACCACTTACCAACACGGTCTGTACCACACCGTGTTGATACGTGCTCATATTAAATTCTGTCCCGTACACTTTCACCTCCATCCCTTCCTCCGTCACCACGATAAATGGATGTTTTGAATTAGGAGCCACCTCGAAATAAGCCTCTCCTGTCAAATACACTTTTCTCTCTTCGCCTGTAAAAGCAACCGGGAAACGAAATTCTGTCATCGAATTCAACCAAACCTTACTCCCGTCAGACAACGCCAACTGGTAAAATCCCCCCACCGGGATACGCATCGTATTATAAATCATCCCTTCCCCCTGCACCTTTGCCGTCGTATAATTCAATCCGGTCACCGAATCATTTTGAATTCCCGTCTCATTCACTCCCTCTATTGATACACATTGTTGATTCAAAACCACTCGTTCGCCCGTACTTAAAATTAACTCAGCTTTCACACCCGGTACAATCCGTTCTGTCTCCGCCAGCATCCGCATCTCATCCAAATTTCGCCATTCATTGACCATACGTCCCACGAACAAACCGATAAACAAAATAACAGAAGCAGCCACCGACCAACGTAACGTCATCCGTCGACTCTTTCTTTCTTGAATCGTGTTTTCCAACCGGGCAAATTCCTCCTTCTTATCCCGGTTAAAATCTATATTCATCCGCTTCTGATAAACCGTGGCAAATTCCTTCAGCAACATCACGTGTTCCGGATCTTTCATCCACACCTCAACCTTCGCATCATCCAAATTCCCCCGATCCGTCAATATCAGGTTAGCAAATTCGATATCTTCATCCGTGTATCCCATAGATTGTCATTTTACATCTATCACACGTACCCTTCAAAAAAGGGTGACAAAAAAGATATTTTTTTATCTAAAATCAAAAATAAAAAGATAATCACCTATTACTCAATATGAAAAGTAAAATAGATTCGCCCTGTAACTCATCCCTCAAAAACTTCAACGCCCGCGACATATGTTTCTTGATCGTGTTAATACTCACATCCAGTTCATCAGCTACCTCTTGATATTTTTTCTCCTCCACCACGCACTTCAAGAAAACCTCCCGTTGTTTATCCGGCAACTGAGCCAATTTCTCTTCCACACGAGCATAACGCTCATCGTACTCGGCTAATTCGTCTGAAGCAGCTTCCAGTAGCTGACTCACCTCCCGTTCGTTCACCTCCACCACCCGCAAATGTCTCAAGTAATTCAACGCATAATTCTGGGCCAACGTAAACAAATAAGATTTTGCAGAATAGGATAAATCCAACCGTTTCCGGTTATTCCAAAAAGTCAAAAAAGTATCGTGAACAATATCCTTAGCCACCTCTTCATCCCTCACGTAACCATACACGAATCCCACGAGATTCCCGTAATGCAAATCAAACAACTCCACAAAAGCCTTATGCTCCAAAAAATCTTTCGACATATTATCCTTTATTCACGACATCTTACCTGCAAAAATAAACTATTTGTCGTGTTATACAATAACCCTCGGAAATATTTAATTAAAAAAGAGGCTATTCCCAAAGGAATAACCTCTACAAACATTTATACAAACACAATTCGTTATTTCTCAAACAACTCTATCAACTTCGTATCCAACCACCCTCCACGAGCATTTGTCAAGATAATCTTACCTTGGGGATCGATCAGAAAAGAACTAGGAACCCCGCTAATTCCGTATTTTTTCACGATAAACCCGTCAAATCCTTCTCCTTTATCGCACACCTGCAACCAAGCCATTTGTTCCTGTTCCAATGCTTTCTTCCACTGTTCTTTATTAGCATCAATTGACACGCTCACGATATCAAATCCTTTCGCGTGATAAGCCGAATACGCATCTTTCAGATGAGGAATATCCCCCCGACACGGACCACACCAGGAAGCCCAAATCTCCAACAAAGTATATTGACCGGGTTTTATCACATCCGATAAATTCACCGTATTCCCTTCTTTATCCAACATATCAATATCCAGATACTGATCCCCTACGTAAACCGGGATGCTATTTAATCTTTTCTCCAGCGCCTTTCCCTTCGGACTATTTCGCAACGGTTCCGACAACAAAGCCAACACCTTGTTTATCTCACCTCGCCCGTACTTGGTTATCGCCAACGTACCGGCAACATACAGGGCTACCGGAGAATCCGAATTCTCTTGAATAAATTTCACCTTGTAACGATAAATCTCATCTTTACAATTCTCCAATTCTTCCAAAGCGTCATAAGCAGGTTGCATATTCTTACGTCCCAACTCATCGGCCTTTGCGTAATAATAAGCCACACGATACTTCTCGAATAATGTAGAATTCAAGGTTGACAAGGGTTCCAACCCTTTATCATATTTCATGTACAAATCATTAGCCGGAGAACCAGTAATTTTAATACATCCCGGAACAGTCTTACTCGATTTAGTAGGCAAACTATCATAAGGAGCTTCCAACGTCATGAATGAATTATCAACAAAGATTGGTAACTTCACCGTACTTTTCCATTCTCCCCGCTGACTGTCATTTTTATAAATCGTGATACAACGCATTTCAGGAGATTCCACTTTCCCGTCAAATTCAAACTCACCATTTTTAATCATGGTACTATCATAAAAATGCCTGTATTGTGAGAGATCAGTCAAGAAAACTTTCACCCCCTCTCCACCCCCACTGATTTTCCCTCTAATTTTAAAACCATCAGCATGACACAAACTTATGCTTGCCAACAAGATTACAACGTAAACGCATATAAACTTCATCATAACATTACTTCTTGTTATATCTTTCCAACAGAGGAACAATCACATCTTTTTCTGAAGGACGGGGAGCAGAAGCGGAAATAATCTTAAAATCTTTATCAATCAACAAAAAACGAGGAATTCCCGTAATATCCCATCCCGTCCGAACCAACGGATCGGCAGAAAACAACTCTAACACCTTTCCATGATCGGCATCTCCTTTCAATTTATTCAACCACACCTCCGTATTGTCATCCAAAGAAATACCAACGAATTGAATATTCGGAAACTGCTTGCTTAACTCGTTAAAATAAGGCATCTCTCCCAAACAAGGCATACACCAAGTAGCCCAAAAATCAACATACAAAACTTTACCTTTATAATCACTCAACTTACCTTTCTTCCCATCCATATTCACAACAGCAAAATCAATTGCGGGACGTCCCTCCATCAACTTTGCCCGTTTCTCCAATCGCCCTAAAAATGCTTGTTTAAAATCCGCATTTTTCAACTTGGAACCGTAGGCATACAATTCATCATAAAGTGATTTCGTCATTTCCTCGTCCATCCGTTCCCCCACACCATAAATTTCATTCAATTCTTTCAACCGTTGTGATTTCGGGAAATCAAAAATAGAAGGGTCTATTTCATTACAACTCGACAACACATCTCTCACCACAGCAACCTCCAAATACTTATCCTTAGCAGAAATCTCCTTTAACAACGGATTTATGTATTCCCGGATAGACTTGTTAAAATCATTCGCAACCTTTTCTCCCTCTTCCCGTGTCTTACAATCTTTCAAAAGATCAGAATACCATAAATATGCCATATAACTATTAGCCAAATCTGCCTTAATTCGCATCATTTCCATCTCTCTAAACTCCTTGCTCACGTTATTCAACGCTTTCAACTCTTCTATTCGTTTTTGAGCCATTCCATCAATTAACTTTTTAGTTTGCTCAAAATTCTCTTTCACGTTTCGTCCAGCTTCCATAAACGAACCAGCTTTAGGGAATAAACGTCCTTTCAAATAATTATTCGCCTCTTCACCTTTCCCTTTGAACCAACTTTGCGGCTGAGAAGTTCCCAAATTCACCTCCATATCATCCCCCGGAGACAAGTACAACGTATTCCGTCCAATCTGAAAATAAGTCGGTTTTTCCAACGGTACCACTAAATCAAAAGTTCCGTCATCATTCACCGGGATACGGATTACATTTATATCCGATACATCACCCACGGCTCCCGCCAATTCCATTTTTACATTGTTACTTCCGAATTCTTTCAACGAACCGTGTAAACGAGCGGACTTCGGTCCCGCACAAGCACCTATCCCTAAAAGAAGAAGGGCTACCATCATCATTAAATTTTTTCTCATACAGTAATTTTTATTAATTTAATTATTAACAAGGCAAAAAGAGAACTCTATGCCTGCTCCCCCGAAGAGGATTAGCAGGCACATCGTTATATCAAAAACTTGTTCCCTATTCTACAAGAACAAAATATCTTTCACATCACCAAAATCAGTATAAACTTGAGTCGCCGGATAGTTTTCACTATCAGTCCCAACACCTCCGGTTACAGAAAGATTCAGTACGACAAAATCACATTTTCCGTTCCCCATGTCAAAAACAATCCCCAGACTACGATTAGGATCAAATTCATAATTCGTAAAATCCAAATAATTTGTGTTAATCTTAGCCTTTTTGGCAAATTTCATCATCGTTGCTTTTCCTCCCGCGTGCGTGTACACCGGAGTCGCTTTTCCCCCACTCTGTTTAAAATCCAAACGATAAACCACGTTTCCTACCGTGTAAAATAAAATACCGCTGTACGACATGGTAGAAGCAAAACAACTATTTTCATTCATTCCCTCAGGTAACTTCAGCTTATAGTAACCGGCAAAAGCAGGATGTCCATCAACAGTCGAAACCATTCCGTCCATATTAAATTCATACACGAAACAACTATCCAGACCTTTTATGGAAACGCTGTTAGCATAAAAACCACGACTATTATTAGGAGCAAACTCGTAACCAGCCCCTACCCAAAGAACTTTTTGCTCTACAGGCAAATTATTCACATCAACATCCGTCACGTTATTGTCCCGCTTCGGAACAGGATTAATTCTATAACTAGATGGATTCTCATTTGTCGGATTAAAACGATTAGGATCTCCCGTAGTCGATCGACTTTGATTTTGATAGAAACAGAAACGATGTCCCGCCTCATCATATAATATCGCACCAAATCCAGCTTTGGATGCATACTTTATTCGTATATTATCTCCCAAATCTGCAGCTATATTTGCTTTATATAGTTTCATTGCTGCCGGACTTTGGAAAAGAACTCCATCCGACAGACAAACAGCTCCCCACGAAGCCTCCCCATCAATCAACTTTACGTTAGAATAATTAAAACAACTTTGATCCGATGAGTACACCATTTTAGTCAACGGACTCATTAACTCAAACTTCTTCCACTGACACATAACGCCTGACTCCTCCGGTTTATCCGTGATAACAGAAAACAAATTAAACATCTCCCCCCTGCCATATGGATAATAATAAGTAATATAATTACCCAGACATTGAGCCATTCCCTCTAAACGTTTTCCCGTTTCCTTATAATAAGCATCCTGTGTCTTCAATATGCAATTCCCCATATATTCAACAGCACCCAATGCAGCGTGCCCATTCTCATTATGCAGAATCATCCACGCCCCATCATACGGTTTTACAAGTTTTATCTTCACATTAAAAGGATAATTAATTTCGGTCAACTTATCGTACACGTTCAATCTGAAATAATGTTCGTACTCCAAATCCGGATCATCCGGAACAATATGGAATCGTAACGTATCAATTCGGCTAATCGTATCGTTATCATCGTGTCCCTCAATAAACTCATTAATCACGGAATGTACCCACATAAACTCCAAATTATCCCTATTCTTTTGCAAAGATTGACTTAACTCGGGAATGATACACACGGTCGTGTCCCCATCCAAACGATACGAATAAACATCATCCAAAAGAACTGTAATCGTATTAATTTCCTCGTAATCATAATTTCCTTTATCGTCATAACAAGCCGCTAAAAGAAAAACAATCAAAATATAGAATACCTGTTTCATAACTTTCATCATTAATTACATTATCACATCATTTCGGATAAATCAGGAAATTCAATCCATTCACCCGTATTCTCATCTAGTAAAGGCGGATTAGAAGAATCGGCCTTATACTCTTCCAGTGATTCATACAACACATTTCCCATAAGAGCTTCAAAAAAACTGTCTTCATTATAATACCAGTTCATGAAACTCACACATCCTAACATCGTTATCATGTAACGCATTTTCGTTTCACTCCACTCCCCGAAAAAGAACACTGGTTCATATTCCCAATCCTCTTGCGTAATTCCCCATAATTCCATGGAAACCTTATCCTCTGCCTTCAAATTAAACACCTGTCTTTCCCGCGTTCCAGCTTCAAAATCCGATTGCGAATAATCAAACATTAATTTCGTCGTGTAAGTAATATTTCTCGTTGCCGGACGTTTTACAATCACCCTAAACGTAGCAACAGCCGTATCTGCCGGGACATAATATTCTTCCGGAAAAATCACCTCCAATGCATTTTCCGCAGGAGCCTCAGACTTCAACACCACTTTCCGTGGGTAATTCACAATCTCTCCCATTATCTTTACCCCTACAATCACCGTATCTTGCAACAAAGAATCACCCTGAACATTCATTCCAAAATTCTTTTCCCATTCCAAGTACTTCTCATCATCACTCCAATAATATTTACTTCCGTTCAAGTATCGTCCCCTGAAATTAATCTCGCCACCTTCCCCAAATTCCACCATATCATATTTTTCGCAACTCGAAAAAAATGCAAGCAAAATCATCAACAACCCTATATTTTTACTCTTTTTCATAACATCCATTTTACGTTATAACCATTATTCATCGCATCAATTAGTCATTCCGAATAACTCCTCGTTTTCCGGCCAAGTGAACATATAATTTTTCTCAACCATCCTTTCCACCGGACAATGCAAGAAAGTCGTGTAACCATGCCGCTTGTAGAAAAAGAATAATTGTCCTTCCCCGTAGAACTCCTTGCGATACTCTTTCTCAATCTCATTCAAACGCATAGCTTCCGTTAAACCCGTGGGATCAACACCCCTAGCTTCACGCACCTCATTCAGATAACCTGCAGCAGTTTGGGCATCCGCTGCACACTCGGCCAGAACGTAATACATCTCTGCCAAACGAATCAACACCACCGTTCCTTCTGTAGAAGGCCACATGTTCTCCTGTCTATATTTCCGGGTTGTTATCCCGTTTAAAGCAAAGTCAAAACTAACCCCTTCCCGTATTCTAAAATCATTCGTACCATCATGAGTGACATCAAACATTTCGTACAAAAAATTCATTGTCGAAACATAATAAGAACCGTTAGTCCCGAATTCCTCTTTCACCTGTAAATCAAAATCATCCACGTATATCGAAAACACAATCTCCTTCGAACGCTGCAAATCAGCTACATCGGCCACGAAATCAAATTGTTTGCTATCGATCACCTGTTTCGCATAATTAGCCGCCTCGATTTTATTCCCCGCATACAAGTATACCCTAGCCAATAAAGCTTTCACCGCATACAAGTTCATCCGTTTGTGACGATACTCCAAAAAGCCATCTTTTCCCGTTCCACTATTCCCATCTTCTGTTTTTGGAAATTCAAAATTCAACGGATCTATATTGGTCAATAAAATTTCAGCTCTTTTCAAATCAGCAATAATACTATCCACCACCACGTTAGAAGGTTGCATCTCCTTCGGTTCCTGATTAAACTCCGTCCGATAAGCAATTCGTTTCGCAGTTGGGTTGTCTTTATATATCGGTCCGAACATCCGTAACAAATCAAAATGCAAAAACGCTCTCAAACCCAAAGCCTCCCCTTTAATAATTTCGTAATAATGCTCCGTGGTAAACACATCTCTGTTTTTATCACAGTAATACAACAAATTATTCAAATTAGCGATCACGTTATACATCTTCGACCAAATCGCTTCCGTGTAACTTTCCGTGTATGTAGATGGGAATGTATACCACAGGGGGTTCTCATAATTTGCCACTGCATTAATCTGGTAACGTTGTCCCAATATATCCAAGAAACCATAACTCAAATTTTTGGCATACAAATCAGTTGACGCCATCTTTATATACGCTCCGGTTAAAGCTTCTTTAAAACCTAATTCCCGGCTAAAAACCTCTTCTTCTTCCACCGTCGTTTTCGGTTTTACATCTAACCAATTCGAACAGGAGGAAAACAAGAACATTCCTAAACAAATGCTAACTATATACTTTTTCATCGTTCATCAATTTAAAAAGTTACATTCAACGACATGGACA
>ERZ832317.5314-NODE-5314-length-11705-cov-6.288841_pt1 | contig 11705 bp, 11 predicted proteins | sample MGYA00519695_ERZ832317 | MGnify/ENA primary metagenome ERZ832317 (study PRJEB31850, sample SAMEA3708726) | human gut metagenome | biome: human gut; feature: human-associated habitat; material: faeces | place: China | collected 2014 ...
AATATTACAAATGCGTATTGCTGAAATACCGTCACTACATTTATAAAGTAAAAATGCGTCACGGAAACATAAACTTTTCCGTGACGCTTATTTTCTGCCCTTTGCTGTGCCGGCATCCTCGTTGGGAGCTTTCGCCCCAACTTCATTTCTATTTACTTAACTGAAAATATTAAAATATACTTCTCCCGGTATTACATTGTTCTTACACTGTGTTGTAATACTGCTTACCGTTGCATTGACTGTGCTTCTAATCTGTGCCTGCTTTGAGGAAGACGGTATGGAAGCCGTATATCCGCTTGGCAGCTTGTTAGAAGATGCTCCTGAGAAGCTGAGGATATTGCTGAATTTCTTGAGTGTAAACGGCGGCATATAATAATTGTAGCCGTTGTCATAAGAAATGCAGTTGCTTAAATATGCCGTGCAGGAGCTGTTATTGTTATCAAAGCCTTTACTGCTGTGTCCAAAGGCTAAACAGTTGGTTACGGTTCTTACACAGCTGCTTGTAGTATTCACTGAACCGAACTTAAATCCGTTTGGATTGCCGTCATATTTGCTTTTCCAGTTTGCAATGCTTAAAGTTCCCTGTGTGGTACTGATAAAGCTGCCGCCTGGCAGAGAGAACTTTCCTTTTTTGTAATTGCTTGCAAAAGAAGAATCCTTCTTGCTGATTAATTCTACTAAAAGTAAATCCGTATCCAGCGCATTTCCGTTATTATAATCGTATTCCCCGGTAAAAATGGTCGGGTCACCGTTGTTCCAGCATGCACAGTTGGTATATGTCAGGTTGTAGGTTAAGCTGTCCTTATCGTAAGAATCCCAACCGTCATCTGAATTTTCCCATGAATAACAGCCGTAGAATACATTTCCCTTGCCTGCGCCAAGCTTCGGCGCAAAGCCGTCTGCGTTGCCACCGAGTGTATAGACATCACAATTTCTGTAGCTGTATACAAAACGCATGGTATTGCTATATGCACCACCTGTAATCTGCACCCCGGCATCATTGTTGTAACGCACGATGCAGTTTTCAATCGTATTGTTGCCTGCGCTGCTTCCCTTAATCTGGATGCCGTTATCCGGTGCTTTCTGGATAATCAGGTTCTTGATTGTATATTTGCTTCCCGAAATGCGGATGCCGACTTCTGAATCCGTTGTTGCTTTTCCGATATAAGCTGAACGGAATGCTGAAAAGTCTAACACCGGATAGGTACCGTCACTGTTTTTTACACCGATAATAGATACATTGGCATTAGAAGCTTTTAATGCAAGCTGTGCCGTACAGCTGATACTGCTGCCCTTCACATAGACAATGCCGCCGCCCGCTTTTTCAGCCTTTGTCACAGCCGCCGTCAGTTCTGAAAATGAAGTAACGACTGTTCCGTTGCTGGTATCAGTTGTGGAACTGCCGGAAGATGAACTTCCAGAACCGGATGAAGCAGAACTGTCCACCTGAATCTTGTAAATGTTAATACCGCTGTTTGAGGAATACAGGTACACGTATCCTGATGAACCGGAATAATTATATGAAACCGTTGCAGCCGTTGTGCCGTTGTGCCTGCATTCATCGTGCCAAGCTTATTTCCAGAACCGTCTGCCACAACGAGTGTTCTTGCCGCACTGCCGGAACTCATACAGGTTACTTTAATGGTGTCTGTTCCCGATACCGGTACTTTGACTGCACGATAGCTTGTCGAACCGCTGCCGCCCAATGCCAGTGCATATGTATATGCTGTTCCATCCACTGTCTGACTGTTTGCAATCACAGACATGGTCTTTGACGATGTTGCAATCAGTGACAGGTTATCCACTGTTACCGTAGAGGAAATTGTCCCCAGATTTTTAAAACCGGTATTTTTAAAATTCCATGATGTAGAAGCAGATGCTTTTGCCGTCATAGGACTGCCTGCAAGCACCATTGCCAGCATACAGACAATACTCATGCCCCATGCCAATACTTTTTTTAAACCCTTTTTCGCTTTCACCTTGTGAAACCTCCTTGTTTTTGCCTGTTTGTTTTTGCGAAACAAAAATCTCATGTGAGAAATGATTTTCCTCTTTATTTTTGCTTTGCCGGCACAATGCAGTCATTGTATTTTTTTACAAACCAAAAGTCAACGGCAATTTTTACAAATATATTTGTGCATTTTGTACATATTTTCTACATACAAAAAGTATTTTCATGCACTTTCTACAATTGATTGTTTTTTGCATTTTTTATTACCTTTAGCGTTTCCAGATACTGCCGTGTTTTACAAAGTTAAAGCTATTTATTTTTGAAAAAGTTTTTTAATGCTATACAATTTTCACAAAATTGCACAGAAAATAATCAAGCCCGCTTTGCGAGCTTAATCTCTTCCCTGTACACACCTATTTTTCATTTCCATGTGGCAGACGGACTCTTAAAAGCTTGCGTTTCAGCATTTTTTTATCAAACGGAATCAGCGGATAAATATAGCTGCATCCCGTCATGGTACGGTTAAAAGCTATCGTTGCCGCTATTAAAAGAATTCCCGCAATATCCTGCCAGGTTGAATGCCGCCGTCAGACACAGCAGAATAATCCGCATAAATTTCATTGCATATCCCATTTCAAAGCTTGCCTGCGAATACGTGCCTACCGAAACCACTGCCATATACAGCATGGATTCTGCATTAAACCACCCGGAGCTGACTGCATACTCACCTACCACAATACCGGCAACAACGCTGAGCGGTGTTGAAAGCAGGGTCGGCGTATTAACAGCTGCCAACTTTAATCCGTCAATGGAGAGTTCCAGCAGTAACAGCTGGAAAAACACCGGTACGGTAATCTCATCAGACACTGTAATAAACATCATCCACTCCGGCAGCCACTGCGGATTGTCAATCAGTAACAGCCATGTCGGGGTCAGAAGCATTGTAACCAGTGTCAGCAGAAATCTTGAAATTCTTAAATACGTTCCGATGACCGGTGCAAAATTATAATCGTCTGCCTCTTCAATAATGTCAAAAATCGAAGTCGGCACAATCATGACCGCCGGTGAATTGTCTACCATAATCACAATATTTCCGTCCAAAACCGCAGCAGCGGCGGTGTCCGGACGTTCTGAATATTTAAATTTCGGAAACGGATTAATCCATTTATGCTCATATAAACACTCTGCAAGACTTTCTATATTCATCGTCAATGCTTCTACACGTATTGCCTGAATCCGCCTTTTTATGCTGTCTAACAGCTTTTTGTCGACTTTATCTTCCATATAGCAGACAGCAACGTCGGAACGCGAGCGTGTGCCTACCCCCATCAGCTCCAGACTTAATTGGGGATCGCGGATTCTTCTGCGCAGAAGTGCCGCGTTTAAAACAAGTGTTTCCACAAAACCGTCCCTTGAACCACGAAGTACTTTATCCTTCCACGGCTCTGTCACACTACGCATCGGATACGTCCGGCAGTCTAAGGACAGGCACTCTGAAAAGCCGTCAATAAAGCAGACTGTTACTCCCGAAAAAAATGCCGTCAGTGCATCACTCTGCTTAGTAATTTTATTGACTTCTGTATAGGGCATGCCTTTTTCAAGAAAGGAATCCACATCCGATAAATCTTCCGGTTTGAGTGAATAAAAAAACTGCATCAGTTTTTCTATCATATCTTCCTGCACAAATCCATCTATAAAAAAGAATCCTGCCTTTTTTCCACCGATTATAATTTCTCTCGTTAAAATATCAAAATTCTCCTCAATGCGGATTTGTTTTTTCATACTGCGGATATTTTCATCCGCACTGGTTGAAAATTCTGTCCTGATATTATCTGTATTTATTGTCTGCATCGAAATAAATCCTCATTTCATTTCTGCGCTGGTTGCGCTTTTTATCCATAGGATATCCGCCGTCCGTGACATCATACATCTTTTAAAAAAAAATAACAGAAATCCTATCCGTACGCGGTATATGATTTCTGTTATTTTTATTTTTTTAAATTATTGTTACTATTTTTTATTATTTAAAATATAGTTCTGGATCTAAGTTTTCAGAATTGTGTAATATTTCAAAATGAAGATGTGGTTCATCTGCAATCTCAAATGTAGCAGTATTTCCTACAGTTCCTATTGTTTGTCCTTTTTCTACTTTTTCTCCAACTACTACAAACTCTGTTGATAATAGGTTAGAGTATACTGTAGTATAATCATTTGTATGCTCTATTATTATCGTTAAACCATATCTAGGGTCATTTTTTATAGATTTTACTGTTCCTGATTCTGATGCTTTTACTACTGTTGTTTTATCTGCTTTTATGTCTATTCCATTATGTGTTACCCATTCCCCCAAAGTATTTGAATATACTAAATTTGTTTTTGCAAATTTCTTTACAATTTCACCTTCTACAGGCATTTGAAATACTGGATTTTTTGCTTCTTCCTTCTCTTTTTTTGTATCCTCTGCATTTTTTTCTGTAGATTTTTCTGTTTTCTTATTTGTACTATCTTCTTTATTTGCCTTTACACTTTCGCTTCCTTCGTTATTTTTTGAATTACTTTTACTACTGTTACTTTCTTCGTTATTTGTGTTTTTATTTGAATTACTATTTAAACTTTGCTCACTATTTCGGCTGTTATTAGCTGCATCTTCGTTTTTTGCAGTTTCTTCCATCTTGCTTGTGTTAACAGCTATTTTGTCAATATTATTTTCTGTTATTTCATTTTGTGATTCATTTACTGTTTTTCCAAATGAGCTACTAGTTTCTTCATAATCTTCTGCTATTGAATTTATTTGGCCTATTTCTTCATAGTCCTCATTCCATTGTTTATTATACATATAAAAAACTATCGCAAATATTATTATAGCAAGTACAAAAATAGCTCCTGTTATATATAATATTTTCTTTGTATCAAAATTATCATCATTTTGATTTCTTCTCATATCTCTTCTCATCATAAAATATTTCCTCCTTAAAAATTAGTTAATATAATTATTTACTAATTTTAGAAAAATATACAAAAAAATATTACATATCTACTATATCTACACCTGTATAATAATGTTTTATTATTTCTTCAAAATTCTTGCCTTGCTTTGCTAAACTATCTGCTCCTGTTTGGCTCATTCCAACACCATGCCCATATCCAATTACCTCAAATTTTATATTATCTCCTTCTATAGAAAATTTAAAATTAGCAGATCTTAAAGAAAGTATATTCCTAACTTCCACTCCGCTTAACTCTAAATTTCCAATTTGTATTGTTTTCACTCTATTTCCCTCAGTATATTCTTTTACTTTTATACAATCCTTTTTAGAAAAATCAATTTCAAAACCTCTATGTTTTTCTTTTATTTTCTTTACTAATTCATCCTTTTTTATAATTGTTTCTGATTTATATTGGCTATATGCATCTTCTCCATCTGTTTGTACTGCTTGTAAATAAGGATAATTACTTCCTCCCCATACATTTATAGGGCTTTCTGTTTTTCCACCACTATTTGAATGAAAAAAAGCATTTATTACATTTCCCTTATATGTAATAATTTTACCTTGAGTATTATTTACTGCATTAACAATTTTATTCCAATTACTATCTCTTTCTTTTTCATTCCACTTTGCAAGTCTATCTTCTTTGGAAATCCAAGCTTGACAACATGAAGCACTATCACAAATGTCAGCATTATCTCCTTTATGTTTTCCGTTTACTATTTTGTATTTTATACAAAGTATATGTTCTTGCCACAACTGCCTGAGCTTTAAGTGCTTCTTCTTCAAAACTTGCTGGCATCTCAGCAGATACAACACCATATAAATATTCGTCTAATGGTACTTTTTCAGTTTTTTTTGTACTTGTATGATATAGAGTTATTTCTTTATAATTTTTATAGTCATATGTAGATTTTGTAACTTGCTCTATTTCTATGTTCTTGTTTTCCTCTTCATTTTCAATTGTTTTTGCAGTATTTTTACTTTGAGGAGTAAAAATTACTGGAAGAAAAAAGCAAATAAGTACAAATATAATCAAATATAATAAAACTCTTTTCATTTATATCTGTATAATTAATCTTTTCAATAATTGATTAATTCCTTATGTATATTTAGGTTTTAAGTTTTACCTATAAACTTTTATACTATTAATTTTACTTTCATTTTTTCTAATATTCTTTTTTCTATTCTAGAAATTTGTACTTGAGAAGTTTTTAATATTTTTGCTACTTCTGATTGTGTCCTTCCTTTATAATATCTAAGCATAATTATTTGTTTCTCTTCTCCATTTAAATTTTCTATTAATTGCTCCAAAGACAATTTATTTACAATTTCACTCTGCTCATCTATATTACTACTTATAGTATCTATCAAAGTTGGTCCATCTTCTTGGTCTGTTGTACTATTATATATTGACTCAACTGGACTAAAACTATCTAAAGCAAATGCAATTTCTTCTTTAGATACTCTTAACTTTTTTGCAACTTCAACTATACTAATATCTTGGCCAGTTTTTCTTAAATGCTCTCTTTGTATTTCCATTGCCTTTTTTCCTAAATCTTTTATACTTCTGCTTATCTTTATTGGTCCATCATCTCTTATATGTCTTTTTACTTCTCCCATGATATATGGAACAGCATATGTACTAAGCTTTACATCAAATGTTGTGTCGAACTTTTTTATACTTTTTATAAAACCAAGTACTCCAATTTGATATAAATCGTCTGTTTCCACACCTCTATCTTTAAATCTACGAATAATGCTCCAAATAAGGCCCTTATTTTTCTCTATTAGCTGCTCCATTATGTCTTCATTACCATTTTGAGCTTTAATAATATCTCTTAAGTCATTATTAAAGTCCTCTTCGTTTTCAACATTATTCACTAGAATACCTCCTGCTATAAAAATAAATTCCTCACTTTGCTATGTATTTACTATTTTTATGTGTTTGCACATTCTTTACTTTCTATAGTATTGGTATTTTCAGCCTTTTTTATTTTCTTTTTCATTATAATTTTGGTTCCAATTCCGACAACAGAACTAATTTCTACTTCATCCATAAAGCTTTCCATAATTGTAAAACCCATGCCAGACCTTTCTAAATTTGCTTTTGTTGTGTAAAGAGGTCGTCTTGCAAGTTCTATATTTTCTATTCCTTTTCCATTGTCAGAAATCTCTATTTCTACCATATTGTTAATAAGTCTTGTAACAATTTTTACAATACCATCTGTATCTTCATATGCATGAATAATGCAATTTGTAACAGCTTCTGAAACAGCAGTTTTTATATCTGAAATTTCCTCAATTGTAGGATCTAGTTGAGATGCAAAAGCAGCAACAGTAATACGTGCAAAAGCCTCATTACTTGATTTACTTAAAAACTCCAACTTCATTTCATTATCATATAAACCTTTCATTTAACAGACTTTCCTTTCATTATTAATTTTAATTATTCTTGTAATTCCACTCATTTCTAAAACTTTTTTTACAGAAGGTCTTGCATTAACTATTTCAACATCTCCTCCAAATAATTTAGCAACTTTATACCTTCCTATAATCAATCCTATTCCTGCACTGTCCATAAAAGAAACTTCATTAAAATCAAATAAAACTTTTCTAGGCATATATCTTGTAATTTCATTGTCCATTTTCCTCCTTATTTTTTCTGTAGTATGGTGATCAATCTCTTCTGTTACTTTTAAAATTAATAGCTTGTCCAAATCTTTATATTCACTTTTCAAAATTATCCCCCTTTCTTTTACTTATGTATTATAATTCTTTTTCCATATTTTTCCTATAGCAAAAAATGAGAAGTTTTGACGAAAGCATAAAAACTTCTCGACACTTTTCGCAGTTTTATAAGTTTTAAAAATACACTTATTTATATTTTCTTAAAAAATACTGTTTATAGTTTTTGTAGTAAAAGTTACAATAAAAAACAGATTAAACAAGTTTCATTTTCTTATTTAATCTGCTTTTTTTTAATTTATTTACCTTTAGGCCTTAATATATTAGCTTTTAATATTTTTAAATCTCTTTACTTTCAGTATTTTTTAGCTTTTATATTTACAATTATATTATATTTCCTTACGTCTATATTTGCCTTTACATTATATTTCTTTACGTTCATATTTTGTTTTTATTATATTTTTGTAATTTTATATTCTATAAAATTAAGATTTGTTACCAATTTCTAAAAGTCTACTTTCTACTGAAACAAGCATATCTTCATATTTTGCTTTTTTGTCCTTTTCTTCTTGTATTTTTTCTGCTGGAGCTTTATTTACAAAACCTGGATTACTTAGCATTTTTGTAGCTCTTTGTATTTCACTTTGTAGTCTTTCTTTTTCTTTTTGTAATCTTTCCTTCTCTTCTACTATATCTACAAGTTCTTCAAATGGCATATATAGTTCTACACCATTTGCTAATACTGACATAGCATTTTGTGGTATTTCTTCTTTGTTGTCTTTTACTTGTATTTCACTTCCAAATCCTAATTTTAATAACCATGGTTCTGAATCTTTTACAGTTTCTTTTAAATCAGATGTTACAAATATTAATTTAGATTTTTTAGAAGGATGTACATTTCTTTGTACTCTTATATTTCTTATTCCTATTATTATATTTTTTAATTCTTCTACTGCTTGTTTTTCTTCTTCATAATTCAAATTATTATCATATTCTGGCCATTTAGAAATCATTATACTTTCATCATTATTATATAATTTTGTATAAATTTCTTCTGTAATAAATGGCATAATTGGATGTAATAATTTTAAACTGTCTGCTAGCACTTTATTTAAAGTATACATAGCTGCTAATTTTGTTTTGTCATCTTCATTATATAATCTTGGTTTTACCATTTCTATATACCAGTCACAAAATTCATTCCAGATAAAGTCATATATTTTCTGTGCAAATACTCCTAATTCAAATCCGTCTATGTTATTTGTAATTTCTGCTACTAAAACATTTAATTTTGATAAAATCCACTTGTCCGCATATGTTAAGTCGTTTTCTATATCTTTAAATTCTATTTCTTTATAATTTTCTAAATTTCCTAAAACGAATTTAGATGCATTCCATAATTTATTTGCAAAATTTGAAGCAGCTTCTAGTTTTTCTGGCATATATCTTATATCATTTCCAGGTGATATACCTAATATTAATGAAAATCTTAGTGCATCTGTACCATATTTATCTATTACCTCTATTGGATCTATTCCATTTCCAAGGCTTTTTGACATTTTTCTTCCTTGTGAATCTCTTACTATGCCATGAATAAATACATTTTTAAATGGTGCTTTTCCTGTATGCTCAATTGCAGAAAATATCATTCTTGCAACCCAGAAGAAAATAATATCATATCCTGTAACTAATGTATCTGTTGGGTAAAAATATTTAAAATCTTCTGTTTGTTCTGGCCAGCCAAGTGTAGAAAATGGCCATAATGCAGAACTAAACCAAGTATCTAGCGTTTCGTCATCTTGCTCTATATTTTTGCTTCCACATTTATTACATTTTGTAATTTCACTTCCTGAAACTTGCATATTACCACACTCTTTACAATAATATGCTGGTATTCTATGTCCCCACCACAATTGTCTTGATATACACCAATCTCTAATATTTTCCATCCAATTAAAATATGTTTTGTCAAACCTCTCTGGAATAAATTTAACTTCTCCATTTCTAACAGCATCTATTGCTGGTTTTGCCAAAGTATCCATTTTTACAAACCATTGCTCAGATATTTTTGGCTCTATTCTATGATGGCATCTATAACATTTTCCTACATTATGTGTATAATCCTCTATTTTTACTAAAGCTCCTATTTCTTTTAGCTTTTCAACTATTTTTTCTCTTGCTTCATACAAATCCATTCCTTCATATTCAGGAACTAAGTCATTCATTTTTCCAGTTTCATCAAATACTTCTACAACTTCTAATCCGTGTCTTTCTCCTGACTCATAATCGTTAGGGTCATGAGCAGGTGTAAGTTTTACAGCACCTGTTCCAAATTCCTTTTCTACAAATTCATCTGCTACAACTGGAATTTCTTTATTCATAATTGGAAGTATTACTGTTTTTCCAACTAAGTCTTTATATCTTTCATCTGCAGGATGTACTGCAACTCCTGTATCTCCAAGCATTGTTTCTGGTCTAGTTGTTGCAACAATAACATATCTATTTTCTTCGCCTTTAACTTTGTATTTTATATGCCATAAATGTGTTGGCTCTTCTTCATATTCTACCTCTGCATCTGATATAGATGTTTTACAATATGGACACCAGTTTATCATCTTTTTGCCCTTGTAAATTAAACCTTTATTATATAACTCTACAAATACATGTTTTACTGCATTAGATAGTCCTTCATCCATTGTAAATCTTTCTCTATCCCAATCACAAGAACATCCTAATTTTTTAATTTGGTTAATTATTATTCCACCATATTCTTTTTTCCATTCCCATGCTCTATTTAAAAATTCTTCTCTTCCTAAATCTTCTTTGCTTATTCCTTCTTCTTTTAGTTTTGCAACTACTTTTGCCTCTGTAGCTATTGCTGCATGGTCTGTTCCTGGAAGCCATAAAGTATTATATCCTTGCATTCTTTTATATCTTATTAACAAATCTTGTATTGTTTCATCTAAAGCATGTCCCATATGTAATTTTCCAGTAATATTTGGCGGTGGAATTACTATAGTATATGGCTTTTTGCTTTTATCTTCTGATGGTTTAAAATATCCACTTTCTTCCCAATTTTTATAAATTTTATCTTCAAAATCTTTTGGATTGAATTTACTTTCTAATGTATGTATTTTATTCATAATCTCAAATCCTTTCTGTTGCTTACTCTTATAAATCTATTTTTTGTTCTTCTTGTTTTTTTATATATTTTTTATCTGTTTTTTACAATTTTATAGTTTTATAATTTATAGCTTTTATTTTACTTTTACTAAATTAAAATTTAAATAATCTGAACTTACCAAATAAAATTCTATCCCATTTACATTTCCTTCTATTGCTTCATTATGTGAAGAACCATGTAAATGACCATAATAGCATTTTTTCACACCATATTCTTTTAATATTTCTATATATTTTCTTGTATATCCATTACTTAATCCAGCTTTACTTATAGGTGGATAATGCATAAATACTATAATTTCTTTATCATTTCCAAACTTGTTAATTCCATAATCTATAGATAATTTTAGTCTTATGCACTCTCTATTTAACATTTTTTCATTTTCTTCTGAGTCTGTTAAATTCCAACCTCTAGTTCCTACAATTAATACATTTTCTATTAAATATGCATTATTATATAAAAAATTTATATTACTAAAATTGTTTTCTTTTAAGTATTCATCCATTTTACTAATCCCCCCCCACCAATAATCGTGGTTACCTTTTAGCAAAATTTTATTTCCTGGAAGTTTTTCCAAATACTCAAAGTCTTTATAAGTATCTTTTAAATACATTGCCCAAGAAAAGTCTCCAGGCAATATTACATAGTCTTCTTCTTTTACTTTATCTATCCAATTTTTTCTTATTTTATCTGCATGCCCATTCCAATTGTCACCAAATACGTTCATAGGCTTATTTTGGCTGAACGACAGATGCAAATCTCCTATTGTATATATAGACACTTATTTTCCTCCAATTTTATTATTTTTTATATTTGTTATATTTATTATATGGGTTATTTACACTTGTAATATATTTTGTATTTTAATTTTACATTATATATTCACATATTTATA
>ERZ832317.5316-NODE-5316-length-11701-cov-4.645715_pt1 | contig 11701 bp, 15 predicted proteins | sample MGYA00519695_ERZ832317 | MGnify/ENA primary metagenome ERZ832317 (study PRJEB31850, sample SAMEA3708726) | human gut metagenome | biome: human gut; feature: human-associated habitat; material: faeces | place: China | collected 2014 ...
ACACTCTCTCCGCGCAAAGTGTTTTTTGCGACGTACACGCCGCCGCAAAAAACGGATTGAATCTTTTTCGCGCCGTGCGCGGCGCGAACTCTGCGAGACGAAACGGGCACCCCGGTGGGGTGCCCGTTTTAGCTTTTATTATGTCATTATGCAGAAAGCGGCTTCCGGGATGGAAGCCGCTTTCCTGCGCGTTGGGATATAGAAGAATTGGAAAGAAACGAAATTAGCGAAGAAAAGGTTATGCCCACGCGGACATGATGCCCGCGGCGACAACGGAAACAACGGACACGGAAACCATGCCGGAGATGATCATCTTGGGCATGCTGCTGCCCTGAATGAGCTTCTTCTCGTCCTCCGTCTCAGCGACGGCCTTCGTGACCTCCGTCGGGACGATAACCGTACCAGGGAAGCTGAACAGCGCCGTGATGCTCATCGCGCAGCAGAGGTACCAGCTCTCGTGGAAGATCTTGCCAACGAGGATGGAGACGATCTCGTGGGTCCTGGTGGAGACGATGTCTCCAATAGCGTAGATCACAAAAATGATCGTCAGGGCGAACAGCGAGTTCATGGTAGTCAGCTCCTATTCAGTTCTCTTTTCACTTTTTTATGCCCTCGCCAAGCAAGGGTATTTACCTGTATTCGCTTCGAACCGCGTATTTTTGTGTGCGTAGCACACAAAGCGGCCTGCGGGCCGCGAACTCGGTGAGACGAGCAAAAAGGATCACCCGGCAGGTGCCGGGCGATCCTTTTTGTTCGTCTTTAAAAAGCCTTGCAGAGTTCGCACCGCCGCAGCGGCGCGAAGAGTTTGTTCCCTGCCAGAGGGCTGTGCCCTTTGGGCCGGACGCAAGAACCGGGCGCCTGTTGGCGCCCGGTTCTGCTTTTCCTTCTTTTTCCTCTCGGAGAGAAATAGCGTTTTTCGATCAGCCGTCGGTGCGGGTCTTCCACTCCATCTCCTGATCCAGCTCATAGCGGAGCTTCTTGTTCTCCTCGACCAGCGTGTCGTAGTGGACGCTCTGCACATAGTACTTCACGAACGAGAACGTCGCCTCGGCGAACTCCTCGTCGGTGTACTCCGGCAGGAGAGAGCCCTCCTTGCGGCGCAGACCCTGCACGTTGATGACGACCAGACGGCGGTGCTGCTCGGACAGCTGGAAGAGCTTCAGCGTATCGGGGATATCCAGCCCCAGATCATACGTCTCGTTCACGATCTGCAGCAGACGGCGCTGCTCGGGCTTGGCGGAGACGATCACGCCATGCTCGGCGAACAGGCGCTTGAGATAGTCCGCGGAGACATCCTCGCGGGTAATCGTGCCCTTGCCGATGCCGGTGAGCATGGTGTTGGACAGATTCAGGCTCACATAAACCTCTTGACCAGTCTTGGGATACGCCATAGTTGACCTCCTATTGATCCATCAATCTTTCCCGCCCCAAGGGCGTTTTTTTGTTCCATCTACAGCGTAGCACACCTGCGGGCCGATTGCAAGAGAAAGCTGTGCTAAATACGTTTAAAAAATAAGAAAAATAGCCTGATTTTTAGTAAATCCGGCCATTTTCCTATCAATTTGTACCATACAACCCAAACAACCCGGACGCACAGGTGAACCCGTCCGCGCCGCGTTTTCAGACCCCCGTGAGGTCAAAATCCGGGGTGTATTCCTCTCGCGCGGACGTGCGCTCCTGCGTAAAGCCGTCCGTGATGCCGCAGTTTTCCATGTACTCAGCCGCCGCGCGGTACTCTGCCCGCGTCACGTGGCGGCGCAGCGCCCCCTGCGCGCCGGGCTGGGGCGTGTACTGGCTCATGAGCGAAAAGAGCACCTCGCCGGGACGGAACGTCCGGCTGACCCAGTCGATGCAGCGGCGCGTATTTTCCGGCTGCCCCGGCAGGACGAGGTGGCGGATGACCACGCCGCGGCGCAGGAGACCATTTTCAATCACATACGGTCCCGTCTGGCGCACCATCTCGCGGATGGCCGCGGCGGCGACGGGAAAGTAGTCCGGCGCGGCGGAGAGCGCCCACGCGGGCTCCTCCATCGCGTACTTGAGGTCGGGCAGATAGATCTGCACCCGCCCCTCGAGCGTGCGCAGCGTCCCGAGCGATTCGTACCCGCCGCAGTTGTAGACGACCGGCACCGGCAGCGGCGGCTCGAGCGCCGGGAGGATCCACGGGACGAAGTGCGTCGGCGTGACGAGGTTGATGTTGTGCGCGCCCTGCGCGATCAACTCCTCGAAAATCTCCCGCAGCCGAGCGGTCGTGATGCGCTTGCCAACGCCCTCGGCGGAGATGGAGTGGTTCTGGCAGAATACGCATCGGAGATTGCAGCCCGAGAAGAACACCGCACCGCTGCCGCGCGTGCCGGAGATGACCGGCTCCTCCCAGTGGTGCAGCCCCGCGCGCGCCACGACGGGGGCCGCCGGCATGCCGCACACGCCGCCGCCCGCCGTCTCCGTCCGCTCCGCCCCGCAGCGGCGGGGACACAGATGACAGATCATACTTTGTGAATGTCGAAGTCCGGGCCGAGGTCGCCGCGCATCCAGTGGCGGCGGCACAGACCGATATACTTGTCGTTCGCACCGAGCACAACCTGCGCGCCCTCCTTGACGACGCGGCCCTGCTCGTCAAAGCGGGCGTTGAAGGCCGCCTTCTTGCCGCACCAGCAGATGGTCTTGACCTCCTCGAGCTTGTCGGCCAGCACCAGCAGGTGATAGCTCCCCTCGAACAGCTCGCCCCTGAAGTCCGCGCGCAGCCCGTAGCAGAGCACGGGGATGTTGCAGTCGTCCACGAGGTGGACGAGGTAGTAGACCTCATCCTTCGTCAGGAACTGCGCCTCGTCGATGATGATGCAGGCGTACTGCTCCAGTTCCTCGTCCGGCATGGCGCGCATCTCGTGGAAGTAGATGCACGGGTGCTTGAGTCCGATGCGCGAGTAGACCATGTGGTCGCCGTCGCGCGTGTCGAGCTGGGGCTTGACGAGCAGCGTCCTCTGCCCGCGCTCCTCGTAGTTAAAGCGCGCCATCAGGGCGTTGGCCGTCTTGCTCGAGCCCATCGCCCCGTATTTGAAATACAGCTGTGCCATCGTTTTATTCTCCTTCTCCGAGGGCGTCGAGCGCCCGTGTAAACTTCTCAAAGGCCGAGGGGACGGCGCGCTCGCGCTGCTGCGCGGGCGGGAGCCAGACCCAGTCCGCCGCGCCCTCACCCGTGACCTCCACCAGATAGCCCGTCATGTGCCATTCGATGTGTGTGAAAATGTGCCTGGCGCTGATCGTCCGCACCCAGTGGTGCGGCGTGAGCCCCCACGCGGCGAGCTGCGCCGCCGCCTGATGCTCATCGAGCTTTCCCTCAACATGCGGATACTCCCACAGCCCCGCGAGCAGGCCCTCCTCCGGCCTGCGCCGCAGCGCAGCGCAGCATTCCCGCACCAGCAGGAACACCGTCTTTTCCTCGCGCCGTCGCGCCTTCTTCGGCGCGCGGACGGGGAGCTCCCGCTCCCGCCCGGTCTGATGCGCGCGGCAGAAGTCCCGCGCGGGGCAGGCGTCGCACAGCGGCTCACCGCCCGGCGTGCAGACCGTCGCGCCGAGATCCATCAGCGCCTGATTGTATTCGCCTGGCCGCTCGCGGCTCATCGCCGCGGCCATCCACGCGCGGAACGTGCGGCGGTTCTTCGTGTCCAGAATGTCGAGTCCGCTCCCCGTGATGCGCGCGGCGACGCGCAGGACGTTGCCATCGACCGCGGGAACGGCCTGCCCGAACGCGATGGAGAGAATCGCCCCCGCCGTATAGTCGCCGATGCCCGGCAGGGCACAGAGTCCGTCGTACGTCCGCGGAAACTGCCCGCCGTACTGCTCCGTGACGATTTTCGCCGCCTTCTGAAGATTCCGCGCGCGGCTGTAGTACCCCAGCCCCTCCCAGAGCTTCATCAGCCGGTCGGGCTCCGCCGCCGCGAGCGCCGCGACGTCCGGAAACGCCGCCATGAACCGCTCGAAGTACGGCAGCACCGCCGCCACGCGCGTCTGCTGCAGCATGATCTCGGACACCCACGTCCGATAGGCCGAGACCTCCTCGCGCCACGGGAGCACACGGCGGTTTTCGTCGTACCAGCGCAGCAGCGGCGCGCTGAGCCGGGTTAAGATTTCTGTTTCCTGCGCCATGAATCCCTCCGTCATCCTCTCGTGAAGCGTTCCGCATAGCCGCAGCGGCGGCAGAGCTCCTCCGCCGGGCGGCGCGCGTCAAACCCTGCCTGAATTGCCGCCGCGCGTTCGCCGCGCAGAATGTCCTCCAGCTCCTGCCGGAAGAGATTCCCCAGCGCCAGCTCACCTTCGCCGTCGAGACAGCAGGGGACGACCGTCCCGTCGCAGAGGACGGCCAGCTGCCGCCGCAGCCCGTGGCAGAACTCCACGCGCCGCAGCGGCGCGCCCGGTGCGGGCCAGTCGAATTTTTCCGCGTGCTCTAAAAACAGGTTTGGCCGCAAGGTGCGGTTCCCGCGCCGGTCGACGGGGATGTCCGCGATGCGCCGTCCGCAGCGCCGCTCCAGATAGCGGAGGATCTCCGCGTTCTTCTCAGCCAGCCCGCCCTCGTTCCAGAGCCGCAGCGCGCAGAGCACGCCGCGCTCCGCGAGCCGCGCACAGCCGTCCCAAACCGCGGCGAGATACGTCTCCAGCGGCATGAGCGCGTCGTTGGCCTCGAAGCTGTGGAGCGAGACGCTGAGCTTGTGGAGCGCCGGGGCGGCCAGCAGCGTATCGAGCCGCTGCGCGAGCAGCGTCCCGTTCGTCACCAGACAGACGCGAAAGCCCAACTCCCCCGCGCTGGCGAGGATCTCCGCGAGCTGCGGGTGCAGCAGCGGCTCGCCCAAAACGTGCAGATACAGATAGTCCGTCCACGGCCGCAGCTTCCCCGCGAGGAGCCGAAACTCCTCTGCCGGGAGCATCCGCCGCGCCCGCCGCGTCCCGGGGCAGAAGGCACACGAGAGATTGCAGCAGTTCGTAATTTCCAGATAGATACGGCTGAACATCCCGCCGCCCCCCTTCATATTTTCTTGAATTGTTATTGTACCATACCCGGCGGGGGAAATACAAGGCCGGGGCACATGGGAACAAAAAATCAGGATCCCCGGCCTGACCGGGGATCCTGATGGGCATGCTCTTTATTTCCTTCTCCGTCCGCCGCCGCGCTTGCCGGACATGTAGCGGTTCAGCTCCGACTGCTTGCTGTCGGACACGGACATGAACTGCTTGAGCTTGTCCTCAAAGGACAGCTCCGCCGGGGCGGCGGGCTGGGCGGGAGCGGAACGGGCGGGAGCGGGACGGGGGCCACGGGGCCGTGCCGGACGGTCGCCATGGGGAGGCCGGGGCTTGGGCGGCTGCGCCTGCTTCACGGACAGGCTGATCTTCCCCTCCGGCGAGATGGACAGCACCTTCACGGGTACCTCCTGCCCCTGGGTGAGGAAATCGTGGACATCGCTGACGAAGGTGCCGGCCACCTCAGAGATGTGAACCAGCCCGGATTTTCCATCGGGCAGCGCCACAAATGCGCCGAATTTGGTGATGCTGGTCACCTTCCCGGTGATAATGGTCCCAACCGTTAATTCCATAAACGAATCTATCTGCTCCCTTCGAAAGTGTGGCGTGTCAGTTGTTCACGTCGTAAAAAATGCGCTCGCCATCGGAGGCCAGGCCCAGATCATCCCGGGCCAGACCCTGGATGAAGTCCTGATCTCCCTGGTGCTCCAGGTCGGACCGCAGGGCGTCATTCTGCTTTTCGGTCTGCTGGATCTGGGCCTCCAGCGCCTGGCTCTTGCTGCGAAGCTCCGGCAGACGGCTGCCGTATATCCGGACGATGCCTGCCCCTGCGGCGGCCACCAGCACCACGATCACCAGCAGAGCCGCCACGCGGCTGCGGCTGACGGGTTTTTTCTTGCTTCTTGCCATGTCTGCGGACTCCCTTCCGTGCGTCATCTTTTGGTCGTAGAAAACACTTCCACCTATATGTATTTAGTATAGCGTACTTTGCCGCAGAATGGAAGCCCTTTTTTGCTTCCGGCAGCAATTTTTTTGCCTGATGGCGGCAAAAATCCAGGGGCAGCCGCAAAAGCCGCGCCAGCTCTCCGGCCACATCGGCCCAGAATTCCCACAGGGGCCGCAGCAGCGGCGCAGCCGCCAGCAGATACAGCAGCATCCCCGCCCCGGCTCCCAGCAGCAGATACAGCTGGGGCTCGCCGCCGCCTACCCGGGTCAGGGCCCACAGGGCCCCCAGCAGGCACATGCCGCCGAACACCGCGTCGGCGGCATGGGTCAGCCCCGGCCGCCTGCGCCGCAGCACCCGCAGCAGGTCGTATACCAGGCCCCCGGCGGCTCCCAGGGCCACGGCGGCTCCCAGGGCGGCCAGCTGACCGGCCACATAGTTCTCCATCCGTCCCCTCAGCCCAGCAGCCGGGTCAGCCAGGAGCCCCGGGGAGCCTGCTGCTCCTCATAGGTCAGGGCCTCCACCCGGCCGTCCACCTGCAGCTCGCCGCCGTCCAGGCTCAGCTTGCCGATGTGCAGCCCCTCCCCGGTGACGATCAGGGTCCCCTCGCAGGTGGCCATGACGATGCAGCCCTCGTCGAACCGCTCCACGTCCTCCACCCCGGACACCGTCAGCTTGTCCCGGCCCTCCAGCTCCACCCGGTGATACAGCTGCTGCCCCGTTTCATACGCCATAAAAAACCGCCCCCTCATATCAGCAATGGAATATTTCAATCGAATATCCCATGTGTATGAGAGGGCGGGAAAAATTATACCGGTTGTCCCGGTCTGTCCCGGGGCTGTCTCAGCTTTGTCCCGGAGTTGTCCCGCCGATTTCCCGGTACATGGCGGCGGCGTCGGCCTTGCCCACGTTGTCCGCCACCGACAGCACCTCCACCTCCAGGGTCCTGGCCCCGAAGCGGATGGCAATTTTGTCCCCGGGCTTCACCTCGTAGGACGCCCGCTGCACCCGGCCGTTGACGCTGACCCGCTCATTGTCGCAGGCCTCGTTGGCCACCGTCCGCCGCTTGATGAGGCGGGATACCTTCAGATATTTGTCCAGTCGCATAGCAATCCCCTCCTTTTGCCCCGCATTATAGCAGAAATTTCCCGGTTTTGCAACAGAAGTCATTTTTTGTGGGGTATGTGAGTTGCACACTCCGGCAGGGTATAGTATAATATAGGATACGAATTTTCCAAATGCGGGAGGGACCCAATATGATGCATCCTACCATAGATATCAAAACCTTTCTCAAGCCCGGGGTCCGGGCCCACCTGGCCGGCATCGGCGGGGTGAGTATGTGTCCCCTGGCGGAGGTGCTGCTGGGCATGGGCCTGCGGGTGCAGGGCTCGGACATGACGGAAAGCGACACCGTCCGCCAGCTCCGGTCCCAGGGCATCGACGTGGCCATCGGCCACTCGGCGGAGAACCTGAAGGACTGCGACCTGGTGATCCGCACCGCTGCCATCCACGACGAGAATCCCGAGATCGCCGGGGCCATCGCCCGGGGCATCCCCGTGTATGAGCGGGCCCAGGCCTGGGGCGCTATCATGCAGCACTATGAAAACGCCCTGTGCATCTCCGGCACCCACGGCAAAACCACCACCACCTCCATGGCCACCCACATCTTCATGGCGGCCCAGGCGGACCCCACCGTGATGATCGGCGGCACCCTGCCCATGCTCCATGCGGGCTATCGGGTGGGCAAGGGAAACACCATCATCCTGGAATCCTGCGAATACTGCAATTCCTTCCTGAATTTCTTCCCCACGGTGGCGGTGATCCTGAACGTGGGAGAGGACCATCTGGACTTTTTCAGGGATCTGGCGGATATCGAGCGGTCCTTCCACGCCTTCGCCGATCTGGTGCCCCAGCGGGGCTATGTCATTGCCAACGCCGACGATAAGGGGGCCCGGGACGCCGTGGCGGGCCTGAGCCACCCGGTGTTCACCTTCTCCCTGGCGGACCGGACGGCGGACTGCTATGCCCGGGACGTGGCGTTTTTCGACGGCTGCGCCAGCTTCGACGTGATGATCCACGGGGAGCTGTATGCCCATGTGGACCTGCACATTCCCGGCAAGCACAACATTCTCAACGCCCTGGCGGCGGCCTCGGCGGCCTATGTGCTGGGGATCCCCGGCCAGGCCGTCACCCTGGGCCTGGAGGATTTCCACGGGGCCGGACGCCGGTTCGAGCACAAGGGCAGCTATCACGGGGCGGCGGTGTATGACGACTATGCCCACCACCCGGCGGAGCTTCACGCCCTGCTGACCACCGCCCGGTCCATGGGCTATGACCGGGTGATCTGCGCCTTCCAGCCCCACACCTACACCCGCACCAAGGCGCTGTTTGACGACTTCGTCCGGGAGCTTCAGCTGCCGGATGTGACGGTGCTGGCGGAGATCTACGCCGCCCGGGAGCAGAACGTCCTGGGCATCTCCTCCCGGGACCTGGCGGAGAAGATCCCCGGGGCCATCTATTGCTCCACCCTGGACAAGGTGGCCGACACCCTGGCCTCCCTGGCCCGGCCCGGTGACCTGATCCTCACCGTGGGCGCGGGAGACATCTTCCGGGCCGGTGAAAAGCTGCTGGAGCGGGCGTAAAACAAAAATCCCCCGCCCCGAAGGGCAGGGGATGCGGCGGGCTGTAAAGTGCAGGAGCCTTACGCCTGGGGGGGCTGCTCGGCGGCCAGAACCTCCTGGGTGTCGGCCCCGCACAGGCGGATGAGCTTCTCCGCCAGGATCTTGGAGAACCCCGCGATCAGGGTGCTTTCGATGACCAGCCGGGACACGGCGGCCTCGCCGGGCTGGTCCGGCGTGCGGATATCCTCCGCCGCGTCCTGGACCTGCTGGTTGAAAAACAGGGCAATGTGGCGGAATTTCTCGGAATACTCCTGATAGATGGCCCGGACGTCCTCCTCGGGGATGTCCGCCGGGATGATCTTCTGCACGTCGCTGATGCTGATGCTCTGCTTCATGGTCAGGATCATAATCAGATAGGCGATGTGGACCCGGAAGTATTTCCGCTTTACCGGGGCGGGCATGATCTTCAGCCGCACATAGTTGTTGATGGTGGAGGAGGTGACAAAGCTTTCCTTCCCGCCGGGCATGGCCGGGATGAAGTTCAGATACTGGGCCAGCAGCACCACCACCTGGTCCATATACAGCCCCAGATCGGGGATGGCGTCCCACTCCGGCAGGTGGTAGTCGGTGATGAACCGGTCCCACCGGTCCAGCTTGTGGGCGATCAGCTCTTTGTCATATTGCATACAGCATTCCTCCGGCTTTTCCTTTTTCCATATAATATCAGAATATTCGGTTGGGCGCAAGCGGAAATCGGAAAATAATAGGTTGACTTGCCAGAACTAATATGCTATATTAGGAAAAAAGAGGGATGGAGGTCATAGCCATGCCGGATAAGATTTATATTTACGGAGACTCTCTGCTGAAGGCCACGGTGCCGGACGGAGATTTTCACTATCATTTTCACATCAATGAAGTCATGCAGCGCTACCAGACCAAGCTGGTGGAGGTGGTGAACCGGTCGAAAATGGGGGCCACCATCCGCAAGGGGCTGAGCCTGGTGCGGCATGACCTGGACCGGGGCCTGGAGGCCCGGTATGCCCTGGTGTCCTACGGCGGCAACGACAGCGACTTCGACTGGGCCGCCATCGACGCCGACCCCGAGGCCGACCACCGGCCCAACACGGAGCTGCCGGTGTTTGCCGACACCCTGCACGAGACCCTGGACGCCCTGCGCCAGGGCGGGGTGCAGCCGGTGATGATGACCCTGCCCCCCATTGACGGGGAGCGGTATCTGGACTTCCTGTGCCGGGACAATCTGCGGCGGGACCGCATTCTGGACTGGCTGGGGGAGCCTCAGATGATCTATCGCCACCAGGAGCTGTACGCCGACACGGCGGCGGAGATCGCCCTGCGGGAGAACATCCCCCTGATCCCGGTGCGGCAGACGTTTCTGCGGAACCACCGGCTGTCCCAGCTGATTGCCGCCGACGGCATCCACCTGACCATGCCGGGGTATGAGCAGCTGTTCGACACCCTGGCGGATTGGGTAAAGCACAATATTTAATCGAATTACCTTGGAAAGGAACCGTTTATCATGATTCAGATTTTTGTGGACTCCGGGGCCAATCTGTCCCCCGAACTGCGGGAGCAATACAACATCCACCTGCTGCCTATGGCCTTGACCATTGACGATCAGCCGGCCCCGGAGGGGCTGGACGGCCACGAGTATTACGAGGCCCTGCGCTCCGGCGCCGACGTGCGCACCTCCATGGTGAACCCGGACGACGCCCGGAAGGCCTTTGAGCCTTATATCGCCCAGGGAGACGACGTGGTGTATTTCAGCATTTCCGCCGGCATCAGCGGCAGCTGGTGGTCGGCCAAGCTGGCCGGGGACGAGCTGATGGAGGAATATCCCGGCCGCCGGGTCTGCCCCATCGACAGCATGGGCGCGTCCCTGGGCGCGGGCATCCCAGCCCTGAAGGCCTCCTCCCTGGTGCGCCAGGGCATGGAGCTGGATGAGCTGGTGGAGAAAATGACGGTGTACTGCCAGAATTACTGCCAGTATTTCGCCGTGGACGACCTGAAGTATCTGCGCAAGGGCGGCCGCATCTCCGGCGCGTCGGCGCTGGTGGGCTCCCTGCTGCAGATCAAGCCTATCCTCCGGGGCAACGAGGAGGGCAAGATCGTCCTGTTCGACAAGGCCCGGGGCAAGCTGCGGGCCATCGAGCGGCTGGTGAGCATCTATAAGGAGCGGGCCATCGACCTGGACGACCTGATCGGCATCTCCCACGGGGACTGCCCCGGCGAGGCCCTGCGGCTGGAGACCAAGCTGCGGGAGGCGGGCCATCGGGGTCCCATCCTGCTGGTGCCCCACGAGCCGGTGACCGGCGCCCATGTGGGCCCCGGTATGCTGTCGCTGTATTTCCACGCGGTGGGCAAGTAAGGCAAAATCGAATAAAATCCGCTGGGCCTGAGGTCCGGCGGATTTTTTCGCATAACCCGGCGTCGGTGCGGCAGACTATGGACAAGAGGTGATTTTTATGACGTCCAGACGCCTGGGCCGGCAGACGGTGGCCCTGCTGCGGCCCCCCAGCGTGGTGTCCTATGCCAACGTCGGCGGAAAATTCGAGGCCAACGGCCCCCTGGCGGGGCATTTTGACCTGCTGTGCACGGATTCCTTCTTCGGAAAGGACACCTGGGAGCAGGCGGAGTCCGCCATGCAGCAGGAGGCCCTGACCCGGGCCCTGGAAAAGGGCGGGCTGACCCCCGGGGACGTGGATTACGTCCTGGCCGGGGACCTGCTGAACCAGTGCATCGGCACCGCCTTCGGCCTGCGGGACTTTCAGATTCCGTTTTTCGGCCTGTACGGGGCCTGCTCCACCATGGGGGAGAGCCTGGCCCTGGGGAGCCTGCTGATCTCCGGCGGCCACGCCCGGACGGCGGCCTGCATGACCAGCTCCCACTACTGCACTGCCGAGCGGCAGTACCGCATGCCGGTGCCCTACGGCAGCCAGCGGACTCCCACCGCCCAGTGGACCGCCACCGCCGCCGGGTGCTGCATCCTGGGGGACCAGGGGGACGGGCCGTATATCACCCATGTGACCTGCGGGAAGATCGTGGACATGGGCATCACCGACGTGAACAACATGGGGGCCGCCATGGCCCCCGCCGCCTATGACAC
>ERZ832317.5317-NODE-5317-length-11701-cov-3.893783_pt1 | contig 11701 bp, 7 predicted proteins | sample MGYA00519695_ERZ832317 | MGnify/ENA primary metagenome ERZ832317 (study PRJEB31850, sample SAMEA3708726) | human gut metagenome | biome: human gut; feature: human-associated habitat; material: faeces | place: China | collected 2014 ...
CTCCAAGATAGAAAGGGGCGCTATCTTTCTTTGTGTAACCCCCTTCATATCTTTCTCCTGATTACAATAGTTCTAAGGAAATCGAACAAAACTTATATCCCTACCTTCACAAGAAGTTAATTACTATCAAGACCTCTTTTGTAATTAGGCTTACCACTCATTACAAAACGCAACTTTACCCCATTACAGACATCATCATACTTCAAATATGAAGAAGTATGCTTTTTACCATTGACATACAATTCCTTTACATAGATATTCCTAGAGGACCAATTATCTGCTATCATCTCTATCATCTTGCCATTACTCAATTTCAGTTTCATAGCCTTTACACAGGGAGAACCTATGCTATAAACATTACTGCTCGGAGCTACCGGATAAAAGCCCATACAGGCAAAGATATACCAAGCAGACATCTGACCACAGTCATCATTTCCACTCAAAGAACCCGGCTCGTCACCATAAAAATGACTGGCAATGGTACGTATCCATTTTTGGCATTTCCATGGCTGCCCCAACTGGTTGTACAGGAAGGCGATATGATGGCAAGGTTCATTGCCATGCCAATATGCCCCAATACGACCTTGTATATCGTGCGCACCAGGAATATTCTCATCCATCTCAATAGTGAACAATTCATCCAGACGTTTCAATAACAAGTCCTTACCCACTATATCCATATAACCCTGAAAATCATGAGGAACATACCAACTATATTGCATTGTAAAACCTTCTGTTATATCTCCCCAGCCATGTATGGAACCAGGGCCCTGATAAGCAATGGGACTGAAAGGAGTACGCCAGTTACCTTGCGAATCACGACCACGCATATACTTTGTCTCAGGATCAATCAAATGCTTATAATTCATGGCACGCTTCATGAAATAATCATAATCCTGCTCTTTGCCCAAGACTTTAGCAGCCCGGGCAATGCAATAATCATCATAAGCATATTCCAAAGTCTTTGATACGGATTCCGCTTCTTTATCACAAGGAACATATCCCAATTCCATATATTCGGGCAGACAATCATAGTGACGGTTCATAGCTGTGGTTTTCATGGCTGTAAAAGCTCGTTCATAATCAAATCCTTTTACTCCTTTTACTATCATATCAGCTAAAACAGACACTGCGTGATAACCTATCATACACCATGTTTCATTACCATAAAAAGACCAAAGCGGAAGCATTTCTTCCACACTTTTATCATAATGAGCCAACATAGAATTAGCTATATTTGCTTGTAAAGGCTGGTTCACCAAGTTAAGCAACGGATGAAAAGCTCTGTAAGTATCCCAAAGCGAAAATGTGGTATAGTTAGTAAAACCTTCAGCACGACCGATATTCTTATCTAACTCTCGATAACGACCATCGGCATCCTGAAATACAAACGGATGCAAAGCGGCATGATAGGCGCTGGTATAAAAAGTTCGTTTAGTCTTTAAGTCACCTGCCACATGATATTTACCTAATTCCTTTTCCCACAGTTCCTCTGCACGGGACTTTACAGACTCAAATGTCAAGCCATCCAACTCATTTATATTGGCCAACGCCCCTTCTGTGCTTACTCCGGAAATGGCTGTTTTTACATATACTTCTTCTCCTGTATGGGTAGAAAAGGTGAAACATGCCATCAGTTTCTCTCCCCAGGCTTCTTTATGGCTACGGAAACGCTTTGTATTGTAAATAACTGGCTTCCCGTCCTGCAAAATATAAAAATGTTCCAGTTTGCGGGAGAAGGTAGCCGCAAAATAGATGTGACGTTCTGGCCCCCACCCTTTTACCAGTTTATATCCCACAATAGTAGAATCGTTCAACTGTCGCAAATTAGACCATGGACAGCTCTGCCACAATGTATGATTCAAATCGACCAAAATAAACGCCTTATCAGAAGCAGGATAAGTAAACCGAAAGATTCCACTACGACAAGCCGAAGTCATTTCTGCTTTTACTCCATAATCTATCAACTCCACTCCATAATAGCCAGGAGAAGCCCATTCCTTTTCATGCGAATAACGTGAACGATAACCTTCATCGGGATTTTCGTGTGTACCAGGAATCGACTTAATTTCTCCTGTACCAGGAACAAACAAGAAATCTCCCAAATCGGGAATACCTGTTCCACTCAAATGTGACAAACTGAATCCCATAATGGTAGGATGGGAATATTTATAACCGGATGCAGCATCATAAAAATGATTGTCTGTATCCGGACTGATCTGTATACCTCCAAATGGAATTTGTGAACCGGGATAAATATTTCCATACCCGTCCGTACCCACAAAAGGATTAACATAGTCCCTCAATCGCTCTTCCTGTGCCTTAGCAAAAAAAACAAAAGCACAGGAAATACACATACACAAGTACTTTTTCATCGTCTTATCTCTTTATATCGCCTACCGCTACCTGATATTCGTTCCATAGCGTGTCTACATCATATTCCTCACCCAACACATGCTTGATAGCACCATCGAACGACCAAGGAATGACCTCAAGCGTACTCCGGTTGAATTTACGGAGAAAATCAGGATCTTTATTATCACGCAACCAAACGAAAAAATACCCCGCACAACGGTAGCCATCCATATAGTTTCCTCCCTTGGGACGATCGTTCTCGCCGTGAAAACCACCATTGGCTATACGCACCGCATCGGCCATACCCTCGATGAATGCCCAAAATACTTTATTCGTTCCATACGAACCGATCCCTTGTGGCTCCAACTGATAAGCATGAGTGAGCTCATGTAATAAGACACCTCGTGTTTCGAAATCCACGTTGGCAGTGTCTTTATTCTCAAATGCCTTGGCTATATGACGTGTACTGTAAAAGATAGAAATTTCACCATTTTCACCGCCTTTGGCCGAAACACCATCACTATCCTCCAAACTGTAATGCAGATTATAAACAGGTGCAATGCTGTCTTCTGGACTAAAATAAAGAGTGTTCAGCACTGTACGAGCTTGCTTGCCGATGTATGCTTCCACATCAGGAATTAAGTTATGATAAATATGCGAACCCTCACTCTGTGGTGCCTTATCTTCAAATACAATATTACCTATAAAATAATCCTTCCAAAAGCTATCCGTTTCTTCTATGACCACAAGCGTGCTGGTTTCAGGTTTCGATGTTGTCAAGGTGCATGCGGATATTCCCATGCACAGGTATAAAGCTGCTAAGAAATATTGTTTTTTCATCTTATCTTGATTATTGCTTTTATTGATTTTCCAGTTTTATTCTCCATCAGTCAGTGAATAGGGTTTATCGGATTTTGCCAGACCACGCTTTTTATCGGGCGAAGTACTCATGACAAATTCCAATGTGCCTCCATTCAATATATCTCCGTGATTAATATACATTCTAGTATAAGGTTTTCCATTTAAAAGCACCGATTTCACATAACGCTTTTTGTCACTTACACCCGGAGCCTTAATTTCCAAAGTCTTACCATTAGTCAAATTCAGCTTTATATAAGGTAGATAAGGAGCTCCCAATACATACTCATCGGTCCCCGGACAAACCGGATAAAATCCCATTGCCGTAAAAATATACCAAGCAGACATCTGACCGCAATCATCATTACCTCCCAAACCACGGATGTGGTTCTTATACATTTTGTTCATAATCTCACGCACCCAATATTGTGTCTTCCAAGGTTGTGAAGTCCATGCATATAAATAAGGTATATGGTGGCTAGGTTCATTACCATGAACATACCCGCCTATCAGACAATCAGCCGTAATATCCTCATTGTCTTTATAGTACACTTCAGGGAGATGCATGCCGAAAAGTTCATCCAGCTTGCGCAAAAATTCTTTTTCGCCTCCCATACACTTCATCATTCCAAATACATCATGAGGGACATGGAAAGAGAAATTCCAGGAGTTTCCTTCAATAAAACCTTCGCCATAGGTTTGCAGGGCGTCAAACTCTTTTTTGAAACTGCCATCTTTATAGCGCGGACGGGCGAAACCCAATTCTTTATCAAAAATATGATGATAATTCAGAGCACGTTTCCTATACTGTGATGCTACTTCCTCATAGCCCATATTCAAAGCAGTCTTATAGATAGTCCAGTCATCATAAGCATATTCTAAAGTGGTGGAAGCAGCCGTACCATTTACATCAAACGGAACATAACCTAACTTTATATAATCGCCAATGCCATCATAATAACTTACGTTAGAAGTGACCACCATGGCTTTTAATGCTTCTTCCTTATTTACGTCAGCTCCCTTAGTTATAGCATCTGTAAGAACAGAAGTTGAATGATAACCACTCATACACCAATTATCATTTGCCATGTGACTCCATACAGGTAGTAATCCGTGTACACTTTGCTGCTGATGCTTAATCATAGATTTCACCATATCAGTCGCCTCATTCGGTTTCATCAACATTAATAAGGGATGTTCCGCACGATAGGTATCCCACAAAGAGAAAATAGTATAGTTGGTGAATCCTTTTGCCTGGTGAATGTTATGATCCAAGCCACGATACTTGCCATCTACATCCATATATACCGACGGATTAATCATAGTATGATAATAGGATGTATAGAACATAACTTGTTGATCTTTCGTTCCCTGTATTTCGATGGAAGCCAACTGCCGCTTCCAGTTATCAGATGCTTCACTAGCAATCATTTCAAAAGACTTTGATACCGCTTCAGCTTGCAGATTCTTCAAGGCACCTTCCGTACTGGTAGCCGAAAGTGCTACTTTTACCACCAACTCGGGGTTCCTGGAAGTATCAAATTCAAAATATGAAACTAATTTCCTGCCTGCCATTTCGGGAAAATTATTGTTGATCGGAAACTTTCTCCACCAACCGTTGTATAAGATACGCTGATGATCTTTATATCCATAGTTCTTGATAGGTTGTGACAAGGAAATGGCAAAATAAGTATAGTTGGTACGTGCCCAGCCGTTTGTTATACGATATCCTGTCAGCAACGTATCATTTTCAACCCGCAAAGTAGCCCATAGGGTCTTTCCTTCATAATTATAAATACTATGATTCAAATCGAGAACAATCCGCCCTTCTTTATCAACAGGAAAGGTATATTTATGAACTCCCACACGCTGTGTGGCCGTGAGTTGTACCTTCACTCCATAATCATCCAGCTTTACTTCATAATACCCGGGAGCAGCCTTTTCAGTATCGTGTGTAAAACGGGAACGATAACCGCTGTCGGGATTATCTGATGTACCCGGATTCAATTTTAACGGTCCTGTGGTAGGCATTATCAAGATATCCCCCAAATCGGAATGTCCTGTTCCGCTCATATGAGTATGACTGAAGCCCACTATCGTTTTATCATGATATTGATAGCCGGCACAATATTCATAAGCTTTTCCCTGATATACTCCATCTACGTTATGAGGAATAGTATCTGTATCCGGGCTCAGCTGCACAATACCAAAAGGTACACAGGCACCGGGAAAAGTATGTCCCATACCATCTGTCCCTATCATAGGGTTGACATACTCCACTTGTGCCATAGCCACGGCTACCCATGATGCTAAAGCAAAAAATGATGCAATTTTTCTATTCATATATGATTCTTTTATATAAAGTTACGGAACTTAGCAGACGATTCCGCATCTGCTAAGTTAACAGTTTTTCAAACAGGTTAATAACCACTGTTCTGTTGTTTGGCAATTACCGGGTTGCCTTGCATTTCTGACAAAGGGATAGGCTGGATACGATGATGGTCATTTATATCCAGGGTCTTGTCAATCATCGGTTTATAGATAGGCAAGTTAAAACGGCGCATATCAAAGAAACGATGTCCTTCATAACACAATTCTCTGCGTCTCTCCAACAAAATTTCATTCAACAACACTTCTTCTGTCGTGTAATCCTTACTTTCCCAGCCTTCTATACGTGCCGCACGCAATTGATTCAACAATTTATTCCCTTCAGCTAAATCGGTATGGGCTTTCGCTTCAGCCATGATTAATAGCATCTCGGAAGAACGTAACATCTTCTGATCTGCCAGACCTACATTTTCTGCCGTACCTTTATACTTGTTGACACGCTTCACAGCTACTCCGTCACGGTCCACACCATCACCTATAAATATCTGCAAACGGATATCATCCTCATCAAAACTATTGATCAATTCTGTAGAAGGTTCAAAAGAACTACTGTTGTCGGCACTAAAGAAAATAGTACCGATAGTCTCTTCTCCTGAAAGTTTTTTCAATTCAAAAAGAACTTCTTTATTACTTTCATCGGTCCATAAGGCTCCATATTCATTCATAGCAGCTATAGGATTCTGAGCTAACACTGCAGATGCATATTCATAAGCCTTATCGTAATTGCGTTCATACAGATAAACACGTGCCAACAATGCTTTAGCAGCAGCCTGAGAAGCATACGCAGGATCATCCGGAGTAACCTGGACAAGCAAAGGGATAGCTGTCTCCAAATCTTTTTTGATAGCGGCAAAACACTCTGCAACAGAATTACGTCCCAAAGTTTCCAATACTACAGTTTCTTTGGAATAAGGAATACCATAACTGTCATTCTTTTCATAATCAGAAAAGAAACGAAGCAAATCAAAATAGGTGTATGCACGGATAAACAGGGCGCTTCCTATACAATTATTCTTGGTTTTGGCCTCACTATCGTCGGCAGGAGTTATACCTACAGAACCATTTATCACTCTATTGGCCATGCTTATAACCGAATAATAGGAAGACCACAAGGTATTATGATCACCGGTGGAAGCACTGTAAGTCCATTGATATGAGTCATCTCCGGCACCTCCATTCTGACCACCTTTATATACATCATCCGATAAAACAGCACTGACACTGATAGTAGTTTTCATGGACATTTTAGAGTAGGTTCCGGTCAAAGCCTGTTCCAAAGTAGTAACAGAGCTGAATATTTCTTTATCCCCTACCTTATCTGTCGGCTCCAAATCTGTGAATGAGCAGGAAACAGCAGACATGATCATTCCGACGGCAGCTATATAATTGATTATCTTTTTCATACGAGATCATTATTATTGTTAGAAATTAAGATTAACACCAAACGTTACATTAACGGGCAATGGATAAGACATATAGTCTATTGAACCGCTTACTTCAGGGTCCTGGCCTGAATAGGATGTAAAGGTTGCCAGGTTTTCTCCTTGGCAAAATACAGTCATTGATTTCACCACTTTCAGTTTATCAAGTAACTTTCTTGACGGAGTATAGGCCAGTCTCAACGTTTTCAATTTCAGGAAAGAGGCATCTTCCAAGAATTGGGAAGCCCAGGGACTGGGATTATTCTTCGCATCAAAACGGGGAACAGTGGTTACATCACCCGGCTGTCTCCACATATCAAGCATATAGGCCGGCTTATTTCCATTAAAATTGTGATTATCCAGATACCAACGGCTTGAATTCATAATGTAATAGCCGAATGCGTAAGTAAAGTTTGCTGAAAGTTCAAACCCTTTATAAGTCAGACTTGTATTGAAACCACCAAACCAGGGAACTTCAGAAGACTTGAATTTGTCCACCGCCGGAGCATCTGATATATTCTCCGTCTTTCCACCTTTCTGGTCATAAAACCACACTTCACCTGTTTCGGGATTTACACCGGCCCACTCTACCATGCACCATGTACCCAGGGGTTTGCCTATTTCATATAGAACATCACCGTCTATAAAACGATTATCCTCATTAGACCAAGTTCCCAAATCGGTAACTTCATTTTTATTATAAGTGATATTGGCTCCAATAGTCCATTCAAAGTCTTTAGTGCGGACAGGAGTACCGCTGACTGCGATTTCTATACCGCGATTGCGAACAGAACCTGCATTAGTTTGAATCTGTGAAAACCCGGAAACTTGAGAGATTTTCTTCCACATCAACAGGTCTTTGGTATTCTTGTTATAGAAATCGACAGTTGCATTCAAACGATTCCCAAACATTCTCAAGTCAACACCCAAGTCAAATTGTTCAGACGTCTCCCACTTCAGATTTGCATTTCCCAACTCATTATTGGCATACCCCGGCTTACCGTTATAGCTTACCTTATTATAACCATCGAAAGAACTAAAATCCGAAATACCATCCTGATTACCGGTAGTACCATAACTGGCACGAATCTTCAACTGGTCAATCTTATCGAACTGCTCCATGAATTTCTCATTTCCCAAGTCCCAGGCAGCTCCAACCGACCAGAAAATAGCTCCTTTATTGCTTCCTACAAATTTAGACGACTCATCATAACGCAAACTTGCGGACAGGTTATATCGATTGTCAAAAGTATAATTCCACTGGGTAAACGTAGAAAGAAGATTGCTGTGAGTCTTGCTTCCACCTATTGTAGGAGGATTGGCGGACGTACCGTTTTTATCACCAATACCGGCAGGTGTATCTGTCATAAACTGATCCAAATCATATCCTGTCTGATTAAATCCGGAGTAAACTCCATCAAATAATTCAAAACCGGCTACACCCGATACGGAATGTATATCATTAAATACCTTATTAAAATTCAATGTATTTGTCCATGTATAACGACGGGTATCCGAAGTACTTTGTGACAAATATCCTTTATTACTAGCAGATTTAGGGTGCTCACGATCCAAAGATGTCATATTCTTTCTCCCATAATAATCAATACCGAAATTGGTCTTGAAACGCAACCAATCCGTAAAACGGATATTCAAATAAGCGGAACCGACCAAACGCAACAAGTCAGCGTCACGATTAAAATATTTTGTTATCAACGTGGGGTTATCACCATTATACCAATTGTCCGCTGATTCATACGGATAAGCTAATAAGGCGGTAAACCATGGATTCGTCCATCCTATACGTCCTTCTCCAGTATTTGGGTCGGCAAACTTAGAATCAGAATATCCTACGCTGGCATTTATCCCGACATCAACCCTATTGTTTATTTTATGATCCAGGTTTACACGGGCAGAATAGCGTTTCATTTCAGATCCGACTAAAGAACCTTCCTGATCCAGGAATGATCCGGAAATGAAAAACTTTGTTTTTTCCGTACCGCCGGATAAGGTCAAACTGTGATCCATGGTCAGACCGGTCTGTGTCATTTCGCCAATCCAGTCTGTATCAGTAGCACGTGCTGTGGCCAGACGGTCGGCACCGGCGGCCAATTCCTGTTGCTCTGCCGTAGTTATCGTTCCGGCAGCAGCCTTCTGTTCCAATCCTAATAAACGCATCAATGGAAAAGACTTTGAATTAGGACTTTGAGCCACGCAATAACTTTGATAAAGAATATTCTCCACACTTGTCATCATGGGACTTTTGGGATCACGCAGCATGGTCATTCCGACTTTCAAATTATAGCTAACCTGCGTCTTACCTTGAGTCCCTTTTTTGGTGGTAACAACAATTACGCCGTTTGCACCTCTGGAACCATAGATAGCTGTAGCCGAAGCATCCTTCAAGACTTGAATATCCTGTATATCATCATTATTCAATGAGGCAAACTGGGCGGCTTCAATCATTACGCCATCTAATATATAAAGAGGAGTGTTCGAGCCGTTAATAGAACCTGTACCGCGTACACGTATCTTCACATCATTGGATCCGGGCTGACCGGAGCCTGTAGAAATCATTAAACCGGCCACCTTACCTTGCAGGCGGTCTTCCAAGGCAGCTGAAGACTGCTGGGCTATTTTATCACTTTTAACCATATCGATGGCACCAGTTATCTGTCCGCGCTTCACCATATTGTAACCTACAATAACTACATCCTGCAAACTTACAACATCTTCAAACAAGGTAACGTTCACCTTAGACTGCTGACTAACGTCTACTTCTACCGTAGAATATCCGATATAAGAAAATGATAATTTGGCTACTCCTACAGGAAGTTCTATAGTAAACAAACCATTTATATCTGTTATGACACCTGTGGCACTTCCCTTGGCTACGACTGTAGCACCTATAATAGGTTCATGGTTTTTATCTTGCACCAAACCTCTTACCACTCTAGAACTTTGTTGTTCTATATTCCTGACAGACTCTGCTGAGCTTATTGACTTATCAGCAAGAGGGACAGCGCTTACGGACAAACCGGAAGCCAATAATAAAGCTGCAATACAAGTAAATTTCTGTGTTTCTAAAATACACCGCAAATCTACAAAATGTTTTCTCATGTGATTTCTTTAAATAAATAATAAGGTTAAACTTTCTCTCTATTACGAATGCCATTCATAATCGCAAATTAACGTTGTTTTAAATAAAGTACTGTTCTCTAATATGCCAAAATGATGTCACACCCAAAAATGTCACCACAGAGCACAAATGGCACAATAGAGAACAGTTTTAGACACTTTTTAAGGGCATTTCTGCTCAAAAACAAACACACTAAGTTAATACATATATCTGTTTAAAATCGGAAAAGGTCTTGCGACATCTTAAAATGATGTTGCAAGACCTTTTCCATGGATAAATTATCAGCTTTTAATTATCTATATTTTCCTCTTCCGTTATTTCTTTATCCAGCCTGTTCTTCTTATAAACTTTGGGGGTCACACCATAGCGTGAAGCAAATTCCTTATAGAAATAAGACCGGCTTTGTATGCCTACCTCACTAATTACTTTTAGGATAGGCCAATCAGTTTCAAGCAATAAAGCAGCCGCTTTCTCTATGCGATAATTCTTGATAAAATCAGTGGGTGACAAACCGGATATCTCCTTGAATCTGCGATAATACTGACGGGGACTGATATTCATCTGTTCAGCAATAAATGCAGTACTCAAATCTTCTTTATCCAGATTATCGTCCAAGACCTTCAGCAGTTGTTTGGCAAAATTCGCCTGCTCGGCTGTTTCACAAATTATATCTCTTCCTGTTTCGCCCGGCACATTCACCAGAACCGTATCCTCCTTGACCGATCTACGGCTTACCGCCATATTTACGATTTCCTTTAAAAACAGAATATTATAAGGCATAACCACAAAACCATCTACCAGCTTATTTAGATCCTTTTGCAATAAGAACGCCGCTTTCCAGGTTAGCATGGGAATAAAAGCCGTGTTCATTAACAGTCCTTTGTTTGTTTGTACATACTCTATGAATTTATTTTCCTCTTTTAAATAAATCATAGTATCCGCCAGAAATACAGCCGGAGTATTTTTACGTAAATAACCAAAAGCTTCTTGAGAGGTATGCACACAACATACATCGTAGTTGTCGGACAATATATCACTTACCAACCACGCTATCTCATTCTTGTCTTCCAGTAAAAGCACTGTTTTTTTATTCATCCCGCCAATGGGTTCTTCTTTTTTCTGTTGTAAAGGCAACTCAATAAAAGTTTCATGCTCTTTACGGGATGCATTGCCTTTCATCACTTTCATGGCATAAACATATAGCCATTGATATAGATAAGTATTAAAATCAGAATCAGATGCAGAAAGTTGCCCATCCTCCTTTTGCACTCCGATTATCCTATCAGAAATCTCCTCTGACAAATTTAATCTTAAAGTCAGCGTCCCGCCCTCTGCTGTTATCGAAATATGTACAGGGACTTTAGCAGACAATGAAATAGAATAGAGATAATATATAATATATCTAATTTATCATTTTTTGGAACTATAGGATATGCAAGTCATTTATTTTTAGGTGATTTATTTACAAAATCCGGTATTCCTTTGTTTTATCCTATTAGTAATAAGAAATATTCTTTAGGCTATTTTAGAGTTGGAAGTT
>ERZ832317.5322-NODE-5322-length-11694-cov-3.473408_pt1 | contig 11694 bp, 8 predicted proteins | sample MGYA00519695_ERZ832317 | MGnify/ENA primary metagenome ERZ832317 (study PRJEB31850, sample SAMEA3708726) | human gut metagenome | biome: human gut; feature: human-associated habitat; material: faeces | place: China | collected 2014 ...
GATTTGAATGTTAGTCGAGTTTCTAAAATAGGAGGGAGACAGTTTTGAGAGAGTCTTGCTAATCCTTTTATTAAGTCAACCCTTTTAATGTTCGAGTACATCGCTGGTAGGTATCGATGATAAATTTCAAATAAATAATATAAGTTTATTTCTTTTTGAAGATGTTTGCTAAGGTTGTTGTCTGCTTGCATCAATCTCCTGATCTCACTAAAAACTATGGTAAGATCATTTAGATGCTTCAAGGTGTAGCCTTGTTCCATATTTGTAATAGAATCTTCTCTCTTGCAATTATAAAGATATGTTGTTTGGCTGGTTAAGGTAAATGATCTGGTATTTAAAGCGAGCATGGCATGCATTACTATGTCTTCGTGGTACACGTGTTCCAAAAAATGAATATGAAATTCTTTTAAAAAAGAAAGATTATAAACAAATGTATCAAATGCTAGATCAAAAGACAGTCTATACTCCTACACAAAAATATTTTATTGAAAAGCATAAAGAAATCTATGATGTAATAAATCCAAGTAATATACAGGTAAAAGTAATAGATGAAAAAGATAATATGGTTCAATATCAAATATCGATGGATACTGTAGCTGGAAAAGTTAAATATAAAAATAAGATTGAAATTAAAAATGAACAAATTAAATTTAATAAGCAACTTATTTTTGATGAATTTTCTGATAAGAACAAAGTAAAAGTGATTACGACACAACCTTATAGAGGGTATATTTTAGATAGAAATGGAAAATATTTAGCTAAACAAGGAAATGCTTATTCATTTGGTCTTGTAAGAGGAAAATTAAATGGTGAAAATGATTATGCACAAATAGCTAAGTATTTAGAAACGGATGTTGAAACCATTCAAAAGAAAATGAGTGCATCTTGGATCAAAGATGATTCTTTTGTACCTATTAAAAATGTATCAGAACAAGTAAAAAATCAATTGATTCAACAAGGAATTTTAAATATTAAAGGTGTTAAAATCAATACGATTTCTACGCGTGTTTATCCTTATGATAAAATAACATCTCACATCATTGGATATGTCCAAAATGTTAATTCAGAAGATTTAAAAAAACATAAAAGTGAAGGATACACAAGTAGTTCAGTAATTGGAAGAAGTGGGATTGAAGCCACTTATGAAAAGCAGTTACGTGGAGAAGTAGGTGGAAAAATTGTCATTGTTGATGAAAATAACAATATAATTAAAACAGTTGCCCAAAAAGAAGCTAAAGATGGAAAAGATATTCGTTTAACAATCGATATTGATTTACAACAAAGTCTTTATAATGAATATCAAAATGATAAAAGTGCTTCTGTTGCTTTAAATCCACAAACAGGAGAAGTTTTAGCGCTTGTTTCAACGCCATCTTATTCAAATAATGATTTTGTCTTAGGACTTTCAACGGATAAATGGAACGCTTTAAATAATGATAGTAATCAACCATTAATGAGTCGTTATAAACAAACTTATACCCCTGGATCAACTATGAAACCAATCACAGCAGCTATTGGTTTAGAAACAAAGACAATTGATCCAGATAAAGATTTAGGGGCTAAAGATAAATGGCAAAAGGATTCAAGTTGGGGTAATTATTATGTAACAACATTACATGCTCCTTCACCTAATAATTTAAAGAATGCAATCACATATTCAGATAATGTTTATTTCGCTAGAAGTGCTTTGAATATTGGAAAAGATAATTTATTTAAATATTATAAAAACTTAAAGATTGGTGAAAAGATTCCTTTTGAACTGGCTTTAAATAGAAGTCAATATATAAACAAAAATCAAAAAGTAAATGATCAATTCATTGCTGATAGTGGTTATGGGCAAGGACAAATTTTGATGAATCCTTTACAACTTGCAAGTATCTATAGTTCATTTGTCAATGAAGGATCAATTTATCAACCCCATATCGTTCAAGGAAAAACAAAAACATGGATTAAAAATATCTTTTCTAAAGAAACATCACAAACAATAAAAGAAGATTTAATTAATGTTATTGCAGACGAAAAAGGAACAGGCCATAGTATTTATCATGATAATGTGACTCTTGCTGGAAAAACAGGAACAGCAGAAATCAAACAAAGCCAAAGTGATACAACAGGAACAGAACTTGGTTGGTTTACAGTAATGACGACAGATAGTAAACAACCTCTTTTAATAACAACAATGGTCGAAGATGTTAAAGATAGAGGTGGCAGTGGTTATGTTGTTGAACATACAAAAACACCTTTAGATTTATATCTTTCTAAGTAGGTAAAAACTATGAAGAATAAGATAGTTTTAAGTTATCGATTCATTATACTAGTTTATTATTTATTGGCTTTTTTGATTATTATTATGAATATTAATCATTTAGAAAGGGTATTAATCTATTCTTTGATTTTAATCGTTTTGTTTGGTATTGTGATGAGTATTTATATAATGAGTATTCCTAAGTTATTATTGAAAAGTGAATATATAGAAAAGAATTTATCTACAGTAAAAGAAGCAATCGGTAAAATTCATAATAAGTCTATTAATGACAGTTTAATAACAATATATATTTTTCTTTTAGAAATTTCTAATTATAAAGAAGAGTATCAAAACTTTGTAGAACAAAATAGTAAAAGAATTTTTGAGGAAAAGCAAAATAAACATTGGTATACTATAAAATTACAGTATTATTATAATTTGAATAAAAAAGATGAATATTTAAAATTATATGATCCTCAATTAGATAATAAAGTTAAAAACCCACTTTTTAAAATTATGTATCTCATTTTAAATGAAGAATATGAAGAAGCTCTTGAATTATCAAAGAAGGTTACAAGTCAACAAAAAGACATAGGATATGTTATGAGGCTATATTATAGAATTATTTGTTTAGAACATTTAGAAAAAGAAAATGAATTGAATGATTGTATTAATGAGATGGTAGAATTCAATGATCAAATACATTATGTTAAAGAAATTAAAGATAAGTATAAAAAATAATAATATGGTATACTTGTTTTCGTAACTTTATTTAGAAAGAAGTGAAATATGAATGTTAATAAAGATAGTAGATGATGATCAAGTTTTTGTAAAAAAGATAAAAGATATTGTTTATGATAATTTTAAAGATATCTTTCTTGATTATTCGATAGAATGTATAACGAGTAATTTTGAAGCTCAGTATTTTGAAAAAGGGGATATTTTCTTTTTAGATATTGATTTAAAAGAAAAAAATGGCATAAAAATTGCTGAAGAAATTAGAGAAAATAATTCTAATGCAATCATTATATTTGTTTCAGCAATGAATGATATGATTTTTGATTCATTAATTGTACAACCTTTTTACTTTATTAGGAAAGATAATTTTGATAGAGATATGAAAATCGCATGTACTCTAATTCAAAAATATATTAATAAGAATCATAAAATTATTACTTTTGATTTTAATGGTAAAAAAACAGCTATTCAATTATCAGATATCATTTATTTAGAATCGTTTTTACATGAAATTACGATTCATACATCCTCTAATTTTTATAAATATTCGAGCACTTTTAATAAAATGATGTCTCTTATAAATTCTACTAATATTGTTAGAATTCATAAATCATATGCAGTTAATTTATTTTGGGTCAAAGAAATTTATAAAGAAAAGTTATTATTGAGAAATGGAGTTACTTTAAAGATTGGAAAGAAGTATCAACAAGATGTACTTGCATCGTATAAGGAGTATTTATTAAAATGATGTATTTATTTTTAGATTATTTAGAAGTGTTATTGGTAGCTTTATTAATTTGTATTTTTTGTGATGTTGAACAAAAAAATAGATATTGTTTGATTTCATCAGTAATTAGTTTCTTAGTTATGGAATTTATGCAAACTTATGATTTGTTTGGCAATGAAATGGCATATGCAATAACAATTATTAACTTTATAATTGTTTCTGTTATGAAAAAAGAAATTAAATTTTATAATTTTATTCCTTGTATATTTTCTCAATGGATATCTGTTTTTACTTCAACTATAGTTTTATTTTTCTTTAAAGTAATAACAAATTATAATATAGAAAATATTATAAAGCTGTATAGAATACCTATCATTTTTTTAGCAAGAATTCTTTTCTTTACACTTATTGTGGTATTAAATTATTTCAAATCTAAAATAAAAAATACAATTATTGAAAAAAATAAATATTTATTAACAATTACTATGATGTTGATTTTTGGAATATATTTTATTCTGTTGAATGATATAGGTCATATGCATCTAATTATAGATGATATCTATTTAGTTTTACTTTTGTTAACAGTTTTATTTTTTGTAGTTTGTATTTTGTTTTTACATATGACACGACTTTATAATGAAAAAACAGAATATATGTTAAAGAATCAAGAATTAGAATATGTAGAAAAAAATCAATCTTTAGTACATTATCTTCATGATAATATTTTAAAAATACAACATAGTTTAAGATATGGATTAATTTTGATAGAAAATAACATAGATGATAAAAAATATGATGATGCTAAACATCAAATAGAACAATTTTATGATTTATTAGATAATAAAATAAATATTATGACGAATAATTATATATTTGATACTTTGTTAAATGATTATATTTTTCTCATAAAATCTAAATATAATGCCAAAGTAAAATCATTGATCAATATAGGAAATGATTCCTTTTTTAAAGATGTAAATAATTGTACAGAAATAATAACTATTATCTCCAATTTCTTTGAGCAATCAGATAAAACATATTTAGAAATAAAATTAATTGAATATGGAACATATGTTCAATTAGATTTATTCGTAGAAAGTAATTTTGATAAAATAAATGATGCTACCAACATTGATTACTTTGATGATTATGCACATCTAAGAAAAATTTTTGATAAATAATAAAAAGGACTTATACAGCATGGTATAAGTTCTTTTATTTCTAATCAACTTTTAACCTAAACTTAACATAACCACCCCTTTGCTATGTTAAGATAATGTAAAGGATGTGGAAATAATGAAAGAATGTATATATGTGGTAGAAGATGATGAAAATATTAGAGAAATTATAGATTTAGCTTTAACAAGTGCAGGGTATAATGTTAAACAATTTTCTAATGCTTTAGATGCTTTAAAAAGTATGGAAAATGATCAAGTGGATCTAGCTGTTTTTGATTTAATGTTACCTGGCATTTCAGGAATTGATGCTATCAAAAAGATACGTGAAACTGATCAAGAATTACCTATTTTGATTTTAAGTGCGAAGGACCGAGAAATTGATAAAGTCAATGGTTTAGATAGTGGTAGTGATGATTATATGACCAAACCATTTGGTGTTTTAGAGTTACAAGCTAGAGTACGTTCTTTGCTTAGAAGACATGCTCCTAAAGCAGCGCCAATTATCGAAAGTCAAACTTTAAAAATTGATAAACAAACAAGAACAGTGATGCATAATGGACAAGTCATGGAACTTACCAATAAAGAGTACCAACTACTTTTATATTTGGTAGAAAATCATACACGTGTCGTAGAAAGAGATGAAATTTTAAATCATATTTGGGGGTATGATTTTATTGGTGAATCAAGAGTTTTAGATGTGCATATTCGTGCTTTAAGAGCTAAATTGGATGATGATGGAAGTAAGTATATTAAAACTATTAGAGGTGTAGGATACCGCTATGTTGAGGAAGTGAAATAAGATGAATAAAGCTCTATTTAAATATTTTGCAACAGTTTTAATTATTACGTTATTATTTTCTTCAAGTGTTTCAATGGTGATTCTTTCTGATCAAATGATGCAAACAACAAGAAAAGATATGTACTATACGGTAAAGCTTGTAGAAAATCAAATTGATTATCAAAAACCTTTAGATAATCAAGTAGAGAAACTAAATGATTTAGCTTATACAAAAGATACACGTTTAACAATTATTGATAAAGAAGGAAATGTTTTAGCGGATAGTGATAAAGAGGGAATTCAAGAAAATCATAGTGGACGTAGTGAATTTAAAGAAGCTTTAAGTGATCAGTTTGGTTATGCGACACGTTATTCTTCAACTGTTAAAAAGAATATGATGTATGTGGCTTATTATCATCGTGGTTATGTTGTTCGTATTGCGATTCCTTATAATGGTATCTTTGATAATATAGGACCACTTTTAGAACCATTATTTATTAGTGCTGCTTTATCATTATGTGTTGCTTTAGCTCTTTCTTATCGTTTTTCTAGAACACTTACTAAACCATTAGAAGAAATTAGTGAAGAGGTTTCTAAAATTAATGATAATCGTTATTTAAGTTTTGATCATTATCAATATGAAGAATTTAATGTTATTGCGACAAAACTTAAAGAACAAGCAGATACAATAAGAAAAACGCTAAAAACTTTGAAAAATGAAAGATTAAAAATAAATAGTATTCTTGATAAAATGAATGAAGGGTTCATTTTATTAGATACAAATTATGAAATACTTATGGTCAATAAAAAAGCTAAACAACTTTTTAGTGATAAAATGGAAGTGAATCAACCTATCCAAGATTTTATCTTCGATCACCAAATTATAGATCAATTAGAAAATATTGGTGTAGAACCTAAAATCGTTACTATAAAAAAAGATGAAGAAGTTTATGATTGCCATCTTGCTAAAGTAGAATATGGAGTGACTTTGCTCTTTGTAAATGTTACTGAATCTGTTAATGCTACAAAAATGAGACAAGAATTTTTCTCAAATGTTTCCCATGAACTTAAAACACCTATGACATCCATTAGAGGTTATAGTGAATTATTACAAGCAGGAATGATTAATGATCCTAAAGTAAGAAAACAATCTCTTGATAAAATACAAAAAGAAGTTGATCATATGTCACAATTGATAGGTGATATTTTAATGATTTCAAGACTTGAAAACAAAGATATTGAAGTCATTAAACATCCTGTTCATCTCCAACCAATTGTTGATGATATTTTAGAATCATTAAAAGTAGAAATAGAAAAAAGAGAAATTAAAGTTATATGTGATTTAACACCACAAACATATCTCGCAAATCATCAACATGTTCAACAATTGATGAACAACCTGATCAATAATGCAGTAAAATATAATAAACAAAAAGGAAGTTTAAATATTCACTCTTATCTTGTTGATCAAGACTACATTATTGAAGTAAGTGATACAGGTCGTGGAATTTCACTTATTGATCAAGGGCGTGTCTTTGAACGTTTCTTTAGATGTGATGCAGGGCGTGATAAGGAAACAGGTGGTACAGGTCTTGGACTTGCAATTGTAAAACACATTGTTCAATATTATAAAGGAACAATTCATTTAGAAAGTGAATTAGGTAAAGGAACAACATTTAAGGTTGTTTTACCAATCATTAAGGACTCATTGTAGTCCTTATTTTTTTATGAAAAAGTATCTAACTTGATAAAATATGTAATTTTACATATTTTATCAAGTAAAAAAATGTATTTTTGCGCATTTTATCAAGTTGAGGATAAGAGGTATTCATTTTCAAGATATTTTGAATATGATAAAATGACTTTAAAGAGAGGTTGATAAAGATGCTTCAACAAGAAAGACATGAACAAATACTTGCAAGATTAAATACTGATGGAAAAGTAAAAGTTAAAGAATTAGCTGTTGATTTTGAAGTCACAGAGGATTGTATTCGTAAAGATTTAACAGCTTTAGAAAAAGAAGGACTTTTAAAACGTATTCATGGCGGGGCTATGCAAGCAAGAAAGAATCTTCATGCTTATCATGTAGATGAACGTATGAGTGTGCGCTTAACTCAAAAGAAAATTATTGCTAAAAAAGCAGTTGAATTAATAGAAGAAAATACAGTGATATTTTTAGGAATTTCTACCGTGAATTTAGAACTTGCTAAATGTATTTATCAAAAAAATATACCACTCACTATTGTTACTAATATGATTGATATTATGCAATTATTTAGACAAGGTGATCATCATGTAAATCTTATTTTTATTGGAGGACATTTTAATCGTGCTAAAGATGGCTTTATTGGTGCACTGGCAATTGAACAAATTCACAATTATCGTTTTGATCTTGCTTTTATTGGAACAGTAGGCATGAATATTCATGATGATAAGGTAACAACGTATGATGTAGAAGATGGACTTACAAAAAAAGAAGTCATGGATGCAAGTAAAAAATGTTATCTTGTGGCAGAAAATGAAAAGTTCAATTTGGATGGGAATTATGTTTTTGGGCATTTAAGTGAATTTACCGGATATATTGGTGAACAAGAGTTAGGAAGTCCTTTTAAAGAAAAAATAATGGAGTATGGATTAGAAATCATTTAATGATTTCTTTTTTTATGTAAAAACAATAAAACGATTATTGAATATTATTGTTTTATAGCTTATAATACCCTTGTAATAATAAAAAACAATAAAAGGAGGCGTGTTATGAATTGTTTATATCAAACAAAAAGAATTTCTAAGTTAAAAGAAAAGATGTTGAGCAGTAAACGTTATGCTTCTATTGAACAAGCACGAATCATTACACGTGTTTATCAAGAAAATGAGAAATTATCTATTGCTAAAAAAAGAGCTCTTTCTTTAAAAGCAGCATTAGAGAAATTAGAGATTTCTGTTGAAGATGAAGAGTTGATTGTTGGAAATCGTACAAAGGGTGTACGTTACGGGGTGGTTTTTCCTGAAAGTGGTTGTTCGTGGATCAATCAAGAATTTGAAACGTTACCAACAAGACCACAAGATCAGTTTTTAGTAAAAGAAGAAGATATTAAAGAATTTAGAGAAAAGATTTATCCTTATTGGAAAGGAAAATCTTTAGAAGATGCAATTAAAGGAACTTATGGAATAGAAATTAATGAAATAAGTAAAGTAGTAAAAATTAATCAAAAAGATCATGCTCAAGGTCATATTTGTCCTGATAGTGCTTTATGGTTAAAACTTGGTCCTCAAGGTTTAATGGAAAAAGCAAAAGAAAAATTAAAGAATTGTAAAGATGAACAAAAAGAATTTTATGAATGTACGATTCTTGTATTAGAAGGAGCAGTTCATTTTATGCAAAGATATCATGATTTGATTGAAAGGGAAAAAATCGAATCATTAAAAGAAGTGGGAAAGATTTGTACGAATCTTTCTAAAAGACCTCCAGAAACTTTTCATGAAGCGGTGCAATCTTTATGGTTTTTATTTGTGATATTACATATGGAATCCAATGCTTCTTCTTTTTCACCAGGGAGAATGGATCAATATCTTTATCCTTATTATCAAAGAGATATAGAAAAAGGAATTCTTACTAAACAAGAAGCTTTAGAAATATTAGAATGTTTGTGGTTGAAATTTAATCAAGTTGTTTATTTAAGAAATCAAAATAGTGCTAAATATTTTGCTGGATTTCCAATAGGATTTAATATTGCGATAGGAGGCGTGGACGAAAAGGGAAATGATACGTACAATGAGCTTTCTTTACTTTGTTTAAAAGCTCAAGAGCATTTAGGATTACCACAACCTAATTTATCTGTAAGACTTAATAAAAATTCTAGCCATGAATTAATGCAAGCTGCTATTAAAGTTGTTTCACTTGGTAGTGGAATGCCACAATTTTTCAATGATGAAGCTATTATTCAACCAATGATTGAAGATTTAGGAATTGAAGAAAAAGATGCACGTAATTATGCTATTGTTGGATGTGTTGAACTGACAACACATGGCAACAATTTAGGATGGTCTGATGCAGCCATGTTTAATTTAAATAAAGTATTAGAACTTACTTTGAATCATGGAAAATGTTTACTAACAAAGCAACAAATAGGATTAGATTTAGGAAGTTTAGAAACATATCAAACTTATCAAGATTTAGAAAATGCTTTTCAAAAACAAATTGATTATTTTATTGATAAAATGATGGCTGCAGAAAAGATTGTAGAAAAAGCACATCAAGATTATTTACCAACAGCTTTTCTATCTACTGTTATTGATGATTGTTTAGAAAAAGGATTAGATGTTACTAAAGGTGGAGCTAAATATAATCTATCAGGTATTCAAATGATTCAAGTAGCCAATCTTGCAGATTCTCTAGCAGCTATTAAACAACTTGTTTATGATGATAAAATGATAAGTCAACATGATTTATTAAATGCTTTACAAGAAGATTTTAAAGGCTATGAAATCATGCAAACAATGCTTTTAAATAAAGTGCCTAAATATGGAAACGATGTAAAGTGGGTCGATGATCTTGGAAATCAATGGGCATGTTACTTTAGAGAAAAGATGAAACGTTATACAAATTATCGAGGAGGCCCTTATCATACAGGGATGTATACTGTTTCTGCACATGTTCCAATGGGTGAAAATGTAGGAGCATCACCAGATGGTAGAAATGCTTTAAAACCACTTGCTGATGGAGGCATGTCACCTGTCTATGGTAGAGATCTACAAGGCCCAACAGCTGTTTTAAAATCTGTTTCAAAACTTAATAATTCATGTACGACGAATGGTGGCCTTTTAAATATGAAATTCTTACCAGAATTTTTTAAAACAGAAACAGGCTGTTTGAAATTTGAAAATTTCTTACGTGCTTTTGTGGATTTAAAAGTACCTCATATACAATTTAATGTTGTTAGAAAAGAAGATTTGCTTGATGCTAAAGTTCATCCTGAAAATCATCAATCGTTGACAATTCGTGTTGCTGGTTATACAGCATACTTTGTTGAACTTGCTGGCAAGCTACAAGATGAAATTATTGAAAGAACAACTTATGAAAATATCTAAAGCATTGGTTTTTGATATTAAAAGATTTGCAATACATGATGGCAGTGGTTTAAGAACTACAATTTTTTTTAAGGGGTGTCCACTTCGTTGTCTATGGTGTCAAAATCCAGAAGGATTAAACACTCAAAGACAAGTCATCTATTTTAAAAATAAATGTATTCATTGTAGATGTTGTCAACAATTCAAAGAACAAATTAATTATCAAAACGATCGACCATATTTTCAAAATCATCAAGACTTTGATCAAGTTATTAAAACATGTCCTAGTGGTGCTATTCAATATGATAGTCAAGAGTATACTTTAGATAAATTAATGAATAAAATTAAAGAGGATGAAGTTTTCTTTCAACATGGAGGAGGTGTTACATTTTCCGGTGGAGAACCCTTTATGCAAGGTGAATTTCTTATTGAAATTTTAAAAAGATGTCAGAAAGAAAAGATTCATACAGCTATTGAAACATCATTTTATACATCATTAGAACTTATAAAAAAGGCATTGCCTTATTTAGATTTAGTTTATATAGATTTAAAAATATTTGATGAGCAAAAACATCAAGCCTGTACAAATGTATCACCACAACTTATTAAAGAAAATATTCGGTATGTTTTACAAAGTGAATATAAAGATAAAGTGATCATTAGAACACCACTGATTCCAACAATGAGTGCAACGGATGAAAATATTAAACAAATTGTCCAATTTTTAATTCAAATAAATCCAGAAGTAAAATATGAAATGCTTAACTATAATTCATTAGCTTCAGCAAAATATGAACTTGTGAATTTAAAATACAGATTAGAATCATATCAAACGTTTACCAAGCAACAAATGCAACATTTTTATGATGTTGCTTTACAAGCAGGAATAAAAAACTTAATAAAAGAATAGGAGAAAAGAAAATGGAATTTATAATTGATACAGTAAACTTAGAAGATATAA
>ERZ832317.5324-NODE-5324-length-11691-cov-3.286525_pt1 | contig 11691 bp, 9 predicted proteins | sample MGYA00519695_ERZ832317 | MGnify/ENA primary metagenome ERZ832317 (study PRJEB31850, sample SAMEA3708726) | human gut metagenome | biome: human gut; feature: human-associated habitat; material: faeces | place: China | collected 2014 ...
TGCCAGATTGCTTTTCTGCTTTGTCGGAACGTATTTTCTGCGTATGTAGTATATGTTTCCGTCGGCATCGTCCTGCGGTTTTATGCAGTCGAATCCTTCCTCTGCGATAAATTCGTCTATTGTTCCGCTCCGTGTATCGAAAAGACATATCGTACACGGGCTTTTTTCCGCAATCTTTCCTCCGCCGTTTGTCGCAAAGCCCATAGCAGTATAGTAGATTATATCGCTGTTCCTGCGTGAAATAAACGGGTGCGTTTCGCTGGTAAACCCTTCTGTGAGCTGTTCAAAGCTGCCGTTTTTCGTATCGACAAGGGCAATGTGATTTTCGTAATACCCGTTTCCTGCACTGACTACGCACTTCCCGTCATAGCAGTCAATATCGTTGATTATTTCTTCACGGTTTGCAAAAATATAGTTTTCTCCCTCGCTGTCCTTGAAGTACATACCGCCGACATTATCCGCAAAAGTCGTGTATATCAGCCTGTCGCCGCACGAACCGATGCCCCTGAGCATATCGAAGGCTTCATTTTCGCCGTATTCCTTCTGCTCAACGCCCATGAACCTTGCACCTTTACCTGTGGTTTTCCATTCATCACGAGCCTTCATCTTACGCACTGCGTCACGGTAGCTCTCCACACGCTCACAGTGAACGAGGTGTTCCTTGCCGTTTTCAATATTATAAAGCTCGCCTTCCGATAGGCAGTAAATATTCATATTATTCCCCCGAAGCTGTTATTTTTGTCCGTAATATGCGTTAGCGCCGTGCTTTCTCAGATAGTGCTTATCAAGAAGCTCCTGCTGCATAGGCTCAATATTCCTGTCAAGCAGAAGGTTGAACATAGCCATCTTTGCGACATTTTCACGACCGCATTGTGTACAGCGTCGATTGCGTCCTTGCCCCAGGCAAAAGGGCCGTGAGAGTGTACGTTTACTGCAGGTACGGAATCGGGATCGATGTTACGCTTTTTGAACGTATCAATGATTATCGTGCCTGTTTCCTTTTCGTATTCGCCGCCGATAGCTTCGGGCGTCATCTTGTCGGTGCAGGGTATAGCGCCGTAGAAATAGTCGCCGTGCGTTGTACCGAGCGCAGGAATATCAAGTCCGCTCTGTGCAAAGGTCGTACTCCACTGAGAATGCGTATGAACTATACCGCCGATGTTAGGAAATGCCTTGTACAGTTCAAGATGTGTCGGCGTGTCGCTTGACGGTCTTAAATCGCCCTCGACCTGCTCGCCGTCAAGAGTTACTACAACAAGATCGTCTACCGTCATACCGTCATATTCAACGCCGGATGGCTTTATTACGACAAGTCCTCTTTCACGGTCTATCCCCGATACGTTGCCCCATGTGAATGTTACAAGGTTGTATTTCGGAAGCAGGAGATTTGCTTCAAGCACCTGCTTCTTGAGCTTCTTCAACATAATACCGTCCTCCTGTTTTATTGGCATTTTTTGACGAACCTTCCGTCCATTTTCTTTATAAAATAGTTTCTTACATCCAGCGTTTCCTGCGGTGTAAGCTGATTTTTCGGCAGGCAGAACGCAAGGTTATATCTGAAATAGATTATAAAGCACTTTTCGATCTCGTATATCTTGAAAATCGTATCCCACTGTGCGTTTATATCGGTAGCTGTCCTTCCGCCGAACACCCTTACCGATGCCGCATCATAGCTGAAGGTACGCTTTGCGTTAAGCACCACCTTGCCGTACTTTATGCCGTCCTTTGCTTTCTTTGAAATGATAAGAACATCGGCAAGGATCACAGCAGCGCAAAGAAGGCATACAGCCGCCGAAATAGACAGCGGAATTATTCCCGCAAGCCCGATAACGAGCGATGCCACAGCAAGTACCGCCATAGCGATAAACAGAATGTTATTCGACTTTTTGAGCGAGTATTCGGTAAATTTTACTAATGTGCGGTAGTCCTCCGCAGTAGTTGTTATCTCCTTTGAGAACAAGTTTTATTCTTCCTTTCGGTTATTATTGATTTCTTCCGAGCTTACAAAGCTGTCGTTTTTTCTTTTCGGCTCGGGTGTAATGTCGGTTTCTGCTTTTGTTGCAGGCGTTTTTTCTTCGTCAAGAACTTTGTATATCTCATCTTTTTTCTGGACAAAGAGCAATTCGTCCTCGCCTGTAAGTATATCGACCTTTTCGCCCGATTCAATATCCGTGTGATATACGGATATTGCGTCAAAACGGTAATTCAGCCCGTTATATTTCACCCGAACCTTCCCGTAGCCGCTCCCTGCTATATTTTCAAGTGCGACAGCCTCATATCCCGTAAGATCGTCGGGTTTCGGCGCTTTGCCGTTCACAAAACTTTTCACGGCAGGAGAAAGAAAGTGCATACCGATAAAGTTCACAATAAAACCCATAGCAATATCGGCGGGAACTATGAAGTACCACGGCAGTGAAAGCTGCAGCAGCATCAGCCCGAAATATCCGAATACAGCGGTAAATACCGCATATCCGTATATCCCCTGAGGAATAAACTGCTCGATCGGTATAGTTCTGCCCTTCGGCAGTCTGAAGCCGAGGTTTATTTTCAGCCTGAAGAACAGAAGCATTACAAGAAGTCCGCATATCCCGACCGTACCCAGTACGGCGCAGACTATAAACAGTACACGCATATTATTCCTTATTTTCGGATTTGGGAATTACGGTAAGGCGTACCTTTACTATTCTTCTTTCGCTGACTTTAAGAACCGTTATTCTGAAATCGTCTGTTGTAACGCTTTCGTTTGTTTCAGGGATCTTACCGAAAAGCTCAAGCACCCAGCCGCCGACGGTCTTTGCGTTGCCGTCTATTTTCGGACTGTCTCCCGTGCGGTTATGCCAGTAACGCTTGAAAGCGGTCAGCGATACATCGCCGTTGACGTTGAACTCGTTTTCCGATACGAATGTGACAGGGGCGATTATCTCATCGTTTTCATCCCATATTTCACCGACCAGCTGTTCGAGTATATCTTCAAGAGTGACTATACCGAGCGTTCCGCCGTACTGGTCGAGTACGACAGCCATATGTACCTTGTCCTTCTGCATCTGCTTCATTATATCGCTTATCTTCATCAGATGAGGAACATAGTGAATCTCCTGCATTATATCACGCAGTAAGAACGTTTCGTCATCTTTTTTAGTAAGATATTTCTTGAAAAAGTCTTTCTGGCTCACAAAGCCGATAATGTGGTCTATAGAGCCTTCGTAAATGGGAAGTCTTGAATATTCCTCGTTGATAAAGGTTTTCTTTACCGTTTCAATATCTTCGTTTACATCGACTGCAATGACGTCTACACGGTGAGTGATTATCTCGTCAACTACCGTTTCGTCAAATTCAAGAGCAGACTTCACAAGGTCACGCTCCTGTTCTTCAAGTACGCCCTCGTCCTCGATTTCGTCTATTATAGCCATAAGTTCCTGTTCTGTTACGGTAACCTCCTTCTTGTTGCCGAACAGCTTGTTTGCAAGCTTTTTAAGCAGTATAAATAAAGCCGACAAGGGAGTGAATATGAACGTAAGGAATGTGATTATTCCGCTCGTTGCGACCGTCAGCCCTTCCGAGTGGTCTTTCGCAAGGCTTTTCGGCATTACTTCACCGAATGTGAGTATCACAAGTGTCAGTACCACTGTCGATACGAGTGCCGCATTGTCAGCACCCACCACGGCGGTTGCGAGTATAGTACCGAGCGAAGATGCGGTTATGTTTACTATGTTGTTTCCGATAAGTATTGTTGTGATAACCTTATCGTATCTGTCAAGCAGTTTAAGCGCCATTTTAGCGCCCTTAGAGCCGTTTTCAGCCATGCTTTTGAGCCTTATGCGGTTAGCGCCGGTAAGTGCCGTTTCGCTGGCGGAAAAGAACGCCGAACAGGCGATCATTATTATGATTATTACGAGTAATTGTATTTCCATACGTTAAAATATACCTCTTCTTTTTGATATAGGCGCTACAGTTTCTTCTGCAGCCTGCTAAAAAATATATGCACATTAATATTACCATATCTGCGGCACACGGTCAATATTTTTATCTGAAATTTTACTTTTTTTCTTCCACGGAGGTCAATACTATTTATAATTTACACGTTAATACTTGAACTTGAAAGCAGAATGTGATATACTTAGTTGTATTATTGCATATAAAGAACGAAAGAAGAGGAAGAGCTATGGCAAAGAAAAGAATAGCCGTGCTGTTCGGCGGTGCGTCCGCTGACCATGCCGCTTCACTGCATACCGCATACAGCGTTCTCAGTTCCTTACCCAAGGAGATTGAGCCGCTTGCAATAGGCATCACAAGAGCAGGAAGATGGCTTTTTTATCCCGGTAGCTATGAGAATATAAAAGACGGCAGCTGGGAGCAGGACAGCGACTGCTGTTCGTGCGTGATAAGCCCCGATATGACGAACAAGGGCGTTATAAAGATAATTTCCGACGGCGAAAGCACAATTCACCGTATAGATGCCGTGTTCCCCGTGCTTCACGGAAAATACGGCGAGGACGGCAGGGTACAGGGCTTGTGCAAGCTGGCAGGCCTTCCCGTCATCGGCAACGATTTTGCGGCGGCGGCACTGTGCAACGACAGACGCATAATGGATCTTGTGCTGTCAGACAGCAACATAAAGGTTATCGAGAACGTAACCTTGCACCGCAGTGAGATGAACGATATGACGGCGGCGATAAAAAAGATAACCGGCAAGCTGAGCTTCCCGATATACACCGCACCGACAAGCTGTTCAACATCGGTCGGCGCCTGCAGGGCAGAAAACGAAAAGGAGCTCGAAGAAGCGATAAAGGCGAGCTTTTCGCACCACCCTTATATCATAGCCGAGAGTGCCGTTAAAGGCAGAGAGCTTACCTGTGCCGTACTCGGCGCAAAGCATCACGATGAGCGGGTAGCGATAGGCGAGCTTGTAAGAACGGACGACAGCATTGATAAGCTGTCCGAATATATAGCGTCTACGTCGGAGCTTAAAGTGCCTGCTAAGCTGGACGGCCTTACTCAGAACAAGATAAAGCAGACAGCAAGAGCCGCTTATGATGCACTTTCCTGCAAGTGCTTTGCAAGAGTCGATATGGTGCTTGACAATGACGGAGAGGTCTATGTAAGACGTGTAAGAGGAATACCCGGCCTTGACAGACAGAGCATATTCACAAGGCTTGTGACAGAAAGCGCATACAGCTACGAGGAAATGCTGAGAATGCTCATCGGCGCTGTAGTTGACCTCGATTGAGGCTTTGAAAGGAACAACGAATAATAAATGAAAAAGAACGTATGTATTACGATAAAAAGTACGCAGACGGTAGATCAGGATAAGGATTCCACCGAGTTGTTTACATTCGGCGCTATGGAAAGCACCGAGAACGGCTTCCGTCTGTATTACGATGAAAGCGAGGCTACCGGTTTTGCCGGAAGCTCAGTGACGCTTGAGGTGACCGATGAAATGGTGACTATGACAAGGAGCGGCAAAGCCATCAGCTCTTTGTTCATAGAAAAAGGAAAGAAGCGCCACTGCCATTACGGCACGGAGTTCGGCGACTTTATGATAGGCGTATGCACTGATGAAATAAGAAACGAGCTTGCAGAAACGGGCGGAGAAATATATCTTAAATATACGCTCGACATCAATTCAAGCTATATGTCGGAAAATGAAATGTTTATAAATGTCAAGGAGTGTAACTGATGAACAATATGATAGAGCTTGCTAAACAGCAGGTAAAGGAAACGGTAATGAACGCACTGGGCAGACTTGTTGCCGAGGGCAAGATAGAGGCAGTACCCCTGCCGGCTTTCAATGTTGAGCGTCCTGCAGACGTATCACACGGAGATTTCTCCTGCAATGCCGCAATGGCAAGCGCAAAGGCTCTCAGAAACAATCCGAGAGCAATAGGTCAGATGATAGCCGATGCCGCAGTGCTTGACGGCACAGTATTCGAAAAGATTGAGGTCGCAGGACCCGGCTTTCTGAATTTCTTTATAAGCCCCTTATGGTTCAACGAAACTGTCGGCGAGGTTATTTCAAGCGGCAGCGACTACGGTAAGACCGAGCTTGGCAAGGGCAAGAGAGTGCTTGTTGAATTCGTATCGGCAAACCCCACAGGTCCTATGCACATCGGTAACGCAAGAGGCGGCGCACTCGGCGACAGCTTATCTTCCGTACTTCAGTTTGCAGGCTATGAGGTAGAGCGTGAATTCTATGTAAACGATGCAGGAAACCAGATAGAAAAGTTCGGCAAATCGCTGTCCATAAGATATATGCAGATAGCTGACGGCAACAAGGCCGATGTCATCGCATCATACGGCGATGATGACGTATGCCGCAAGATATTTGAAGATGAAGAAAACTTCCCTATGCCCGAGGACGTTTACAAGGGTGTTGACATAATCGAACACGCATATAATTTCTATAAGATAAACGGCGACAAGTTTGTAAACGCAGATGAAGAAAGCCGTAAGTCCGCACTGGTAGAATACGCTCTGCCGCTCAACATAGACGGACTTGAGAGAGATTTAAAGAAATACCGTATCGTATACGACACTTGGTTCAGAGAAAGTTCGCTTCACAAGAGCGGTGCGGTAAAGCAGATTGTTGATATGCTGACCGAAAAGGGTCAGACATACGAAAAGGACGGTGCAATCTGGTTCAAGGCGTCCGATTTCGGTGACGATCAAGACAGAGTTCTTGTCCGTGCAAACGGTATCCCTACCTACTTTGTACCCGATATTGCATATCACTATAACAAGCTTGTTACAAGAGGCTTTGACAAGGCGATAGACATTCTCGGTGCGGACCACCACGGATACATCGCAAGAATGAAAGCCGCCCTGACAGCGCTCGGCGTTGACGCAAGCAAGCTTGATATCGTTATAATGCAGATGGTAATGTTGGTCAGAAACGGTGAAACGGTAAAGCTGTCAAAGCGTTCAGGTAAGGCTATAACGCTTTCGACCCTTCTTGACGAAGTACCGATAGATGCGGCAAGATTCTTCTTCAATTTAAGAGATCCCAACACTCACCTTGAATTTGACCTTGAGCTTGCCATTGAGGAAAGCTCAAACAACCCCGTGTTCTACGTTCAGTACGCTCACGCAAGAATATGCAGCATTCTGCGTCGTATGGAAGAAGAAGGCACAGGTTACAGCAACATTCCCGTATCGGAGCTTAACTTCAATCATCCCGCAGAGCTTGCGCTTATACGTCATATTGCGGCTCTGCCGAACTGCATAAACGAAGCGGCAAAGGATTATAATCCCTCAAAGATAACAAAGTATCTGTGCGATCTTGCACAGCTTTTCCACAAGTTCTACGATAACTGCAAGATAAAGGGCGAGGAGGAGAATATCCTTCAGTCAAGACTTTCTCTTTGCGTTGCCACAAAGACAGTATTCAAGAATCTGCTCGATCTGCTTAAGGTCGATGCACCCGAAAAAATGTAACTTCAGAAAGGAATCAATATGGACAGCAATCCCGTCAGTCAGGATATACCTATACGATTGCCGATACTGCTTGACGGCGGTACCGGCACAGGACTCGAAAAATACGGCTACGACCATACCGTTTCAACGGCTCAGTTTGTCTGCGAACATCCCGAAGCCCTTACGCAGCTTCAGCAGGGCTTTATTGACGCAGGCTCGCAGATACTCTACACCGCAACACACGGTGCAAACCGTGAGAATCTGAAGGCATACGGTGTCGAGGACAAAACAGAACAGCTTAATGCCGCCGCCGCAAAGATAACCTATGACAGCTTTCACGAAAAGGCGCTCATTGCAGGCTGTCTGTCGTCAACGGGACTTTACATAGAGCCTTACGGCGACTACACGTTTACCGAGATAATGTCGGTCTACAGACAGCAGGTAAAGGCTTTATCGCCTTACTGCGATATGTTTGTTATCGAAACTGTGCCTGCGCTGTGGAATATGAGAGCCGCCGTGCTTGCCTGCAAAAAGGAAAACAAGCCGATAATAGCAACAATGAAAGTTGACGAGGACGGAGAAACCGCAATAGGCACAAATGTGCTGTGCACCTTGCTTGTATTGCAGGCTATGGGTATATCGGCATTCGGTCTTAACTGTACCTCGGCAGATCTTTGCCCCGATATTATTTCCGAGATTGCTCCGTATGCGAAAATTCCTCTTATAGTAAAGCCGAGCGCCGTATATGAACAGGACGGCGAAAGGCAGAGCATATCGCCCGAAGAATTCGCATTCGCCGTAAAGAAGTCGGTTCTGAGCGGCGCTGAGATTGCAGGCGGTTGTTGCGGTACGGGAAAAGAGCATATCGCCGCACTGCGTGAAATGTTTGCATCTCTTGATGCATCCGAGATAAACCCCGTTGAAAAACAGGATACCTCTCTTGCACTGGCGACCGAAAACCAGATGTTCTTCTTAGACCCCGAAACAACGGAGTTCTCGCCTGCGGTTGAATGCGGTCCTTATATGGAGGACGACATTGCACAGATGTGCGGCGAAAGCTATGATGTCCTGACAGTAAGCATAAACTCTCCCGATGACGCTATCGACTTCGGCAGAAATATGCATATGGCTACACTGCCTGTAGCGTTTTTATCGGATGACGAGATCTCGCTCAAGATGGCGCTTATGCTGTATCAGGGCAGAGCAATAATAGACAGAAAATCACTTATAGAGCCTGAAAAGCTGGAGGCTATGGCTGAAAAATACGGCGCTGTGCTGTATTAAACAGCCGAAATATTCTTCATCACGGAAGGAAACACGGAATGTACAAATCTGAAAAGCTATACTACCGAAAAGCGTTCTTTATGGCAATGATAATGGGTGTTATACTCTTTTTGCCGTTTGTTCTCATAGACGGCGGATATTTCATCTATTACGGCGATTACAACGCTCAGCAGATACCTTTTTATACACTTTGCAATCAGGCAATTAAAAACGGCAGCTTTATGTGGAGCTGGCAGACGGATCTCGGTGCAAACTTCATCGGTTCATATTCGTTCTATACGCTCGGAAGCCCGTTCTTCTGGCTGAGTATGCCGTTCCCGGCGGAGTTTGCAAAATATCTTATGGCACCATTGCTGGTGCTTAAAATATCGTGCTGTTCGCTGTTTGCTTTCGCATATATCAGAAGATTTGTAAGAAAGCCGCAGTCGGCGCTTATCGGCGGACTGCTGTACGCATTCTCCGGCTTCTCGATGTACAATGTGTTCTTCAACCATTTCCACGAGGCTATGGTCGTATTCCCTCTTATGCTTATAGCCCTTGAAGAAACCGTAGTAAATAAGAGGAGAGTATTCTTTGCGCTTACTGTTGCGCTCAACGCATTTGTAAACTACTTCTTCTTTATCGGAGAATGTATTTTCCTTGTGATTTATTTTCTTTGCAGGCTCACCGACCCCAAGTTCAAGATTACGGTTAAAACATTCCTTGTGCTTGCGTTTGAATCGGTCATCGGCGTTGCGCTTGCCGGCGCAATGTTTGTTCCTGCAATATTGACCTGTATAGATACGCCCCGTTCAAGCAATACTTTAAACGGATGGAATCTCGTATTTCATAATCCCGCACAGAGATACGGACTGATTTTCCAGAGCCTGTTTTTCCCTGCGGATATTCCTGCAAGACAGAACTTCTTCCCCGATTCATCGGCAAGATGGGCAAGCGTATCGGCATATCTTCCGCTTTTCTCTATGGCAGGTGTCATATCGTTCATCAAGTACAAGAAAAAACACTGGGCAAAGTGGCTTATGCCGATATGCCTTCTGTTTGCGCTTATCCCTGTTCTTAATTCCAGCTTCGTGCTTTTCAACAACAACTATTACACACGCTGGTTCTATATGCCGATACTTGTCGCTTGCTTTATGACGGCTTATGCCCTTGAAAACAGCGAGATAGATATGAAGTACGGCCTTAAGTGGTGTGGATTTGCCGTAGTGCTTATATCTATGGTCGGAATACTTCCGTCTGAGGTATCGAAGGACATAGTCGATATCGGCACGGGAGATACGACAACAACAAAGGTGACCGAGCTTTTCAAATTGCCTAATGAGAAGCTGCCGTTCTGGATTTCCGTCGCTCTTGCAATAGTCGCAATTTTAGTATGCTTCCTCCTTGTAAGAAACAAAGAGAAGATCAGAACAAATAAATTCCTGCAAAAATCCTATTGCTTTACTATGGTTGCGTGCCTCTGCTTTTCGTACTACACGCTGATATACGGCAGAGCGATAGGTCCGAAGGTGGGCGATTACAACAATATTGTAAACGCTACGATAGAGCTTGACGATGACAGCTTCTACAGGGTAGAAACCTACGGAGTTACCAATAACGCAAATATGCTGTGGGGAATGTACGGCTTCCGCAGCTTTCACAGCATTCTTCCCGGCTCTGCATTTGAGTACTACAGCGGAATGGGATTCAACCGTTCGGTAAATACCGATCCCGACGGATCATATTACGCTATGCGCTCGGTAAATTCCACAAAATATCTCATTATTCAAAGCTACAAGCTGGAGTACAGCGATACGGTAACGTTGCTTGAAAATCTCAAGAACTTTGAAAAGATTGACGAGCAGGACGGATTTACTATATTCAAGAACAAGGCTTATATCCCGATAGGTTATTCGAACAGCTACTATATTTCCGATGACGAGTACGAAAAGATTGCTAAGAGTAACCGTGACAATATGCTCGCCCGTGCTGTCGTGCTGACAGATGAACAGATTGAAAAATACGGCGATATTCTGCCCGAGCTTGAACCTGATAGATATTCCGATTTCAACTATTATACATTTGAAAAGGACGCACAGGAGCTTGCAAAGACGGCTGTAGATACGTTCACACCTACGGCAAACGGCTTTAAGGCTACTTCCTCGTTCACTGAGGACAGATTCGTTACGTTCACAGTACCGTGGGAAAGCGGCTGGAGCGCAACAATCAACGGCGAGAAAGCCGAGATAGAAAAGGTAAACCGTGGCGTGATGGGAATAAAAGTACCTGCAGGTGAATGCAATATAGAATTCAATTATGTTACACCCGGACTTAAAGCAGGCGTTGTCTGCACGGTCGGAGCGGCATTTATTATCGTTATATATTACATCGTTCTGAAAAAGGTATTCAGATATAAGCCGAACCCCAATGTTCATCTGTACGAACAGCAACAGCTTGATACCGTTATAAATCATAACGCATATATCAGGACGATAGAAAAAACGGTTGACGAACAGCTTGAAAGCAGTGAACTGTCCAAGGGAGATAACGGCAGTGATGAAAGCAACGAAAATGCGGATATATCCGATGATGATACAGCAGAATAAACCGCAGAAAAGAGGACAATATGCATTTATTTGAAAAGACGATCGACAGTGAAGTAAAGTATGAGGGAAAGATTCTCACCGTATGCTCGGATAAGGCAGAGCTTGAAAACGGTGCGATAGTATCCCGTGATGTTATCCGCCACAGCGGCGGTGTGGGTGTTGTTCCTGTTACTGATGAGGGAGATGTTCTGTTTGTAAGGCAGTTCAGATACCCGTTCCAGAAGGTACTTATGGAAATTCCCGCAGGAAAGCTCAACTCAGGCGAAGATCACGCAGAAGCCGGCAGGAGAGAGCTGCAGGAGGAAACAGGCTGCACCTGCAAGCAGTTCAGATATATGGGATATATGATTCCTACACCGGCCTACTGTCAGGAGATAACGCATATGTACCTTGCGACAGGACTTGAGGGCGG
>ERZ832317.5333-NODE-5333-length-11662-cov-4.066253_pt1 | contig 11662 bp, 8 predicted proteins | sample MGYA00519695_ERZ832317 | MGnify/ENA primary metagenome ERZ832317 (study PRJEB31850, sample SAMEA3708726) | human gut metagenome | biome: human gut; feature: human-associated habitat; material: faeces | place: China | collected 2014 ...
ATATACAGTGTTAAATAATTCAATGGGGCAGCGTATATTTATGAGTATACAATATATGTGTTGTATCGGAATTTACGCAGCTTCTGCTCCATTTTAATGGCGTTGGAAAGCTGCCTGAAAGCACCGACCTGAACTTTATAATAGTCATTTTCATATATAATAAAAGCCGGGAAGCCTTCAATAAGCAGGGAATTAAGCATGCGGTCTGCATTATTTTTATTGCGGTAGGCACCAACCTGAACACGATAAAGTGGCTCAGGAGAGAGGTCATCATCACAGTTACATGCTGGTTTAACAGGAGATGTAGACTTTTTTTCGCATGCTGCAGGCATGATTTCAGTGGATTTGGCAGAATCAGATTTCACTGATGGGACTTCACCTGAGTCAGCCCGTGCAGTAGTATTATCTGTCTTTGGTTTAATTCCGAGGGTTTTAAGAATACCATCTGCGATTCCGTTTGCAATCTGGTTAAAATTCTTATCAAATGTTTCATTATCTTTATCATTGTTAATAAAGCTGGCTTCTACAAGAACGGCAGGCATTTTGGTCCGTTTGAGTACAACAAGGTTAGGACGTTCGGTAATTCCAAGATTTTTAAAGCCAGCCTTTTCCAGCTCAGAATTAATATTGGCAGCCATCTGTGATTTAATACCTGAATTATTGTAAACAAGAGTTTCTACGCCTGTGTACTGGTTAGGCGTAGGAGATGAATTTCTGTGGATTGATACAAAATAATCAGCCTTAGCATCATTGGCATCAGTTGCTTTTTTAAAAGGTGTCTCATATTCATCAGTAGTACGGGTGTACACAACGTCAATACCATTTTTTTCTAATATATCACCTACGGCGAGTGCAAGCTTTAAGTTGTCATCTTTCTCAGCTCTGCCATTATATGTTGCACCATAGTCGCTACCGCCGTGTCCGGCATCTACAGCAATCTTATATTGAGCCATAATATCTCCAATAACATTAATCATATTATTGTATGCAAAAGACATAATAAGCGTACCTGTCACATATATTTATCTTAAGATGAGAAAGAGGACAGATTATGAACGTTGGATATGTACATACATTTGAAGTGCCAGAAAATAATATTGATAAAGGCCGATTGAAGGTAAGTGTTGTCAATGAAGAAAATGTGCCAATTAAAGGAGCGGCTGTAAGACTGTCGTATACAGGAAATCCTGATAATATAATAGGAGAAAGTGGTACAGACGGAGACGGGATAAGTATATTTAATGACTTAAGAACGCCTCCAATTGAATATAGCATGGAACCGGGGAACAGGCAGCCATTTTCCGAGTATGACATAGCTGTAAGTGCGCCAGGATTTGATAATGTAAATATATCAGGGAGTGATATGTTTTCGGGGGAGCTAAGCATTCAGAATGTAAGGATGTCTGCAAGGGGTAACTCACAGAATAATATAGTCATACCTGTGAACACATTATATGGAGATTACCCACCTAAGATTGATGAGGAAGAGATTAAGCCTATGGGACAGTCGGGTGAAATTGTGCTTGACAGAGTTGTTGTTCCTGAAATTGTAGTTGTACATGACGGACCACCTAAAGATACTGAGGCAGATAATTATTATGTTACTTATAAGGACTATATTAAGAATGTAGCAAGCTCTGAGATATATTCAACATGGCCGAGGCAGACAATTGAGGCAAATGTGCTTGCTATTATGTCATTTACATTAAACCGGGTGTACACGGAGTGGTACCGGAACAAAGGCTACAGTTTCACGATTACCTCCTCCACCGCCTACGACCAGAAATTTACCTACGGTAGGAACATTTTCCAGAGCATCTCCGACATCGTGGATGAAATGTTCCAGAACTTTTTATCCCGGCCAAACGTCAGCCAGCCAATCTTAACGCAGTACTGCGATGGGGAACGTGTGACCTGCAGCAACTGGCTGAGTCAGTGGGGCAGCAAATACCTGGGTGACCAGAACTATGAGGCAATCGAAATTCTGCGCTACTATTATGGAAACAACATGTACATCAACACGGCAGAAGAAGTATCCGGCATCCCGGCTTCCTGGCCGAGAGTCGACCTTACGATCGGTTCGACCGGCGAAAAAGTGCGTCAGATCCAGGAGGAACTTGCACGGATTTCAAGATCCTATCCGGCGATTCCGACAGTTACACCGGACGGAATCTACGGACCTGCCACAAGAGAGGCTGTCGAGGTCTTCCAGCGTGTCTTCGGTCTGCCGGTCACCGGCGTCATTGACTACCGTACCTGGTATAAAATTTCTGAAATTTATGTGGCAGTGTCGCGCATCGCGGAACTGGTCTAAATGCAAATGGGGGCAGTCACACCAAATACTTTGTGCGGCTTCCCCCAATCTTTTTTTATGCTCAGATACGCGGTCTTTTTCCCCTTTCCGGACACTTTTCCACATATCTTTTTATTTTGCTTCTCTTATTCCACCGTCACTACCTTCGCCAAGTTTCTTGGCTTATCCACGTCAAATCCCTTGTCGGAAGAAACATAATAAGCAAGTAACTGCAGTGCCACGGATGCCGGCATTACCATAAATTCATCCTGCATATCCGGCAGATGGAAGGTATCATATGCACGGTCGATATCTTTTGCAAGACTTTCCTTGATAAAGAGCACGATGTCCGCACCTCTTGACCGTACCTCCTTGATATTTGACAGCTCTTTTGACATTAATTTTTCCTGTGTCACTGCTGCAACGACCGGCGTATCCTGCGTGATGAGTGCGATCGGTCCGTGTTTTAATTCGCCGGACGCATACGCCTCAGAATGAATGTAGGATACCTCCTTTAACTTCAGAGAACCCTCTAACAAAATAGAGTAATCAAGTCCACGGCCGATCATAAACAGATCTTTCGCCTCTAACACCTTGTTGGCAAGTTTATGGATCTCCTGCCGTCCCTCTAACACTTTTTTCATGACATCCGGCGTGCGCTGCAGCTCACGGATAAAACTCTGTGTCTCTTCCTGTGAAAAGACACCGCGAAGCTGTGCCATTTTTGCCACGATCAGATAAAATACAGCAAGCTGTGTCGTGTATGCCTTGGTACTTGCAACGGCGATCTCCGGTCCTGCGTTGGTATAGAGCACATAATCACTCTCACGCGCAATGGAAGATCCTTTTACGTTGATGATGGATAAACATTTCGCTCCACGTTTTTTTGCATACTTGACTGCCTCTAAGGTATCGATCGTCTCACCGGACTGTGAAACTGCGATGACTAATGATTTCTCATCGATGACCGGATCCGAATACATAAACTCGGATGCCATATCGACATCGATGTGCATATGAAGAATCGACTTTATCAGTGCCTGTGCCACAAGACCGGCATGCATTGCAGTTCCACATGCGATAATGTTGACACGCTCACACTGTGTAAAGATCTCATCCGGCACACCGTCTGCCGTAAAGTCCGGCATTCCACTTGTGATGCGGTTTGTGATTGTACGCTCGATCGCATCCGGCTGTTCCATGATCTCTTTTTCCATATAAAACGGATAACCGTTCTTTCCGGCATTATTAAGTTCCCAGTCTACTTCAAGATAGTCCGGCTCCACCTGATTGCCATTGAAATCTTTTAAGACAATGGCATCTTTTGCCAGTTTTAAAATATGATACTCCGGAACAACAAAATAGCGGTTGGTAAAACGGCAGAGTGCTGTCAGGTCAGATGCAAGCATAGCCCCCTCTTTGCAAAGTGTTGCGACGATCGGGCTGACATTTCTGACAGAGTATATCTCGCCCTGATGATCTTCGAATAAGATCACTAATGCAAATGTTCCTTTTAATTTGGAAACTGTCTTTTTGATGGCTTCATCCGGATCACCGGTATAAAACTTATTTAAAAGTGCAGCCACAACCTCACTGTCTGTCTCTGATTTTAAAACACTTTCCAGTTCATAGTCGGCGATCAGCTCTCTGTAATTTTCAATGATGCCATTGTGTACCAGAGTCACTTTTCCAACCTGGTGCGGATGTGCGTTTGTATCATTGACACCGCCGTGTGTTGCCCATCTGGTATGACCAATTCCACACTCTGTGATCAGTTTTTCTGACTCACAGATGGCTCTTAAATCTTTTACTCTTCCCGCACATTTATAAACTTTCGTCTGTTTCAGGCCAGTATCTGCCAAAGCAATTCCCGCACTGTCATATCCGCGGTACTCAAGAAGCTCTAACGCATCAAGTAACACTCCTTTTACATCTTCACTACCTGTATAACCAATAATTCCACACATAAATTTTCCTCTTTTCTATCTATCAACTGTTTCCGGCACAATCCCACCGGTACACTCATTTTTCCTGACCAGTTCCACTGTCAGAAGATCCTCTTCTGACAGCAAAAATATTTTTCAGGTTATCTTCTCCCTTATACCGTATTTGTTTTGCAGTCACCTGCATATTTGCCGGTATATCTCGCACCGGGAGTGTACGGGAGAGCATCCGCCGAATCTTCGATCACTCTCCTCCTCGTTAACCTGCTGATTGAAACACAGGTAATTCCTGAACATATCACAATGTCTGTTCACAGAACCTTCCTATGCATTTTCCACAGGTGCATGGCGCTAATAAGGAGACAACAGACTGCATATCCTTCCGGCAGATCTGCTGTCACATTTATGTGTCCGGTATACGGGCGCAAAGACCGCGTATCTGAACATAAAAAATAATATACTTTTTATTCAATTTTCAAGGTTCAACATGCTTTACTATACTATGATATGAAAAAAAAGTCCAGTGTTTCCCATCAAAGATGGCCGTTCAGACATTTTTTATTCATGCATCGATTTCCAGACTGATTCCCCATTTGGAATATACTGGCAGAATGCATCCACCATAATACTGCGGAACGGGCGGACCGCCTCTTCGAGTCCGAATGCTGCCGGGTAATCTTTCGTCACAAGATCAATGTCCTGTGCGATCTTTTCTGCAACTGCTGCATCTTTGATCGGCACGATACCAAACAATGTGGAGCAGTACGCCCTGCTTCCGGTACAGGATGCCAGATAGGTATATGCAAAATTTTTCCACTCTTCCTCAAGTATATATCCACAAACATCTTCCACATCAGCATCCTTTTCCACATTTTGTTTCTCATCTGTCCGGATACCGAGCTGCATAAGATATCCACAAAGTTCTTTTTTCTGTCTTTTTTTCTGAAAAAAGGATACACCACCTGCACTGGCTGCCTGTATCATCATCCATGCGCGCAGAAAATGATCCGCACGTTTTTCTGCCGGATGATCTCCAAAGCGCTTTCTTAAAATCAAAAGGCGTTTTTCATCCAATGCCGGATCTAACTTCTGTTCGATTGCAAGCTGCAGAATACGTTCACGTTCATTAATATCCTCAATCTCATAATAATGGGCGGGCCATTCCGAAAGATAGTCCACGTTTTCACTATTCAAAAGCATTTACTCTGTATCTCCTTCCATATACGAATCCACATCATCACAGGTCACTCTCGCATAAGGCAGACGGATATATTTTCCATCGATCAGATTCAGATCCGACAGATCACCTCCGGTGGAAAGCTCATATGCAAGATTTAACATTGCATCTGCCTGGCCTTCTTTATCATTATAGACCGTTCCGATCATCTCTTTATTCTTGACCGCCTCTAATCCTACATCAGTCCCATCAATTCCAATGACCGCCGGCCATTCATCCTTTGTAAGATCGGACGCTTTGAGCGCATCGATCGCACCTAGCGCCATATCATCATTATTGGCAATGACCAGCTCAATGCTGTCACCAAACTGTGACATAAGCTGTGCCATTTTCGTCTGCGCCTGTGCACGGTTCCAGTTTGCGATCGCATATCCCAGCTTTTCTACTTCCACTCCACTGTCGATCATTGTGCTGACCGAATATTCCGTGCGGACAATTGCATCCTGATGACCGGCTTCGCCCTCCAACACCACATACTGAAAAATCCCGTCTCCGTTTTTATCCAGTGACTGATCGGTCAGAAATGCTTCCGCTGCAAGCTCTCCCTGCATGATACCGGACTCAAATGCCTGCGCTCCGACATAATAAAGCCTCGTCCAGCGCTCTAAATCTTCCTCCACCAGTTCGCGATTGAAAAAAATAACCGGAATATTGTTTTTTTCCGCAAGATCAATGATTGCGGTAGGATCCGTCCTGTCCACCAGATTGACACAGATCACATCGCATCCCTCCGTGATCATGTTTTCAACCTGACTGTTCTGCGTCGACTGGCTTGCCGATGCATTGTAAGTGTCGATATTGATCGCAACGCCCGTCTCTTCTTCTTTTTTTGTCGCATAATCATTAAAATCTTTCATCATTTCTGATACAAATGTATCATACTGATCATAAACAGATATGCCGATCTTAATGCTCTTTTTGGCATCTTCCCTGCCGCCGCAGCCGCCAATTACCACACTCATGACTAAAATTCCACCAAAAGCCACGGTCATTTTTTTACTTTTTTTCCATTTCTTCAAGACTTGTTCCCCCATCAACATGTGCCGGACTTTTTCTGCTCCACACATTTACATCTACCCCCCCATTTGTATATCACTGCACGATAGGAAATAAAATTTTCTGATTTTCCTCGTCATACAGATTATCTTTTGTGATCGTAAGAAACCCGACTTTTTCTGTTTTTGCCGAAGATAACGGCTCGCGCAGCTGACCCGCGATCGCTGCCGCACTTAAATATCCGATATTGAACTCATTCGGTACGACCAACGCTCCTATCACACCCTTATCCAGATAATACACATTTTTTTCTGAGCAGCCAATTCCATACAGTCCAAATTCTGTCTGTTCCTGCGCCTGCAGATAATCAACAGCCTGTTCCGTTCTGTCATTATCTAATGATACCACGATGTCTACCCTCTTTTTCTCAAGGCACCATTCAAATGTATTATTTACATTGTCTTCATCAGACAGATTCCATAAAATGGATGCCCCGGCAGACTCTATTTTGTCCATAAAACCTTTCAGGCACTGCTGTCCGGCAGTCTGTTTTAAGTTACCGGCAAGAATCCCAATGTCCGTATCTTCAAGCTTTTCCCCATAATCCGCAATAACAGCTTCGGCAACTGCCTCCCCCATCTCATAAGACTGCGGCAGAATTGCTGCATACATTCCCTCAGCTTCCACATCCGTTTCCACCAGAATCATCTTATCAGAACCGATTTCCACAGCAGAATCATCCGTATAATTGCTGCTGTCACACATTTCAACGATCACGCCCTTTGCTCCATTATCGATCTCCCTGTGAATGATCTGGTACTCTTCCTCAATACCGGAAAATGCGCCTGTCGAAACCACATTTAAACGGATATGATAATCTTCCGCTCCTCGTTCAAGTCCTTCCCGAAAAGATGTAAATCTGTCACTGCTGCTGTTTTCTACGATCACGGATACCGGATACCATTCCTCATCCTTGCTGCCATCAAGCATCCCATATGTCGCAAACGCAATAAATGCAATGATCACTAAAATCAATGCCATTAAATAGATCAAATTATTTTTTCCGGTCCGCTTCATAGTTGTTTTCTCCCTGACTCTAACCGTTCCTGCTCCTCCGGCGTATAGACGATATACGGCAAATGGATTCTGACTGTGGTTCCCTCATCCGGCTCGCTTTCTATCTCCAGACCATATTCCTCACCGAAACGCAGCCTGATCCGGTTATGTACATTCAAAAGTCCCACACCAGATCCACGTTTGTGTACACGGTTATTTTCCTCCAAAAGCTGTTCCACTTCATCTTCCGGTATTCCAAGTCCGTTATCTCTGACCTCAATATAGATATCATCTTCCCTGCGATATCCATTGACATCAATTTCTCCGTCTCCATCCATACATTCCACGCCATAATAAATCGCATTTTCAAGCAGCGGCTGCACCACCAGTTTTACCGTACAGCACTGCAGGATCTCCGGATCTATATCAAACCGTACCTCAAAAATATTTTTATAGCGTACTTTCTGGATATTCATATAGTTTCTGGCATGTTTCAGCTCATCTTCCACACTGATGACTGTTTTTCCCCTGCTTAAACTGATACGGAAAAGACTCGCTAACTGTGTGATCATAAATACCGCATCCTCATACCGTTCTCCCTCGATCATCCAGACGATCGAGTCAAGTGTATTATACAAAAAATGAGGGTTGATCTGCGACTGAAGCGCATCGAGTTCACTTTTTCTTTTTTCTTCCTGCTCGACCACAATATCCTGCATCAGCTGCCTGATCTGTTCCACCGTGGAACGGAGTGTACACCCTAAATGTTCCACTTCCATAGATCCGCCGATATAGATAGACGGGTTCATATTTCCGGTCTCCCACTCCTTGACCGAATTATTTAATTTTTTCAGCGGCATGGCAATACTTGCAGACACAAGCTGATTTAAAAGGATCACCGCAAGCATAGATACTGTCACTAGCATGATCACAAAATATTTTGTGCCTGTCATTCCCATATCAAAGGAACTCATTGGCACAACACTGACGATCTTCCATCCGGTATAACTGACCGTCTTTACCGTAACAAGGCGTTTTTCCCCCTGGAAAATCTCTTCCGTGCTTCCATCCTCGTACCCTGCTGCCTCGATATTATTCTCCTGATAAAGATCGGTATAGATCAGCTTCTGTCTCGGATGATAAATGATCTCACCCTTTCCGTCGATCAGGTAAACATACTCCGAAGAATTTCCAACATTCGCTTTTTTTAAGATCTGTTCAATACTGCTGTAGTTCATATCGACCAAAAGTACTCCCAGCGTCGATGTTCCATTACTTGTCAGCTCCACGGCACGGCTTAAGGATACGACCCAGTAATAACGGTAAGATGGATCGCCAAACAGATTCTGCACATGCGGTGTCGAAAAATGAAGGTTTTCCATCTGACCGACCGCATCGGTAAACCACTGCTGCTTCACAATATTTACCTGACTTTTTTCATTCGCAACAGGTACTGCTGCCACAAGCTGTCCCTCTCCCGTATAACAGGCAATACTGATCAGGTTATCTTTATTCGCCTCATATAAGAGATTCATTTCTTCATCCATGGTATCACTGGCAAGATCTTTATTCTTGATGACACTGTAATACATAGTATCAGAAATACGGCGCATGTTTCGGAGATAATCCTCAAGGTTGATGGCTGTCTGATTTAAAAGCTGCCCCGTACTCTCAATCGTCATTGCTTCCGCTCTGTTTGAAAACTGCCGGTAAAGTGTGACGCCAAGGAAGGCCATACTACATATGGACAGAATCGTAAACGAAATCGATATCGTCATCTGAATACTGTGCGGTTTTGTCATTTTCCTGATATATGCAGTTAATTCTCTTATTTTATCTTTGATATTTGACAAACTCATTTTCTTTTTTCTGCTTTGTACTTTGAAGGTGACATTCCAAACTGTTTTTTAAATGCGTAACTGAAATAATTCGGATCGGAATAGCCCACTTTTTCTGCAATCACATATGTTTTTTCATCCTGATTCAAAAGCAGATCAAGCGCCTGTTCCATCCGATACTCTGTCAGATAATTGATAAAAGTTTTTCCGGTCTCCTTTTTAAACACGGTAGAAAAGTACGCCGTGCTGACCGAAAGATTTTTACATACACTCTCTACATTGAGTCCTGAATCTGCATAGTGTTCCCTGACATACTCGATCGCTTTTGTGACAAATGATTTCGTCGTGTCCTGTCTGCCATTCTGGATTATCTCCTGCATCTGACGTCCGGTCTTTAGCAGCCAGTTTTCCAGTGCCTCCGGCGATTCCATCTGAAGAACTTCCCGGTAGATATCTCCCGTACCACTGAAAATTTCGTCCAGATTCAGCCCGTTTAATGTACCAAAACGGAAGATTTCCGCAATAAGTTCCGTGATAAATATCTGATATTTCTGCAGTGATGCTCCACGTCCGGAAAGCTGTGTCACGCTTTCTTTGACCGCTTCTTTCAGCGCCTGCTCATCCCCGGTCTTAATCTTTTTTAAAATATTCCCGATTGACTGCTCTTCCCACGGTTCCTCTGCACTGCCCTGCGGATCGATCTCCGCAATATTAATGGCTCTTGTATTTCCATAGATCACACGGTAGGAAACCGCATTGCGCGCCCCCTGATAGGAAGCCGGCAGCTCTGCGATCTCATCACAGACCGGACCGATTCCTGCCGTCACCTTCGCACCGCAGACACGTTTCGCCAGCTTGCAAAACCGATCCATTGCATTGGTATATGCCGTGATTTCCTCCGTTTCTTTTAACTGTGTGATCACAAGGATGTCTCCGAGATAAAAGAATGTGTTCGATCTCCACTTGTCCACAAACTGTTCCTCAGCAAGCTGTTTGACGGACATTCCAAGCAAAAACGGATCGAGTTCAAGCTGTGGATCCGGCGTGCTGATATGTAATATAGTTGCCACATAATATGGTCCGCTCCACGGTATCTGGTATTGTTTCAAATATTTTTCAATCTCAGATGCCGGAATTCTTCCCTCAATCAATGATGTATAAAAGTTTTCCTGCAATACCGGAAGACTCTCCATATAATAAGCGCGCAGTTTTTCGATATTACGTTTTTCATCAAGCTCTCTGTCAAGGTTTGTCTTAATCCGCTCAAACACTTCCCGCAGTTCATTGGAATTGATCGGCTTTAAAATGTACTCCTCCGCCTCGATCTTAATTGCCTCTTTTGCATATTCAAATTCATCAAATCCAGAAAAAATAATAATTTTTATTTTCTGATATAGTTCTTTTAATTTCTTGCTTAAGGTCAGTCCGTCCATGTATGGCATTTTGATGTCTGTCATCACAACATCCGGCTGGATTTCCTCTGCCATCTCTAATGCTTCGACGCCATTTCTGGCATACCCGGCAATACGAAACCCCATCGCTTCCCAGTCAAGCTTTTTCATAATGACAGAATATACTTCTTCCTCATCATCCACCAATAATACCGAATATAAATTCATCGTGTTCTATTCTCCATTCCAATATGAAAAAATCATATTTTCACATTTTCTTCCGCTAGTCTCCATATTTTGCATTCATATTATGCCATAAAATTCCAAGGATCACCGTACAGATAATGATCTCTGCCACTGCCACATAGGTGTTCCAGAATAATAAAAGCATCATGACAAGTGTTGCCACTGCAAAAAAGAACATCAGCTTTCCGGCGCATTTTGCATAGTTTTCTTCGTCTTTTACCGGTGGTTTATTCTTTCCTCGGATGGCGGAGATATCTTTCATAAACCATAACCGCATTCCATAATAGATCAAAATCACAAATAAAAGTAATGGTATCCCTGCTGTCTCTAAAATCTGATCTGTTGTCATATAATCCTTGTTTTCCTCCATTGTTTTACTAAGCAAAAATAACGGCTGGTCTGTAACACCCAGCCGTTATTTTACAGTCCGATATAAGAATTATACCGTATGTTTTATTTTCTTGCTATATATTTTCTGATATCCAGAGAAATTGCTACGAAGATTACAACACCGATTGCGATGTACTGTGCGTTTGCATTCATTCCTAAGTACTGGAGAGCAACCTTCAATAACTCGAATACTGCAACACCGATGATAGCGGATGAAACTTTACCACGACCACCTGTTACAGATACACCACCGATCGTACAAGCTGCGATTG
>ERZ832317.5335-NODE-5335-length-11660-cov-3.500905_pt1 | contig 11660 bp, 6 predicted proteins | sample MGYA00519695_ERZ832317 | MGnify/ENA primary metagenome ERZ832317 (study PRJEB31850, sample SAMEA3708726) | human gut metagenome | biome: human gut; feature: human-associated habitat; material: faeces | place: China | collected 2014 ...
CCGATAAGGGTGTTACCATTACCGTTTCCAAGAAAAATGAGGGTGCTTTCCACGCTGCTGAGGAAAAAGCGAAGGATACACACGTTCGTCTTGTAAATCCCGAAGTGTTCCGACAGATTCCAAGAGAGGACAGAGCAATTCAGCCAATGTCGGAAAAAGATGCACAGGAAACCATGCAAAAGCTTGAAAAGGACGGCATTCCCTACTCTGCAAGATTGGACGGCGACAAATCTGCCGTAACCGTAAGAAAATCAGAAGCACCGGCTTATTTCAGCCGAAAGAAGATGAAAAAGCTTGCTCAGGAAGTGAAGGCAGAAAGTCCGAAGCAAGGGGGATCTAAAAGCAAAGGGCAGGAACTCTGATGCGAGTCTCACCGGAACAGATCGAACGTGCCAATCTTGTCAATCTCCCTGATTTCCTGAGAAGTCAGGGATTTTCCTTAAAACAGGTCGGCAAAGAGTATATTTTGCAAGAACATGACAGTCTGCATATCAAAAATAACGAAGCCGGTGAAGTTGGAAAGTGGTTTCGCTTCTCGGAAAACAGGGGCGGCAGCAACATTCAGTTTGTGCAGGAATTTATGGGACTGGACTTTGTTTCTGCGGTGGAGTTACTCAGCAATGAAAAAGCAATTCCGTTTCACTCCCACAGTATTTCAAAAGCAGAACCGCCTAAAAATCGTGAGATCACACTGCACGAGAGCACAGATCTATCCAAAACCATGCACTATCTGCACCATGTTCGTGGATTAACTATCGCATCTCTTGAGAAATTGACTGCTGAGGGAAGATTATCACAGGAAGAAAAAACAGGAAATGCAGTATTCAAAATCTTCGACGAGAATGGATTACTGGTCGGTGCGGAAAAGGTCGGTACATCAAATGTGCGTTTTAAATCGTTTGATAAAGGTGCCGCAGACGGCTATGGCTTTGAAATAGTCAGCGGCGAACCCCAAAGCACCTATTTTTTTGAGAGTGCGATCGATGCGATCTCATTTGCTGATCTGCACTCTGAACAAAGGGATTACAGATTGGTTTCCATGGCAGGTGTAAAACCCTCTGTTGTCACGGAAACGATGAAACGATATGCAATATCACCTGAAAATATCTATCTCTGCACCGATAACGATAAGGCAGGAAACGAGTTTGCTGAAAAACTGATTGCTCGGTATCCTGCCATGAAAAGAGTAACACCAAATGGAGCAAAAGATTGGAATGACATATTACAAGGGAGAATGAACAAAATGAAGCGATACGGCAATCCTTATTGGCAGGAAGCAACGGATAACAGAGATAAAACCGTTGCTGTCATGCGTGAAGATATATTTCAGCAGATACAGCAGGCACTTGATAAATCGGGGCTGAATTACTGTGCATACAGTGATGGCAGCAACACGATGATTGCGGTAAACAGTTCTGAAATTGACCATTTCAAGAATGTTACAGGTCTTGATGAATCCCTTTGCAGATTGCAGAAGTCGGGCAAAGAACATATTCCGCAGGATAAAAATATTATCGGCAATACAGACTACAAATATATTCCTCAGAAATCCTATATCAGCGAGGACAGAGAAACCATTCTCAAAATGGCGGAACTGGCAAACAAAGCGAACATTTCATTTTCAGCAAGAATCTATCCCAGCGGCAAAGGAGTAATGACTGTATCTCAGGCTGATATTTCTCAGATAAGCACTATTCAGGATGCCGTAAAGGCTATGAGAAAACCAATGATTCAGAATAGCCGACAGGCTTCACAAGAAATCATCGGCAACAGACCATACAGAGAAATCCGAAACCGACAGTTTATGATTTCTCCCTTGACACCTGACAAGTATCATAAGATTGAACCGAAGCTTTACGAGCGTGGTGCAGAATTTTCAGGACTGATTCGTGACGGCAAAGTTATGTTTACCACAGAAAAAGAGAATGCACCGCATTTTCAGGCAATTCTTCGTCAGACGATCTGTGAAAATCAAATTCTTGAAAACTTGCAGAATATGGGGCTTGATAATCAGCAGATACAAGCTCTTTCTTCCTCTATTGAGATTGCTGCACGAAACAACATGACAAATGTCATTGAAAACTATGTTTCTAAGGATTATGACATTACACAGCTTGGTACAATGAACGATCTGCTGATTGGCTATCTCGACCAGAGCGATACCAGCCGATTTCTTGATAATAGCAGGCAACTCGATTTGCTTTTATCTGCCAAACAGGAGTTCGACTTGCAAATTGCACAGCGTGAGGAACTGATATCAGCTGAAGAAATTATTCTTCCGGAATCGCCTGTAATTGCAACAACAGAAGATTATCTCGCTGACAAAGCACAGTCTACAGAACTGTCTGATTTGGATATTGCAAAACAACACATTGCCGACTATTATGACCGAGAATTCGGTGAGTTAGCTGAGTTTTCTGATCTTTCAAATATCTCGCTCGCTTATACAACAGACGAAGAACATAATCTCCCCATACAGGTGTATGCAGATCTGGAACAATACAGGCTTATATTTGAGTATGATGGCAATGTCGTTCGTGATGAGCAGTATAACTCCCTTTCAGAGATGAATGAAAATGCTCTGTCGGTACTTGATTTTAATGATTTGGTATCGCTTTCTGATGATGAGATCGCATCGGTTATTCCAACAAAGACTTCTGATTTGCCGTTCAAAGTTGGCGATGATATTGAATTTCAGGGAAAAGAGTGGCATATCGACAGCATCAATGAGGACAGAGGAAGAATCATGCTCTCACGAGATACCGGCAATGTCATCATGCCACAAGAGGGACTGGAAACTTTCTTGTCTGAGGTTGTTGAATCTGCCAATCGTCATGCAGGTATTGAGAATTTGGAACAAAGTGATACCGAAAAAGTGCATAAAAGTATTGTAGATACAGATACACTTGATACGGCTGACAAGTCTATTGCAAATGAAAAAGAGTCTGAACAGAAATCCGGTTTACTTACTTTCGACGTATATATCTATGATAGAGAAAGCGGTACAAATTCACCGATGCGTTGTCAGGCAAAAAATACAGCAGAAGCGAAAAAGATAGCTGATGAATATATCAATCGTTGGAATCTGGTCGATGCGGAGATTACTGATGTTCAGCTTGTAGCACCGGAAAAAGAACTTGTGAAAGATGAATCAATCACCGAAAAATCTGCTGAAACTGAAATTTCCGATGATGCACCGCTGTTCTCTGAGAATGCCATTGCCGATGCAGGACTTGGATTTGTAGCGGATGACAAGGAATTCAAACCTTTTGGAAATGAAAAACAGGAATATGAGCAGCTGACTCTGTTCGGAGAATCTGAACCTGTAAACTCGTCTGTATCTGCAAAAACCATTACACCTGTACAGTATGGCGAACCTGTTGCAGATGTAAACCGTTTTGAAGAACTACACAAGGAAATCATGCGTGGAAGCGGATTTGAGGGCGGTAAATTTCGCATTGCAGAATTTTTTCAAGAAAATAACCCCAGCAATCAGGAATTTGCTGACTTTCTGAAAAACGAGTATGGCACAGGCGGTCATACTGCTGACGGCAATATCTTCTCCGTTGATCATGACTCAAAAGGCATACAGTTCACACTCCGAAGTGTTGATAATGGAATCAGCAAGGAAACATTTGATTTCAGTTGGACGGAAGTTGCAAAACTCACTGCTGACCTTATTCAACATGATAAATATATCACGCAAGACGATATTGACCGCAGAATTCAGCGTGAATCTAAAACAGAAAAATCTGATATTAAACTGGAAAACATATCTGCTCCCGATGAAAAATCGGAATCGAAAATTAAGGCAGATGAAAAGACGCAGAATTTCACCATAACCGATGACAATCTCGGAGAAGGTGGGGCAAAAACCAAATTCAAGAACAATTTGCTTGCCATTCAGACATTAAAGCAAATTGAAAGTGAGAACAGAACGGCTACTCCTGAAGAACAGGAATTTCTGTCAAAATACGTTGGCTGGGGCGGTCTTGCACAGGCTTTTGATTCTGAGAATGAGCAGTGGAGCGAAGAGTTCGCCCAGCTATCTGATGCACTTACACCGAAAGAATATGAAGATGCAAGAAAATCTGTTCTTGACAGCTTTTTCACATCTCCTGCAATTATTGATGGAATCTACGAAGCATTGGATAAGTTCGGCTTCAATGGCGGCAATCTCCTTGAACCGTCCTGCGGTGTCGGCAATTTTCTTGGTAAAATGCCGTCAGAAATGGCTGAACATACAAATATCTATGGCGTTGAAATTGACTCTAACAGCGGACGAATTGCAAAACAGCTTTATCCCGATGCTGACATTCAGATAACCGGTTTTGAAAGCACCCATTTTCAAAACGGCTCTTTTGATGCTGCGGTTGGTAATGTGCCATTTGGGGATCTGAATTTTCCGGATAAACAGTATGGCACAACCAAACTGCACGATTTTTTCTTTGCTCAGACTCTGGACAAGGTGAAAGAAGGCGGTATTGTTGCTTTTGTCACTTCTAAAGGAACACTTGACAAGAAAGACGAAAGTTTCCGTATACAGCTGGCAGAGAAAGCCGATTTAATCGGTGCGATTCGACTTCCGAACAATGCTTTTAAGGCGAATGCAGGTACAGAAGTTACTTCGGATATTATTTTCTTGCAAAAACGCTCCGCACCGCCGGAAGAATTGCCTGATTGGGTACATCTCGGCAAAACTGAGGACGGACTCAGAGTAAACAGCTACTTTGCGGAAAATCCTGAAATGGTACTTGGTACGATCGTAGAGGGCAACAAGCTTTACGGCAGAAATGATGATACAATGTGCATTCCGATTGAAGGTGCAGATCTCCGTCAGCAGATTCATGAAGCGGTGCAGAAACTGAATGCACGGATTTCTCAGGTAAAAACCAATGCGGTTTTCCAATTCAGTGACAAGCAGGTTACAATGACTGCTGCTGAACTTCGCCCGTTCAGCTTTTTCAAAGATGATAAGGGTGATATTTATCTCAAAGGCGGAGAAAGCAAGCTTGGAAATTTTGATGTTTCCAAAGTAATGGATACAAAATCGAAAGACTACGACCGTATGACTGCATTCATTGATTTGCGAGATACAGTTCGTGAACTTCTCAAAGTACAGGCAGATGACCGTCCTGAAAATGAGATTAAGGCAGTTCAGCAGAAACTCTCTGTTCAGTATGATGATTTTTACAAAAAGTATGGGCTTTTGCACAGCCGCAAAAACCGTTCAGTTCTGCGTGATGATTGCTCCTACAATCTGCTTCTTACCCTTGAAAAGGATATTGATAAAGACAAGCTGATTGCAAAGTCTGATATTTTTACCAAAAGAACTGTCAGACCGTCAAAGCCGATTGAACACGTAGATACGGCACTGGAAGCACTTACAATTTCCATGGCGGAAACTGCAAAGGTTGACCTTGCCTATATGTCAAAACTGACGGATATGTCAGAAGAAATGCTGATTTCAGAACTTAAAAGCGAGATTTTTCTTGACCCTGATACCAACACCTATCAGTCGGCAAGCGAATATCTTTCAGGAGATATTCGTCAGAAGCTGGATATTGCAGCAGCTTATGCTGAAAGTGACAGCCGTTTTGCTGAAAATGTAACGACTCTTGAAAAGGCGATGCCGGAGCCGTTAAAGGCAGGCGATATTGATGTGAAGATCGGTGCGACCTGGATTCCGAAAGAACTGTATCAGCAGTTTATGTATGAGCTTTTTCAGACACCGAGAGAAAACCGTGAGGATGTAAAGAAAGCGTTCTGGGTGAAACCGAAAAATATAACGGTGGATTATTCCGAACACACCAACACCTGGCATATTGAGAACAAGAGGGCGGACAGTTCCGTTTTGAGCCGCAGAGATTTTGGAACAAAGAATATGAGTGCTTATGAGATTATGGAGCAGCTTCTGAATCTGAAAGAGCCAAAGGTGTATAAGTCGGAAACCTATCTGGATCTGAATGGCAATGAAAAAGAACGCAGAGTGGTCGATATCAAGGCAACGAAGATCGTTCAGCAGAAAGCTGCAAAGATCAAACAGGCTTTCAAGGATTGGATATTTAGAGATCCGGAACGTGCTATTCCCCTTGTAGAACAGTACAACCGACAATTCAATTCTATTCGTCCTCGTGAATATGACGGCTCAGCTTTAAGATTTCCGGGTATGAACTCTGCAATCACGCTGAAAGAACATCAGAAAAACGCTATTGCACACGCTTTATTTGGCGGCAACACGCTGTTTGCACACTGCGTTGGTGCGGGCAAAACGTTTGAAATGATAGCAGCAGCAATGGAGAGCAAAAGACTTGGACTTTGCACAAAGCCTCTTTTTGCCGTTCCAAATCATCTGACAGAACAAATTGGTGAAGATTTTCAGAAATTATATCCTGGTGCAAATATTCTTGTTGCAACAAAGAATGATTTCAAAAAAGAAAATCGTCAGCAGCTGTTTGCAAAAATCGCTACCGGTGATTTTGATGCTGTGATTATCGGTCACTCACAGCTTGGCATGATTCCACTTTCCAAGGAAAGACAGGTATCTATTTTACAGGACCAGATCAATGATATTATGGCAGGCATTGAAGAACTGAAAAAGGCAGAAGGTTCTCGTTTTCAGGTCAAGCAGATGGAGCGTACCAAGAAATCGCTGGAAGCAAAACTGGATAAGCTGGAGAAAACACATGATGATATTCTCACCTTTGAAGAAATGGGCATAGACAAGCTGATCATCGATGAAGCCCACGAGTTCAAAAATGTTCCTACTCAAACGAAACTGACCAATGTGGCAGGAATTTCGTCCTCTGCTTCACAAAAAGCACTTGACCTCTTTATGAAATGCCGCTATCTTGATGAAAAAACCGGCAGCAGAGGTGTGATTATGGCTACAGGCACGCCCATTGCAGCACCTTAACCATTATGAAAGACGGCTAAAAACCGTCATTTTTTATACGCTAAATTTAATTTCAATACCCGTTTCATCCGATACAAGCACCACATCAATCATAGCAACCGCCACAGCGTGTTTTTCCTGTACCGTCAGTTTATCCCACTGTTTCATAGGCTTTTCCAACGGCTTTGTATCAATTGCCTTACGCTTGCGGCTCATGGTCTGCATTTTCTTTTCAAGGTCTAATTTCTGTTCGTGCAAGGTGCTGATATGTTTCTGAATGTAGTCAAAGAGTACGCTGTCGGCATCGGCAAGTTTTTCCATAAGTTTCTGAATTTCATTGTCAATACGAACAAGTTCAGTCTTGATATTTTCCGTTTCAGAATCAGGCTTACCTGTTTCGTGCTTGGCGATGTTCAGCTGTTCAATACGCTCCTGCATAGCCTGAAATACCGCACTTTCAACCTGTTGTGGACGAATTTTGAGTGGCGGAGTGGGACAGCCTGTCAATGTTGTCTTGCCGAAGTCGATAAATCGGTAGTATTGCTTTGTCCCGTCCCTGTTTGCTCCGTGATTGAAGTGCAGAGCATAGCCACAGCAGGCACACTTCACAAGACCGACAAGCCAAGAGTTCATAGCCTTGCCATTGGACGGGAACTTGCCCTGATGTGCTTTTCTGTCCTGTACTCTCAGCCACACGTCTGCAGGAACAAGTCCCTCATGATATGCGACTTTGACGAAATATGAGCCGTCATTGTTTGCGTGGACGAATAAGCCATGAATACCGTCATAGTCCTCAATATCATCAAGCATTTCATAGCCTTTTGCAAGAAAATATCTGTAAACTTCCTTGTCAGCACGGACATAAAGAGCATTTTCAAGTATTCTGCTCAAATGTGATCTGTCCATATTGGAAATGCCTGTTTTGGTACGGGGAGTTTTTCGGCTTGCGTTGATTCCGTTCTCCGAAATATAGTGGATAACATCAGCAAGTGAATTTTCAGAGTTCTGATACAAGTTGTAAGCTACACGCACAGCTTCTGCATTTTCGGACGGAACGAGAACTGAGCCAACTTTGCCATTCACGGTTCGTCTTTCAGGCATATAGCCAAACTGCACCTTGCCACCCTGATAAAATCCAGTTTCCCTTGCCTTTGTGTTGAAAGCGTCGGCTACTCTTGCAGCAATGGTTTCACGCTCAAATTCTGCAAAATTCAGCAGATTGTTCCTCATCATTCTGCCCTCTTTGGTTTCCGTGTTGAACGGTTCTGAGAGCGAATAAACTGTCACTCCATACTTATCAAGTTCGTCTGTGATGTTGAGATACTCACGCATATTTCTTGAAAATCTATCGTACTTCTTCACAATAATTCGGCTGATAAGTCCTTCACGGGCATCATTCATCATCTGCATAAATGCAGGACGATGCTGTACATCTTTACCAGATTTTCCGTCATCACAGTAGATTTGATACTCGCAATTTCCTGCGTATCTGACACATTCCTCCTTTTGTGCAGCGATAGAAAGTGAGTTGTTGCCCTTGTCCTTATCGCTGACAGAACGGCGAACATAAATCGCCGTAATTCCGTTTGTTTTTATCTGCTTTTTCATTGTTTACCTCCGATTACTGTTGACAATCGGACGGTTGGCTTTACCTCTTTATCATAGCGCAACCGCCCGAAAATTACAACAGTTTTACTGAATCTGTAACTATTTTTGTCAATGTGCCAGATTATTCAGCGATTTTTTCAACGGAATTGCGGCGCATTGCACCGGAGAAAATGTCATACATCCTGTTAAGTTTATGTTGTCTGATTGTATTGTTGATTTCATCAGGATAGGAAACCCTGACCCTGATGCCCTCATCAGTAGCATACTGAACTGTCTTTTCTCTTTCTGCGACAGATGTGTTTTCCATTTTTCTTTTATCCTTTCTCTTTTCTAATAGCCTGTTGTATTTCTGTAGGCTATCAGCTTTTAATAAAATTATAGCGCACTCACAAATGAAATTCCATTCGCAGTGCGCCCAATCTTTTATTAAATTTGAGTTTTCCATTCCAACAAATGAGACGAAAAGTAAAGTTTTGTAAAGTGATTTTAACCTATGATTGGTCTGCTTTACTGCGTTGTATAAGTTTGTCTGCGTAATACAAGACCTACTTCCCACAGCTTGATTTTTTACTGAAAATGCAGTATAATATTTTATATAAATGAATTGTGAGGAGATGTCAATATGATACAAAGTTTAATGAAACAACTGCGTACAATGAAACTGAAGTGCGGAAAAAATGAAACTGCTATCCCATATCTTCACATATATCAATCCAGTTCAGATAACATCAGTATGCCGGATTCTGCAACTCCATATATCTGGCTTGTTGCAGATGGTTCTATGCGCCTGCATACACCAAGCGGTATCATGGATTATCTTCCTGGACAATATTCTGTTTCTGCAATTGATACGCCGATTGCCGGGCAGGTACTGACACGAAGCGAGCATCAGGATTTTATTGCTGTTTCTGTTTCATTTACACTGGACGATGCAATATCCGTCATTCTGGATATTGAAGGCAATCTGACCGAGCGAATTATGCAATCCGACCTTGATACAGAGGTTATGGCAGATTTTGATAAAAAAGTTATGGAATCTGTTCTACGTCTAATAAAAATGCAGAATCATCCGGAACAGATTGCGTTTTCTGCCAAAATGGTTCGTAAAGAAATGATATTTGATGTACTCTGCGGTACTTGCGGCAAACAATTTATGCAAAGTATAACGGGTATTCAGCAGGCTGGCGAGATTTATAGGATCAATTCCTGGATCAAAAAGAATTACAAAGAAAGTTTTTCCGTTGAAGATCTTGCAAAACTCGGAAATATGAGTGTTTCCAACTTTCATCAAAAATTTAAAAATGCTGTTGGGATGGGACCGCTGCAATGTCAGAAACGACTTCGTCTGACAGAAGCAAGACGGCAGATGCTGGATGAAAATGCAACTGTCTCGGAAGCTGCCACAAATGTCGGCTATGACAGCATTTCACAATTCAACAGGGATTATAAAAAGATGTTTATGACAACTCCCACAGAAGATATTCAAATTTTGAAAAAACAAATAAAAAAATAGGAATGCATTAAAATCCAAAAGAAATGTGCAAGCGGAATCCTCCTGTTCGTGCTATAATTAAGACAGTAAAACAACAGGAGGTTGATTCATTTATGAACACAATGAAGGCAATTCAGGTAGCTGCAAAAGGCGAACCCATGAAACTGGTAACCATACCAATTCCACAGCCGGAAAAAGGACAGGTTCTGTTGAAAGTAGAAGCCTGCGGTATCTGTCACGGAGATTCCAAGGTAATTGAGGGGGCTGCATCCTCTTATCCACGTATTCCCGGTCATGAAGTAGTCGGTATTGTCGATAAGTTGGGTGAAGACGTGACGAAGTGGAAGATTGGACAAAGAGTCGGAATTGGCTGGCATGGAGGACACGGACATACCACAGCACTTAACACAGACGGCGGTTATGCGGAATACATGGTTGCCTATGAGGATGGACTGATTTCTATTCCGGACGAGATTACAGCGGAAGAAGCAGCACCTCTGCTCTGTGCAGGTGAAACCACATTCAGTGCATTGCATAACAGCAGCGCAAGAATGGGCGATTTGGTTGCAGTATCAGGCATTGGCGGACTCGGTCATCTTGCAGTACAGTACGCAAGAAAAGCCGGTTATGAGGTCGCAGCAATCTCTCGAGGAACAGACAAAAAAGAACTTGCAATGAAACTTGGTGCACATCATTATATTGACTGCGAATTGGAAAACCCTGCTGAAAGTCTGAAAGCCTTGGGGGGTGCAAAGGTGATTCTTGCAACCGCTCCAAAGGCAAATGTCATCTCATCACTAATGGGTGGTCTTGGCACAAAAGGTGAATTGATTATCGCAGCAGTTGATGATACACCGCTTGAATGGTCGGCTATGGATTTCCTTATGGGTCCTAATACGGTGAAAGGAACATTTACGGACATCAATGAAATGGAAGCAGCTGTAAAATTCAGTGTCTTGACAAATGTTCGTCCGATGATTGAGATATTCCCATTGGAACAGGCAGCCGAAGCATATGAAAAGATGATGGCAGCAAAAACACATTTCCGTGCAGTATTAAGGATTGGTAAAGAATGAAAAATTTAAGTCCTTTTTGTACTTGTACAAATTTAGAATGCCCAGTTCATCCGACAAAGCATGAAAAGGGCTGCGCTCTTTGCATTGCCAAAAATCTGAAACAAAAGGAAATTCCGAATTGTATGTTTCATAAACTTGAAAATGCAGAAAGCAGAATGGGAGATAGCTATCAGGATTTTGCTAATCTTGTTCTTGAAAATGAATAATAAATTTCAATATACAAAATTATAATAGTATCGAATATGTCAGATATTCTGAGTAGCGAATAACAATAAAATAATCTGCAAACCGATTGGAAAGTTTCAGCCTTTTCAGTCGGTTATTTTTTGCAATTGTAAAATATTAGTGTGAAAATTAGGTGAAAGTTTCTTTAGAATGGGTGCATTTCGTCGGAATTTTTGCCATATAAGATGAGAGGGAAAATAAACAGAATTCAAATTTGGCTGATACAGCTGATCTGGAGTAGCAAGCAACGATGAACGTAGCGCACTTCGTTTGCTGTTCATCAGCTTGTTAGGGACACTCCGTTTTCCCTAAGACCCTTTGACTAACTGACTATCGTCAGAAAACAACTACAAAAAAGAAAGTG
>ERZ832317.5346-NODE-5346-length-11643-cov-3.741457_pt1 | contig 11643 bp, 9 predicted proteins | sample MGYA00519695_ERZ832317 | MGnify/ENA primary metagenome ERZ832317 (study PRJEB31850, sample SAMEA3708726) | human gut metagenome | biome: human gut; feature: human-associated habitat; material: faeces | place: China | collected 2014 ...
TTTTTATGTTTCGGAGGTGTACAACTATTAGCGAATTAATGATCAACGAGCAGATCAGGGACAGAGAAGTCCGTCTGATTGGTCAGGATGGTGAACAGTTAGGTGTAATGCCCATCACAGAAGCGATGAAGTTAGCGAGGGAGGCTGAGCTGGATCTGGTAAAGATTGCTCCGACCGCAAAACCGCCTGTATGTAAGATTATCGACTATGGAAAATATCGGTATGAGCAGGCAAGAAAAGAGAAGGAAGCAAAGAAAAAACAGAAAACCATCGAAATCAAAGAAGTTCGCCTGTCTCCGAATATTGATGAGAACGATCTGAACACGAAGGTAAATGCAGCAAGAAAGTTCATCGAGAAGGGTAACAAAGTAAAAGTAACTCTTCGTTTCCGCGGACGTGAGATGGCTCATGTACAGAGCAGCAAACAGATTCTGGATGTATTCTCAGAGCGGATGGCAGATGTCGCAGTGGTCGATAAAGCTCCTAAGATGGAGGGCCGCAGCATGACTATGTTTTTAACGGAAAAACGTTAAGGATAAAATATTTTAGTAGTTTAGGAGGAATCAACATATGCCAAAGGTAAAAACAAGTAGAGCAGCCGCAAAACGTTTCAAAAAGACGGGAACCGGTCAGTTAAAGAGAATGAAAGCTTATAAGAGCCATATCTTAACCAAGAAATCTCAGAAGAGAAAAAGAAACCTGAGAAAACAGACTACTGTTGATGCAACAAACGTAAAGAACATGAAGAAAATCTTACCTTACATGTAATTTTTGCAAGGTAGAGTTACGCCCAACAGATCAAGGAGGAAAATAAGAAATGGCAAGAATTAAAGGCGGCATGAACGCTAAGAAAAAACATAACAGAGTATTAAAACTGGCTAAAGGTTACAGAGGAGCCAGAAGCAAACAGTATAGAGTAGCAAAACAGTCCGTAATGCGCGCACTGACCAGCTCCTACGCAGGAAGAAAACAGAAAAAACGTCAGTTCCGTCAGCTGTGGATCGCTCGTATCAACGCAGCAGCAAGAATGAACGGTCTGTCCTACAGCAAATTTATGTATGGTCTGAAACTGGCAGGCGTTGAGCTGAACCGTAAAGTTCTGGCTGACATGGCAGTTAACGATGCAGAAGGATTTGCAACACTGGCTGAGCTTGCAAAAAGCAAAGTAGCATAAGTAAAAACATATTCTGTGTGAATATACGAAGAAGCTGTGAGAACCGGTAAGGGGATCGCAGCTTCTTTTGAAATATAGAAAAACATGAGGTGAATATGAAAAAAAGCAAAGTGGCAGTGGTTGCCTGTCCCGACTATGAGCCGGCGCACGTAAAGGAAAGCCTGCAAAAGGGATTGGAAGCAATTGGCGGCCTGGAATCTCTGATCGGAAAAGAAGAGAATATCTTATTAAAACCAAACCTCGTCCGCTCCGCAAAACGAGAACGCGCCGTCGTGACCGACCCGGAAGTTATGGATGCCCTGATCACGATTTTGCAGGAAAATGGCTATGAGAATATTTCCTGCGGCGATTCCTGCGGCCTTGGCACCCCGGAGGGCATTGCAAAGGAAGCCGGGCTGAAAGAGGTGCTGGAAAAACACAACGTTCCGCTGAAAGATTTCCTTACGAGCGAGCGCGTAGAAACCGCCGATGGTAAATTTCTGATGATTGCGAAAGATGCACTCGACTGCGACGCCCTCATCAGCGTCAGCAAAATGAAAACCCACGCGCTGGAACGCATCACCGGAGCTGTCAAGAACCAGTACGGCTGCATCAGCGGCGTCTACAAAAAACTCGGCCACACGCAGTATCCGAACGCTGAGAGCTTCGCGCACATGCTGATCGAGCTGAACCAGAAAGTCGCCCCGCGCCTCTATATCTGCGACGGCATCGTAGCAATGGAAGGCAATGGTCCGACTTCCGGCGACCCGGTTTCGATGGGAGTTCTTCTTATGTCCACCGATCCGATTGCACTGGATACCGTGTTCTGCCATCTGGTGAACCTCGATCCGTCGTATGTGCCGACAAATCTCTACGGGGAAACGCTCGGCCTTGGAACGTGGCACGACGACCGCATCGAAATCGTGACAGCGGATGGCACCATATCCGAGAAAGAACTGAAAAGAAAGTACGGAAATCCAAACTTCAACGTCGACCGCCGCAAAGCCCGCAAAAAAGGAGCCCTCGACCTGCTCGAGATCCTCGGGGTCTTCCAGAGCCGCCCCTATATCATAGAAGAAAAATGTAAAAAATGCGGCGTCTGCGTCGAGAGCTGCCCGGTGGAAGGGAAAGCCGTCCGCTTTGATAACGGCCGCAGAAATCCGCCGGTCTACGATTATAAAAAGTGCATCCGCTGTTTCTGCTGTCAGGAAATGTGCCCGCATCAGGCAATCCAGGTAAAGAAACACCGTCTGCCGTGGGAAAAATAAGGGAGCTATCCTACAAAGTGACTGGAAAAGCAAAAAGAGAAGTGTTATACTTGAAACCGGACAAAATTTAGTACAGGAGGAACAACACCATGGAATTAGAAACTTTAAGAAGTGATATGATAGCAGCAATGAAAGCCAAAGACAAAGCGAGAAAAGAGGCCATCTCTTCCCTGATCTCCGCAGCAAAGAAAGTAGCCATCGACGAGGGCTGCCGCGATGACATCAAACCGGAGCTGGTAGACCGCGTCATCTTAAAAGAGCTGAAGACCGTAAAAGAGCAGATCGATACCTGCCCGGCATCCCGTGAGGACTTAAAAGCAGAGTATCAGTTCCGCTATGACGTCATCAGCGAGTATGCACCGAAACAGATGAGTGCAGACGAAGTCAAAGCCTACATCAAGGAGAAATTCGCAGACGTTCTGGCAACCAAGAGCAAAGGTGCCATCATGAAGGCCGTTATGGCAGATATGAAAGGTAAAGCAGACGGAAAAGTCATCAACCAGACCGTTGCAGAACTGTGCAAATGAATATCATCAACATCGAACACATCAGCAAACTGTTCGGCGATAAACTGATTTTTGACGATGCTTCCTTCGGCCTGCAGGAGGGCGACAAGGTCGGCATCGTCGGAATCAACGGAACCGGAAAATCCACGCTGCTGCGCATAGTAGCAGGAGATGAGACCCCGGATTCCGGCCAGATTATCCGCCAGAACAACCTCAAAATGGCCTATCTTCCGCAGACACCGGAATTTCCAAAGGATGCCACCGTGCTGTCCTACGCCCTTTCCGGCGATGAGGAGGACTGGCAGGTGCAGAGCAACCTTGTACAGCTCGGTATCACCGAATACGACGCAAAAATCGACACCCTCTCGGGCGGCCAGCGCCGCAAGGTTGCCCTGGCAAAAGTGCTTGCGTCCGATTTTGACGTCCTGATCCTCGACGAGCCGACAAACCATCTCGACAATGCGATGCTCTCCTGGCTCGAGGATTACCTGAAAAATTACCGCGGAACCGTCTTTATGGTCACCCATGACCGTTATTTCCTGGATAAAGTGTCGAACCGCATCCTCGAAATCAGCCACGGAAAAATGTACAGCTACGATTCCAACTATTCCCGTTTTCTGGAACTGAAAGCTGAGCGCGAGGAGATGGAACTCGCCTCTGAACGGAAACGCCAGAGCATCCTGCGCATGGAACTCGAATGGGCGAAACGCGGCTGCCGCGCAAGAAGCACAAAACAGCGCGCAAGACTCGAACGTCTCGAAGTACTCAAAAATGGCACGGCACCGACCGCAGACGCTGTCGTGGAGATGGATGCTGTCGAGACCCGCATGGGAAAGAAAACGATTGAATTCCATAACGTCAGCAAAGCCTTCGGCGATAAAACGCTGATGAAAGATTTCGAATACATCTTCCTGCGGAACCAGAGTGTCGGCATCATTGGCCCGAACGGCTGCGGAAAATCCACAATGCTGCGGATGATCACCGGAGAAGTCCTGCCGGATGCGGGAACCATCGAAATCGGCGACACGATCCGCATCGGCTATCTGGCACAGGAAGAGCCGGACATGGATACGAATCAGCGCGTGATCGACTACGTGAAAGATATCGCTGAGTATGTCCAGACCCGTGACGGCCGCATCAGCGCATCGCAGATGCTCGAACGCTTCCTGTTCACACCGGATATGCAGTACACCCCGATTTCCAAACTCTCCGGAGGCGAAAAACGGAGACTGTATCTCTTATCCGTCTTAGTGAGCGGCGCCAATGTTCTGATCCTCGACGAGCCGTCCAACAACGTTGATATCCCGACCCTGACCGTGCTTGAGGATTTCCTGAACACGTTCGTCGGCATCGTCATCACCGTTTCCCACGACCGCTATTTCCTGGATAACGTCGTGGACCGCATCTTCGAATTCGACGGAAACGGAAATCTTCTGCAGTACGAGGGCGGCTACACCGATTACCTCGAAGCAAAAGAACGCCGTTTCGGCGGAAGTGCGGAAGAAACGGCAAAAGCAGCGCCGTCCAAAACGTCCGCGGACGAACCTGCAAAGTCAAAGAACAATGACTGGAAGCAGAACCGTCCGACCCGCCTGAAATTTACGTTCAAAGAACAGCGCGAGTACGAGACCATCGATGACGATATCGCCGTACTCGAGGAAAAGATTGCATCGCTTGACGATCAGATGCTCAAAAACGCCACCAACTCTGCAAAGCTCGCCGAACTGATGGTGGAAAAAGAGAAGACCGAAGCTGCTCTGGAAGAAAAAACCGAGAGATGGGTTTATCTAACCGACCTCGCAGAACAGATTGAGGCGCAGAATCAGAAATAAAAGAAGCAAAGGAACTGTCCGCAGAAGAGAAAAAATATGCGGGTCGTTCCTTCTTTTTTTATCAAGAAATTCGACGCGGAATTACCAGAAGTTGTAAAAAACTTGTATTTTTCCCTGAACACCCACAGAAAATCTGGACAGAATGCCCAATCGGTGTTATAATTCAAATACTGGACATAGTGGCATTGCCATGCCCTTATCCGGGTTTTTCGAAGCGCGGAGGCAACCGAAACCCGGCAGAACACCAACCTGAGAAAAGCCAAAGTAATTTTTGGTCATCATTTTTTAAGGAGGATAAAATCAAATGGCTAGAAAGATGAAAACCATGGATGGTAACCAGGCTGCAGCACATGCGTCTTATGCGTATACCGACGTAGCAGCTATTTACCCAATTACCCCTTCATCCGTTATGGCGGAGCATACCGATGAGTGGGCAACCCAGGGAAGAAAGAACATTTTCGGACAGGAAGTTCAGGTAACTGAGATGCAGTCTGAGGCAGGAGCAGCAGGTGCAGTACACGGATCACTGGCAGCCGGAGCTCTTACCACAACCTACACCGCATCCCAGGGACTTCTTCTGATGATCCCGAACCTTTATAAAATTGCCGGCGAGCAGCTCCCGGGCGTATTCAACGTATCCGCTCGTGCCCTTGCAAGCCACGCACTTTCCATCTTCGGAGATCATTCAGACGTTTACGCCTGTCGTCAGACCGGAGTCGCAATGCTCTGCGAATCCAGCGTACAGGAGGTTATGGACCTGACACCGGTTGCACACTGTGCAGCACTGAAAGGCAAAGTTCCATTTATCAACTTCTTCGACGGATTCCGTACCTCCCACGAGATTCAGAAAATCGAGACATGGGATTACGAAGATCTGAAAGACATGGTAGATATGGATGCAGTAGATGCATTCCGTAAACATGCCCTGAACCCGAACCATCCGTGCCAGAGAGGATCCGCACAGAACCCGGATATCTTCTTCCAGGCAAGAGAAGCATGTAACCCGTACTATGATGCTCTTCCGGCAATCGTACAGGAGTACATGGACAAAGTAAACGAGAAAATCGGAACCGATTACAAACTGTTCAACTATTATGGAGCAGCAGACGCTGAACACGTAATCATCGCTATGGGTTCTGTCTGCGATACCATCGAGGAGACCATCGATTACCTCGTAGCAGCAGGCAAGAAAGTCGGCGTTGTAAAGGTACGTCTGTACCGTCCGTTCTCCGCAGAAGCACTCATCAATGCAATTCCGGAGACTGTAAAACAGATTTCCGTTCTGGACAGAACAAAAGAGCCGGGATCTCTTGGCGAGCCTCTGTACCTGGACGTAGTAGCAGCATTAAAAGGCAGCAAATTCGAGAGCACACCGGTATTCACAGGTCGTTACGGACTTGGTTCCAAGGACACCACACCGGCTCAGATCGTTGCTGTATATGAAAATACAGAGAAACAGAGATTTACCATTGGTATCGTAGACGATGTTACCAATCTGTCTCTGCCGGTTGGCGCTCCTCTGGTAACAACTCCGGAAGGAACCATCAACTGCAAATTCTGGGGACTTGGCGCAGACGGTACCGTAGGTGCAAACAAGAACTCCATCAAGATCATCGGTGACAACACAGACATGTACGCTCAGGCTTACTTCGATTATGACTCCAAGAAGTCCGGCGGTGTAACGATGTCTCACCTGCGTTTCGGAAAGAAACCGATCAAATCCACCTACCTGATCCACAAAGCAAACTTTGTTGCATGTCATAATCCTTCCTATGTGAACAAATATCACATGGTAGAAGAGCTGGTAGACGGAGGAACCTTCCTTCTGAACTGCCCATGGGATGAAGCAGGCCTGGAAGAGCATCTGCCGGGACAGGTAAAAGCATTCATCGCAAACCACAACATTAAATTCTATGTGATCGACGGCGTTAAGATCGGTATCGAGACCGGCATGGGACCGACCCGTATCAACACCATTCTTCAGTCTGCATTCTTCAAGCTTGCGAAGATCATTCCGGAAGAAAAAGCCATCGAACTCATGAAAGCAGCAGCAAAAGCTACCTATGGCCGTAAAGGTGATGATGTCGTAGCAAAGAACTGGGCAGCTATCGATGAGGGTGCAAAACAGATCAAAGAAGTTGCAGTTCCGGAAAGCTGGAAAAATGCAGAAGATGAAGGTCTGACCACAACTCATGCAGAGAGCGGCCGCGCTGACGCTGTTAAATTCGTAAATACCATCCAGGCAAAAGTAACTTCCCAGGAAGGAAACAACCTGCCTGTATCCGCATTTGCAGACTACGTAGACGGAACAACTCCGTCCGGCACATCCGCATACGAGAAACGTGGTATCGCCGTAAACGTACCTGTATGGAATCCGGAAAACTGTATCCAGTGTAACAGATGTTCCTTCGTCTGCCCGCACGCTGTTATCCGTCCGGTTGCCATGACCGCAGAAGAAGCAGCAGCAGCTCCGGAAGGCATCCAGACCATGCCGATGACCGGTATGCCGGACTACACCTTCACAATGGCTATTTCCCAGCTTGACTGTACCGGATGTGGTTCCTGTGCAAACGTATGCCCGGGCAAGAAGGGTGTGAAAGCGCTGGCTATGGAAAGCCTTGCAGCACACGAAGCAGAGCAGAAATACTTCGACTATGCAGCAGCTCTCCCGGAGAAGACCGACGTTGTAGCAAAATTCAAAGAAAATACCGTAAAGGGCAGCCAGTTCAAGAAACCGCTGCTTGAGTTCTCCGGCGCATGCGCAGGCTGCGGCGAGACTCCTTACGCAAAACTGATCACCCAGCTGTTCGGTGACAGAATGTACATCGCAAACGCAACAGGATGCTCCTCTATCTGGGGTAACTCCTCACCGTCCACTCCTTACACTGTAAACGAGAAAGGACAGGGCCCGGCATGGTCCAACTCCCTGTTCGAGGACAACGCAGAGTTCGGTTATGGTATGCTTCTTGCTCAGAAAGCAATCCGCGGCGGCCTGAAAGCCAAAGTTGAGGATGTTATGAACTCCGAGAAAGCTCCGGAAGAAGTAAAAGCAGCATGCAAAGAGTATCTGGATACCTTTGACTGCGGCGCTACCAACGGAACTGCAACCGAGAAACTTGTAGAAGCAATCAAAGACGCTGACTGCGACGTTTGCAGAGACATCGTTAAGAACAAAGACTTCCTCGCTAAGAAATCCCAGTGGATCTTCGGTGGCGACGGATGGGCTTACGATATCGGATTCGGCGGCGTAGACCACGTACTTGCCAGCGGAAAAGATATCAACGTAATGGTATTCGATACCGAGGTTTACTCCAACACAGGCGGACAGTCCTCCAAAGCTACTCCGACTGGTGCAGTTGCACAGTTCGCAGCAGGCGGTAAAGAAACCAAGAAGAAAGATATGGCAAGCATCGCAATGAGCTATGGCTATGTATACGTAGCACAGATCGCTATGGGCGCTGATTACAATCAGGCAGTCAAAGCAATCGCAGAGGCAGAGGCATATCCGGGACCGTCCCTGATCATCGCTTACGCTCCATGTATCAACCATGGTATCAAGAAAGGTATGAGCAAAGCACAGACCGAGGAGCAGCTCGCTGTTCAGACCGGATACTGGCATTGCTTCCGCTTCAACCCGGCACTCGCTGCAGAAGGCAAGAGCGCATTCACACTGGATTCCAAGGCTCCGTCAGGAGATTATCAGGAATTCCTGAACGGCGAGGTACGTTACAACTCTCTGAAACGTGCAAACCCGGCGAAAGCAGAAAGACTGTTCGGCAAGAACGAGCAGGAAGCAAAAGACCGTTACACTTACCTGAACAAACTCGTAAAACTGTACGGCGCAGAAGAAGAGTAATTCTTTTTCCTTAAAAAGAATTTGAAAAAGGAGAGAAGTCATACTTGAGAGAGTATGGCTTCTTTCTTTTTGGGAGAAAAAATGAATTAGCGACATTTGGCAATAGTTTTGTATCGTTTGTCAACATTTTTATCCCGGAAAATGTTGACAAACGATACATTTTTGCGCAAGAAGGCTTTGAGATATGGTATAATGTGCGTATCACGATATAATGAGCGTTAGCGGGAGGAATTTTATTATGTTGAAAATATATCTTGGAGAAATGAAAGGTGCAATCTATCATCCGCCAACCTATTTTGATAATTGTTATGAAGATGAATGGCTGACCACGCCACTGGCAAAAGAAATGATCCGCGATGTGGATCGCTCGGAGGTAATCAGTGCGCATCTGATTGACAGCCCGGTGCTTGGTCCGATTCCACCGAAAGATTTATCCGGAGGAATCAAAACGTTGCTGCTGATGGCATACGATACAGACGGAAAGATCTTTAATGCCTCCGTATGTGGAGATAATTGTGCAAAATGGATTTTAAAATTAGGAGAGCAAAAGGATCTGACGATTAATCTGCGTCATGTGATGCGGTTTGGCAAAGATCCTTTTGAAATCCTGATTTTAAATACAGGGACTATTGTGCGGAATATGTCCGAATTTGTAGATGTTGCCGAGGCTTATGTATAGGTGGATGTATGAAGGGAAAGAAAAGAGTTATTATTCAAAATAACAGAGTTCATTATGAATTTGTGATAAAGCGTAATATTACAATCATCCAGGGGGATAGTGCATCAGGAAAAACAACACTGGTAAATATGATCCGGCAGGCAGAAAATTTAGGGGAGTCCAGCGGAATCAACGTTTCCTGTGAAGTACCGTGCAGAGTGCTGGAAGGTGTTAATTGGAAAATTATTTTGGAAAACAGCCGGGAAAGCATCTTTTTCATAGACGAGGAGAATTATTTTATAAAAACAGAAGAATTTGCTTCTGCCATACGGGGTTCAGAAAACTATTTTGTATTGATTACGAGAGAAAACTTATATAATTTGCCGTATAGTGTAGAAGAGATTTATGGATTGCATGTTTCCGGAAAATACAGAGATACCAGAAAAATATATCAGAAAATGTATCAGATCTATCCCAAAACAGCACGGCTTCCTGTTAGAGTACAAAAAATAATTACGGAAGATTCCAATTCTGGGTATCAATTTTTTGAAAATGTATGTGCAGAAAGGAATATTACATGTGAAAGCGCTGGTGGAAAAACAAAAATACCGGAAATGATCGGCAAGGCAGGAACAGAAGAAACCTGTATTATTGCGGACGGTGCTGCAATTGGAGCAGAAATGAATCTTCTCAGCAATAAAATAGAGGAAAAACAGAACGTACATTTATATTTACCGGAGTCTTTTGAATGGCTGATTTTAAATTCAGATCTTTTACAGGACAAAGAGGTTCGTAAAATTCTGGAAAATCCAGAAGATTATATCGACAGCACAGAGTTTTTTAGCTGGGAACAATATTTTACAAAATTGCTGATTCAGAAAACAGAAGGAACATATTTGCAGTATAAAAAAGCAAAATTAAATCCATCTTATTTGCAGGATAAAAATAAAAACAAAATACTGGAGAGTATACAAGGGATTCAGTGGAAAATAAAATCCTTAAAATAGCAAAAATAATGAAAGAATAGAGAGAAGAACATGAACTATACAATTTATGACTATCTCGGCCTGTTTTTCTTTTACGCCTTCCTTGGATGGCTTCTGGAAACTTCTGTGGCCGCGATCCGGAAAAAACATATGGTAAACAGAGGATTCTTAAATGGTCCGCTCTGCGCCATCTATGGAATCACAGCTGTCTTTATGACACGTTATCTGTATGAACTGCAGTCAAGCCCCGTCTTTTTGTTCCTTGGCTGTATGATTATCGCTACCGCAGTCGAGTGGCTGGCCGGTCACGCACTGGAACGCATTGGCCATGGCAAATGGTGGGACTATTCCAATAAAAAATGGAACATGGACGGCTATATCTGCCTTCAGTATTCTGTACTATGGGGAATTTTAGGACTGCTTGCCATGAAAATCGGCAATCGCCTCTGCTTTACAGTTCTTCATTTAATTCCGGCCGGTTTCCTGCATATCACATCCTGGATTCTCTTTGGTATATTGGTAGTAGATGCCGTCGGTTCCTATGCTGTTCTGCACCACATCACGAAAAAAATGCCGCGGATCAGCGCTATGAACGATCAGATCGACGCCTTCACCAGACGCCTTTCTGTCCGTGTTTACCGCTATCTGGAGCGTCGTGTGGAACGTGCCTATCCGGCCGTACAGCCAGTTTCGGAGAAAAAAGAGAAAACAGAAACCGGCGTATTTGCCGAAGGATGCAGCTTTTACAAAATCGTTCTTCTCTTCATCATCGGCGCATTTTTGGGCGATATTACAGAAACCATATTCTGTCGCATCACCGCCGGTGTCTGGATGAGCCGCAGCAGCCTTGTATGGGGCCCGTTCAGCATCGTCTGGGGCCTGGCCATCGCCCTCGCTACCTGGTTCCTCTACAACTACCGCGACCGCTCCGATGGATTCCTGTTTGCCTTTGGTACCTTCCTCGGCGGAGCCTACGAATACATCTGCAGTGTGTTCACCGAAATCGTATTCGGAAAAGTCTTCTGGGACTACAGCGACATTCCCTTCAACCTCGGAGGCCGTATCAACCTCCTGTACTGTTTCTTCTGGGGAATAGCCGCCGTCGTCTGGCTCAAAAAATTCTATCCTGTCATTTCGCGCTGGATTGAAAAAATCCCGATGAAATTCGGAAAAATCATCACTTGGATCCTGATTGTGTTCATGGTGGTCAACATGCTCGTATCTACCCTTGCTCTCGCCCGATACGACGAACGCGCCCACCAAAAGCCCGCTGCTAATGCCATCGAGCAGACCATAGATGCCCATTTCCCGGACGCCCGAATGGAAAAAATCTACCCCAATGCCAAAGCGATTAACTAGAATGTGTTAAAAAACAATTCCGTAG
>ERZ832317.5350-NODE-5350-length-11633-cov-3.041631_pt1 | contig 11633 bp, 5 predicted proteins | sample MGYA00519695_ERZ832317 | MGnify/ENA primary metagenome ERZ832317 (study PRJEB31850, sample SAMEA3708726) | human gut metagenome | biome: human gut; feature: human-associated habitat; material: faeces | place: China | collected 2014 ...
TATTTTCTATTAAAGTCACACCCTTCGGGGTGCGTGGATTAAAAAATTCCTAATCTGTCATACTATAAGGGAAGGGATAATATCCCTTTGTTTGCGGGGCAGGCAACGGTCCAGTCTGTCCCGTATACTACCAATTAAACAAATCTTTTGCAGAGCAGGAAAGGAGTTTGCTATGATACGTTTTAAACAGGTCGTATCCGGTGTACTGACAGGCTTTTTATTCTGTGGTTCTGCCATCAGTGGAGCACCACTTATTGCAGCAGCTAAAACAGAAACCACATACAGCCTGACACTCGATAAGACAGAAAACGGTTCCGTTGCTATCTTTGATGCAGAAAAAGAGGCAAAGAAAGATGAGAGCAAGGAGCAGCAGAACACAGAAGCTACTACAAAAGAGAAAGCTTTAACCAAAAAGGTAAAGGCTGGTGATACCGTAGCCATCCAGGTAAAGCCGGATGCTAAGTATATCATCAAAAAGCTGTCCCTTATTGATCCTGAAACAAAAAAGAAGCTGGATGTTGAACTTTTTGCTGATGAAAAGCATGAAGACGTTGTAACATTCACAATGCCAGCACAGGATGTCATGGTAACATCCTCTTATGAAGAAGGAACAATGGAAAAAGGGCAGACAATTGCCTCCCTTGTTGGTGCAAAGAGGAAAGAAACAGAAGATAAAAGTGAGGCAGCAAGCACTTTTGCCAAAAGTGAAACAACAGAAACCGGAATCTCAACAGAGGGCACTACAGAACCGGCTAAAAGCAGTGAGAACACAGAGGCAGCAACAGAAGCTTCCACAGCGACAGATGCAAAAGCAGAAGAATCAAAAACGGATGCTGATGCAGGTAAAGAGCAGGAAGCTACAGAAAAAGCTGCGGAAACAACAACTGCCACCGAATCGGAGGAAAAGGCTTCGGAAGTCTCTGAGAGTACCGAAAGTACTGAAAAATCAGAGGAGGCAAATGAGCCGGTAAAGGTCGTTGGTGATGAAGGTAAAGAAGTTATTGTTAATGACACATCCTCCAAGAACAGTAAAGAGAGTGATAAGACAGAAGAAACAACAGAAGCGGAAACAACCTCCGATGAATCTTCTGAAAAACTGACAACAAAAGAAGTCGCACAGGATGCGGTCGATGTTGAAAAGAAGATCGAGGAGCAGACAGAGAATAAAGACCATGTGGACCGGAAGATGGTTGTAAAATATACTCTGGCAGATTCTTCTAAAACAGAGGCAAACATTACTCTTGATAAGCTGATGAAGGATACAACGGTAGATGCTGGTGCATTTATCGGTCAGTATCAGCAGGAATTACCTGTTTATGAGAGCAAATCCGATGGGGAATTTTATTATATCTATCCAGATATCACTTCCCAGAAGAAAAATCTCGAACTGGTTTCCTGTGATGTCGCTTATAATAACAATGATGGCGAGATTATCAAAGATGCAACATGGGATGCAGAAAAGGGATGCATCAAAGTCCCAGTAAGCTGTTTCTCTGATGAGAAAGTGAAAGAAATGGGAAATGCGCCTGTTCAGGCACAGCTTTTCTTCCGCTATGACAGCAGTATCTCCGATAAATCTGGTGTGTCTGTACACATTGATAACCAGAACCCGGATGTAAAAGTAAAAGCTGCCGATCAGGTAGTTGTAGGAGATGACCTTGATGTACAGTTTGATATTCCGGTAGCCACAAAAGATACCGCAGAGAATATCAATGCATCTTATTTTTCCATTAAAGTAAATGGAAATGAAGAACCGATCGAACTGACAGACAATAGTGTTGCTTATGATGAAGACAATGGTGTACTGACTCTGGCATCCAATGCTATGACAACCACCAGTGTTGATATCACTATCAAACCAAAGGCAGTAGCTGCTTATGCTGCAAGTACAAGTACTTCCAAAGCAGATTTAAAAGCTGTCCCTGGCGTAAAATTAAAAGAAAATCTTACAAAAGAAAATGAGGGTACGTATTCTACTTATAAGTCCACTTTATACTGGGCTGACGAACCGTATCTGTATAAACATCAAAATGATCCAACAAGTGTTGTTGATAAAAAATCCTGGTTACGTAAGAATCTTGGATTGATGGACGATTATATGTGGGGAGCCGCTATTTCTGAAAAATCAGGCCATACTTATAATGCGATCAAAAAAGCGGATAACACATATGATTTTAACCACAAGACGATCAAGGATGAAAGAAACGGATTTGATACCCATGCGGATTGGACATATTATATGAACTATCGTTTTGGTGTTGATAAGGATTTTGCTAAATACAAAGCTGGCACATCTTCTAAAACAGGAAGAGAACCAGATATTGACTGGACACAGCTCTCTGAAAACTCCAAAGCGGATGTATATGCATTAAACTGCTGTCATATCGGCAATGGTACTGTTATGAAACCTATCGGAACAGTTTCATACGATACAAAGAAGATTGATGGGGCGCAGGTTCGTCAGAGTAAGACGCGTTCTCCGATCCGTATCAGTGTTATGTTCGTAAGTGAAAAAGAGAATTATGTCATCTTTGGTATGGTTACTCCTCAAATGAACTCACAGGCCGGATTTGGTATGTATAAGGTAAGATTTAGCGAGGCTTCTGGCAAAATCTCTATCAAGAAGAAATCTTCCAACACCTCCGTTACAAATGGAAACAGTCTCTATTCCTTAAAAGGTGCTGTTTACGGTGTCTACAAGTCAACAGCAGATGCAAATGCAAACAAAAATGCGGTTGGCAAGATCACTCTTGATGCAAATGCAACAGGGTCTTTAAGTGGTCTTGAAAAGGGTACTTATTATGTACGTGAGATAACTGCTCCAGCAGGTTATAAACTTAATACAAAAGTGTATACTGCAAAGACCTCAGAAGGTGCAACAACGGTTATTAATACGGATGATGTACCGGAAACATGTGATCTGCAGTTAAAGATTACAAAGAAACTTAGAGATAATGAAAAAAATAAGGTAAATGCTACCTCATTAAGAAATACTGAGTTTACTCTTAGTTTTTATCCGGGCGGATACTATAATGCTAATGAGATAAAATCAAAACAGCCAACAAAAACATGGACTATCAAAAATGGTTCTACTAATCCATTAGTTAGGGTTATAGATAATAATGATGGAACAGTTACCTTTACTTGTTTAGTAGATAGTATTCCATTAGGAACACTTGGATTGAAAGAAACAAAATCGGGTGCTGGTTTTTCAGCAGTACATTATACTGCAATTAACCCTGCAGGAAAAATTCTGGCAAATGATACGAATCCTACAGTGATTATGTACGCTAAGAAAGGACAGAAAGTACAGGATGTATATGGAACCTCTACCTATATTGTAGGAGATTCTAGTATTCGTGGAGATTTTAGTTTTACAAAATCTGGAGCTGATAAAAAGCAATTATCGAATATCCAGTTTGTGCTTGAGAACACAGATACGAAAGAATCTTATACAATCACAACAGATAGTGCAGGACATTATGATTCATCCACGGATGCTAATCTTTGGTTCCACAGTACTACAGACGGAGATTCCTCCAGTAAACGAGATGGACTTGGAAAACTGACAAAAGGACATTATAAACTGACAGAAAAGAGAACTGCAAATAATACCGGATATCAGTTAGTCACAACAGATTTTGATATTAGCTCAGATGATGAAAAAGTGGTATTAGAGGATGTAAAATTAGCTGACCCAACTGTAACAATCGGTACAAAAGCAATCGACAGTGCAACTGGCAGCAATTATGCAAAACAGCAGGATGCTTTATCTATCACAGATACGGTATCTTATGATGGATTAGCATTAGGCAAGACTTATGTTATAAAAGCCGTACTCATGAACAAAAAGACAGGAAAAGCCGTTACAGCAAACGGAAAGAATGTTACAGGCGAGACGAAATTTACGGTAGAAGAAAAAGGTACAGAAAAGAGCAGTATTACTAATGACAATGCCTTCTTAAAAGATACCCGTAAAGGAACTGTGGATGTAAAACTTGCATCCTTCCCAACAAAAGATTTCAATGGAGAAGAATTAGTTGTCTTCGAAAAAGTATACCTCGTAGGTGAGGACGGAAAAGAAGAAACCGTACCAACAGCAACGCATGAAGATATCAATGACGAAGGACAGACGATCCTTATTCCAGAAGTGAAGACTTCCGCAGTAGACCAGAAGACTGGTTCCAAAGACACTTCTTATGAAGTAGATGAGAAGACAGACCAGAACAGTGAAGGATACAAAAAGCTCACAACTGTGATCGATACGGTATCCTACAAGAATCTGGAGCCTGGTAAAGAATACAAAGTAGTCGGCACACTGATGTCGAAAGAATCCGGAGAAAAAGTAAAGGATAAAGATGGAAAAGAGATCGTATCTGAAACAACCTTTACTCCAAAGGAAAAGGATGGAACAGTTGATGTGACATTTGTCTTTGATGTAACAGGACTTGAAAATACGACAACCGTTGTATTCGAAAATGTTTACCATAAAGACGAACTGTATGCCGCTCATGCAGATATCACAGATAAGAACCAGACATTCTTTACGCCGGGTGCAAAAACAACTGCAAAAGACAACGAGACTGGAAACCATACTTCTCCAGTTAAGAAGTCCGTAACGATTAAAGATACTGTTGTTTACACAAATCTCCAGAAAGGAAAGAAATACTCTGTAAAGGGTGTCCTGATGGATAAGGAGACTGGAAAACCATTTGTTGTTAAAAACGAGGATGGTACAGAATCTGAAGTAACAGCAGAGAGAGAGTTTGTTGCTGGACAGGATGATACAGAAGAAGTTGGAAAGGAATCTGTTTCTGACGAACGGGTAGATGGAGAGATTACATTAAGCTTTACCTTTGATGCATCTGCATTGGAAGGCAAAACTGTTGTAGCATACGAACATGTATATCGTGATGGCAAAGAGGTAGCAACCCATGCAGACATCAACGATGAAAATCAGAGCATTCACTGGCCATCTATTGGAACAACTGCAACTGACTTTGACGGCAAAGGTCATACGGTAAAAGTTGGTGAAGCTGTTGTTATCCGTGATACGGTAGCTTACAAAAACTTAGTGCCTGGCACAGAGTATAAAGTAAGCGGGGTATTGATGGATAAAGAAACAGGAAAACCATTCCTTGATGCCAAAGGTAACCAGATTACAGGAGAGACTACTTTCTCTCCAGAACAGGCAGATGGAAGTGTGGATGTCTTATTCACAGTAGATACTTCCTTACTTGCCGGAAAGAAATTTGTAGCTTTCGAAAAGCTGTATACAAATGAAGTAGAGATCACATCCCATGAGGATATCGAAGATGAGGGTCAGACAGTATATGTTCCTTCCATCAAGACAAAGGCAGCAGATGCCAAAACAAAGATCAATACTTCCTGTGAAGATAAAGAAATCACAATCATTGATACTGTAACCTATAAGAACCTCCATGTTGGAGAAACGTATCAGGTAAGCGGTGTACTGATGGATAAATCGACAGGAAAACCATTCCTTGATTCTAAAGGCAAAGAGATCCGTTCAAAATCTGAATCCTTTACACCAACGGAAACAGACGGAACGGTGGAAGTAAGATTTACTTTCCCTGCAACCGGCTTAGGTGGAAAGAGTACTGTTGTATTCGAAGACTTAAAGCAGGGAGATGTTACATTATGCAGCCATGCGGATATCGAGGATGAAGCACAGACGGTATATATCCCTAAGATCGGAACAAAAGCTACCGATGCCAAGACTGGAAAGCACAGTGTTAAAGCTGGCAAAGTTACAATCAATGATGTAGTGAAATACCAGAACCTTGAAAAAGGTAAGACTTATACATTAAAAGGAACATTAATGGATAAGAAGACTGGAAAAGCAGTCAAAGTAAACGGCAAAGAAGTCACTGCCACAGCAAGTTTTGTTGCTGGCGGAGATACTGTATCAAATGAAAAAGATACCGTGGTAGGTGATGTGGATAAGGATGCTGCAGAAGATGCTATCCAGAAGACAGAACGCGTCAGCGGGGAAGCAACGGTAACCTTTAAGTTTGATGCAGCCGGCCTTGGTGGAAAGACCCTTGTTGCTTTCGAGCATCTGTATGAGGGGGAAGCTGAGATTGCAAACCACACAGATATCAAAGATAAGGCACAGAGCGTAGATATCATCAAAGTGAAAAAGCCTGTAAAAGGATCAAAACGTGGAAGTTATTCCCGTGGAAAGAAAGTCCAGACGGGTGACAACATGAAGATGTACATCTTTGCTGGTGCAGCAGTGATCCTCGTGATTGCCGGAGTTGCATTCCTTGTAAAAGGAAAGAAAAAAGAAGAAGAGTAATCTTCTGAAAATTGACCAGACAGCCATCGGGTGACCGGTGGCTGTTTTTGCAAAAGGAGTGAAGAAAGAATGCAAAATATTTATACAGAATCTTGTCCGCTTTGGGATCGTGGACCTTCTCGCTATAGTGAATATCCTGCCTGTACACAAACGGTATTATCTGATAAAATAACAGAAAATACAAAAGAGAAAGGTAGAAGGGAACATATGAGTTTTGTAGGTTTGACGTTTTTTAAAGACCGTATCATAGGGTACGGGGATACGAAAAGTTCTCGGTTTGTTGGTGGAGCATTTCAAGATGATAAAAAGAGGCAAAGAGTTCCCAAGATATTTAAAACAAGAGATTATATTGTTTGTACATATGATATTAACTCATTTAAAACTGTTGGAGAAGATTCAAAAGAAATATTCATTGAAGACTGGTTAAAAGAAAATATGAATGAAGTGACTTATCCGGAAGATCTCTTTAAGAGGTTTCATGACTATCTGATGAAGCATGAAAATCTTTTGGCATTGAATGAGTATGTGCGTTTCTTTGCCGGGTATATTGAGATGGGACAAAGGGTGTATGTGAAAGCTGTAATTAATAAAATGGAATTATCTATTAAAAGACAATATGTTGTAGAACCATTTCCTGTCTATGGAGGAGCAAATGAATATGTTGAATATTTTAATAAAAATCCAATGCTTCTTATGTCAAATGAGCAGGATATTAAAGAAAATATTAAGCAAGCAGTCGATAAATTTGATGAAGAATTGCCATATAATTCTGTTGGGGGAGATATCATAGTAAAGACTTGGAGCCCACAAAAATAGATAATGCATATTGCAAATAGGAATTGCATATGATATAATGCCAGTAGGCAAAATGATGAAATGTGTTCAAAGGAACGCAGTAAAACCCCCCGGAACTTTCACCTCCGGGGGGTTTTATCCGTTTTGGCAGGGTGGCTTAATCCCTTGGCTGGCTGCCTTTTGCATTTTTTTAATTTGTGGTATACTTCTTTTTGAGAGGAAAAAATTTTTTCTACAGAAAAATCGTGATCCTAAATTTTCTATCATACTAATAATAAAAGAAATCATGGTTCATAAGAAAAGGAGAAAAAAATTATGATGAAAAAGATGAACAAAAAAAGTATCATGGCAATCGTATTTGCGGCAATGTTTGTATTTGCTTCTGTTGCAGGAATCTTTCTACCAAAACAAGCATCAGCTGTTGGAAAACGGGGAAAAATCCGAACAATCAAAGTAACATCCGTAAAGAAACTTACCGTAGGAAAACGTTCCAAAATCAAAGTTAAAGTAGCCCCAAAGAAAGTAGCAGCAAAGGTTACTTATAAGAGCAGCAACAAAGCAATCGCTACAGTTAACCGCAAAGGTGTTGTAAAAGCAAAAAGACCTGGCCGGGTTACTATTACCGTAAAAGCAAAGTCTAAAAATACAAAGACAAAACGGATTAAGATCAGAGTGATTCCGAAGAAAACTTCTACAAAAAAGAAAACTTCTACGAAAAAGAAGAAACCAACTACTTCCAAGAATACAACAAAGAAAAACGATACATCCAGTGGTAATAACGGAAGCAATAATTCTGGAAAGAACGATAATGATGGAGAAGATGTGACTCCTTCATATGAAACTGCATTAGATAAGAAGACTTCTGCAGATGGGGTATTAACCCTTTCTAAGAGTGATTTAACATATAATAGCTTTTTTGAAGCATATTATCTTCCAACAGATTTTACAAAGGCAAAAACAATTATTCTACCAGAGGGAACGTATATGATATACAAGGAAGATGAGGTAAAAGTAAACCGAACCTATGTCTTTAATGGGAAATCTTCTATTTATTCAGGTTTTAGAGCTTCATCTAATCAGGAAGTTATTAATAACTTGGATTGTGACCAGAAAGGAACAGAAAATTTTCTTTTAAATGCTAAAATTGTTGGAAACGGAACTGCTAAGGTGACATTAGTAAATGGAAAACAAATTACTATAGTTGTGAGAAATTTTGATCCGACAAATACTTTACGATATCAGTGTCGAAAGGTTGTAAATGAGATTACAAATGATTCTATGTCAGATATGAAAAAAGTAAATACTATCCTTGACTATATTGTGGATCATAGAGATTCTCATTATAAATTGAATATTGGCACATATCATGTTAATACAGATTGTACCGGTTATTCTACGATCATTGCACAGATGCTCAACTTTGCAGAAGTAGATTGTTGTATGAGATTAGCAGGATATGATAAATATTATGGACAAACTCCAACTCATCAGAATAATCTCGCTTGTATTGATGGTGTCGCTTATGTGATTGATGAAACGGTTATAATGAAATACAGCAGTCTCTTTGATAATAACAACTGTCATATTGGTTATAATACTTATTACGCTTCTCAGTATCCAGAATTAAATCGCGAAGGAAAACTTGATTATAATTTAGATTACGATCATTCAAATTTGAATTACATTGAATATTCTTTAGTTTTAAAGAAAGCCGGTCGTCTTTAAATAATAAAGCTCAGAAGAGAAATTCTTTTCTGAGCTTTATCTATCAATTTAGGCAGAGTGCCACGTCCATAGGAGCTACGGCACCGCATGGGCGTGGAGGCTTCATGAAGAAAGTAGGGAAATGAAAAGACCCCGGGCCCGAAGGTCACCGGAGTACGTTCCACAATGCTTATTAACAATTGTATAATACCATAATATTACCTGAAAATCAACAAAAATAGATAAAAAATATTCCAGCTTTTGAGAGAAAAACTTTTGTTCGGAGTCTTTTTTTTGCTCTTTTCTGGCATACTATTAAAAAGAGAGGAAGGTGAAAAAATATGGTAAAAGAACTTCCAAAAGATTTCCTGAATATTGGCCAGTTAAAAACCTATCAAGAAGAAATCTGGAACATGTATAAGTATTTGGACGACATAGTTAATGAACTGACTTCAGACACTTCAGCAAAATCATTTGAAAATTTCGATAAAATATTTAATATTCGGACAAAAGATGTAGAATTTAATGATTTTCGAGATTTGTATTTTTCCTTACAGGATATCCACAACAAAATTTCTGTTTTAATTGCTTTTCTTGACAAACAGAAAACAGAATAGGAAATACGAGGTGATTTCACTGAGAGAATTAATGGTAAATACAGTGTATTATTATGGAATACGACCGCTTCAGGTGCTTAAAGTTATTTCCCAAGTACACATGGCCAAGATCCGTTTTTTGGATACGCAAGAAGAAACTTTTTTGGATATAAGTGGGATTAGAGAGATTCCTTCTACTGATAAATATATTACAATTAATTGTTAGAATTTTTCTTTTGCAATAGATGAATCCAGTGAGAGGTGATATAATGGTAGAGACTTGGAAATCGAAGAACAACGACAGGAGACAGAATAGGTGAAAGTGACAGTGAACGCAGACAAGCGGTACTATCTCGATGAAAAGAATATCGTACATCCAGACGCTGTCATCACAACAATGGAGATATTTAATGCAGCAAAGATCGGGCTGTATGATGCGTTTTATGATAAAAAGTATAAAGCAGCTGGTCCACTGACGGAAATATCCTATGCCTCCTGGTTAAAAGAAACCTTTCATGTTAATGCGTATTACGCAGCTCCGATCGTGCGGTATGCAAATGCAGCCCTTTCCTCCCAGACGGAACTACATCAGATGTATATACGAAATGGCTTCGAGGATATCAAGACAAGAAAAGGAAAAATCACCGCGACAGAGGAAGATTTGGCGAAGAAAAAAGCCGTGAAGAACTCTATCCGGGAATATATCCTGTCCGGGAAATGGATAAAGCCTTACCCAAAATGCAGGCTTAAGGTCTGTGGGAAGAAGATCTGTCTCCCCGGAGCAAAGGAGATCCCCTTTACAGAGTACGAAAGGAAAGTAGAACAGGATATCCGTTCTTTAAAAAACAGGCTGTCTATGCTGCGGTTTGGGTTACAGCGGGCAGAAGCCAAGCAGCAGGCTCGGATAGACCATCCGCCTAAAAAGATCGTCTTTGGAACGAAAGACTATTACCGGCAGAAAGATGAGGCGGGGGAAAGGATATCTCTATGGAAGGAGGAGTTTTTCTTCCGCCGTCACCGGAGCATGAGCCTTACCGGACGCAGTGATGCAAAAGGCGGCAACTTCCTTGTCCGGATGGAAGGTTCCGATCTGGTCGTTACCTGCCTTGATGGGACCAAGACCCGGTTCTGTGATTTCCAGTTAACACGGTATGCCGAAGAATGGAAAGAAAACCTGGTAGCAGACCGTTCCGATAGGAAGCCTCTCTGCTATAACTTTGTCTTACATAAAGATGAGCATGGCAGAAAATACCTGATACTCTCTGTGACAATGGAGCTGGATGACCCGTATGTCAACCACTCCTTTTCGGACGGCTGTGTCAGCATGGATATCAATTATGATATCATCGCTGTGAGCGATATCAGCAAAAAGGGAGACCGTATCGGTGGAGCCGTGTTCCCGTTTGATATCAGAGGAAGATCTTCCGGACAGGTATCGGAGATCATCGGGCGGACAATGGCAAAAGTCGGTAAGTTCTGTGCTGACCGGAAGAAACCTCTGGTCATGGAAGATATCGATCTTATCTTAAAACGGAACGGACTGCGCTATGGGCCAGCAAAAAGAAACCGTCATGTCTCGCTGTTTGCTTATGCAAAGATCACCGCCTGCATCCATAACCAGGGATACAAGCAAAAGTTTGCGGTCATAGAGATCAATCCGGCTTATACCAGCCAGATTGGAAAGTTCCTTTATATGAAAAAACTGGGGATTTCCATCCACGAAGCCGCTTCTTACGCTATCGGGTTAAAAGGGATGGAGATGCTTGATAAACTTCTCCCGGATAAGAGAATGTATGCCTTATTATCGGAACCAGCCAGAAGCCGCTATGAAGAAAAGAAAGATACCACCTCTGTCATGGGACTGTGGCGTATGATCTACCGGGCATTCCAGGGAGTGAACACTCATATGTTTTACCGGAACATTCCGTATGAAGTATTAAAAGAGAAAAAACGTCCGACATTTATCTGCCATTACAAAGGGAAAGGACAGCACTCACTCCCGGAAAGAAACGAAACAGCTTCAGGCACTCAGCCGGAAAAGAGATGCTTTCCTGCGGGATTTCTTCTATAAGACAGCCTGGTATCTTGTGCGCTATGCAAAGGAACAGCGGGTAGATGTCATTGTTATCGGACATAATGAAGAACAGAAACAAAACATCCGCATCGGAAAACAGAACAACCAGAACTTTGTCTCAATGCCTACAGGGCTGCTCAAA
>ERZ832317.5352-NODE-5352-length-11630-cov-10.820475_pt1 | contig 11630 bp, 10 predicted proteins | sample MGYA00519695_ERZ832317 | MGnify/ENA primary metagenome ERZ832317 (study PRJEB31850, sample SAMEA3708726) | human gut metagenome | biome: human gut; feature: human-associated habitat; material: faeces | place: China | collected 2014 ...
AGCGTCTTGTTGTGGGCCAGCACCAGCGTCGGGCGGTTGCACTGGGCGATGACGTTCGCCATCGTGAAGGTCTTGCCGCTGCCGGTGACGCCCAACAGGGTCTGGCAGCGGTCGCCCCGCTCTACCCCCTCTACCAGCTGTGCGATGGCCTGCGGCTGGTCGCCCGTGGGGGCGTAGGACGACACCAGATGGAATTTTTCCTCTGCCACAAAAAGCCCTCCTTTTCAAAACTACGATTAGTTGTATCTCTCTCAGCCATTATACCACAATTATTTTATAATGTAAATCATTCTCTTCCATACGGGCGTAACATTGCGCCGGTCTCGAAGTCGTAGAAAGGCAGGCGGTTGGATTCCCGCATGGAGAAGTAGTCGTTTTCGGCGAGGATGATGTGGTCGCGCAGGCGTATCTTGACCAGCCCCAGCGCACGGACGATGTTCTCGGTGGCGGCGAGGTCTTCGCGGGAGGGCAGCGGCACACCGTTGGGGTGGTTGTGGCAGAGCACGACGCTTTCCGTCCCGCCCCGGAGCGCCGCCGAGACGACGTCCTTCACCTCGAGGCTCACCATCCGGCTGTTCCCCTCTTTGAGCCAGTATACGCTTTTTACCCGGCTGCGGCTGTCCAGCGCCAGCAGAAGGGCGCGCTCCTGCGCGGCCCCGGCAAACAGTCCCATCAGGTGTTCCGCCAGCTGTTCCGTCGTCTTCAGGCAGCCGTTTCTGCCGGTGCGGCACTGGGTATAGTATCGGCAGACATCGGGCATCAGATGCAGCATCCGGGCCGTGGCCGGGCCAACGCCCTCCACCGTCATCAGGTCTTCCTCCGAGGCATCCAGCACCCCGGCAAAATCACCGAAGCGGTCGATGAGCTCGTGGGCCATCCGGTTCGTGTTCTTCCGCGCGTTGGTGATGTACAGCAGGCATTCCAGCGCCTCATGCGGTTCCAGGCTGGAAAAGCCGTTCTCTGCCACCCGCCTGCGCATCCGCCTGCGGTGCCCGGTATGGATCTTTGAATCTTCCGCCATAAGTCGGCTCCTTTCGCGCGCTTTCTCCTCTTAATAGTACCCGATTTTCTGCAAAACACAAGGGGCCGGCCTAAATTTTCGCGTTGACTTCAGAAAACGAGTAGTTTATTATAAGGTTATCGCATCCATGCGCGGCCCATCCGCGCTTCAACATGAGGAACAGAACAAGAATGAAACAATACACTGCGACCGCCAACGACGACGGTGTGCGGCTCTCCCGCTTTGTACAGAGCGTGACCCGCGATCTTCCCACAAGTCTGCTGTACAAGAGCTTCCGCAATAAGCGCATCAAGGTCAACGGCAAAAAAGGCGCCCCCGAAGACCGCATCCAGGCCGGCGACCTCATCGAACTTTACATCAACGACGAGTTCTTCCCGCCGGAAGGAGCGAAGCCCGCACCGAAAACCCCCAAAAAGCAGCCCAATCAGCCCAAGGTGACGATCATCTACGAGGACGAGAACATCGCCGTGCTCTACAAACCCACCCACCTGCTCTGCCACAGCGACCGCACCGGCGACGCGAATCTGGTGGACGCCTTCACCCAGTACCTCGCGCAGAAGGGCGAGTACGACCCCCACGGCGAGAACCGCTTCAAGCCCGGCATCTGCAACCGGCTGGACCGCGGCACCGAGGGTCTGGTCATCGCGGCCAAGAACTACGCCGCTCTGCGGGACATGAACGAGATCATCCGCACCGATCTGCTCAAAAAGGAATACTACACCATCACCGTGGGCATCCCCCAGAGCGGCCGCTTCACGGCCTGGTGGGAGCACGACGAGAAGAACAACAAGGTCAGCATCCACGCGCACCAGTCTCAGGATGAGCGCCGGAAGCAGATCATCACCGACGTGGACGTCCTGCGCACCGCCGGGCCGTTCGCGCTGTGCAGGATCGGCCTCATCACCGGGCGGACGCACCAGATCCGCGCCCACCTCGCCTACCTCGGCAAGCCGGTGCTGGGCGATATCAAATACGGCAACCGCAAGATGAACGAGCGCACCGGCACCAAAACGCAGGCCCTCTGCGCCGTCCGCGTCCGCTTCCTCGATATCCCGGAGGAGAACACCCTGCACTCCCTCTCCGGCAAGGTCATCAAGCTGAAAGACCCGCAGATCTTAAAGCAGTTCGATGCGCTGGACCAGAGCAAAGAATAAAAGGAGACTCTCCATGGAAAACCTGAACGCCTATTTCAAAAGTGTCATCGACCAGGACACCGCATCGGTCGTTCTGTGTGACCTGAACCATACCATCGTCTACATGAACCCTGCCGCCATCCGCGATTACGCCAAGCACGGCGGCGCGGCGCTCATCGGCCGCAGCCTGCTCCACTGCCACAATGCCAGCTCGAACAGCCGCATTCAGGAAGTCGTGAACTGGTTCGCGGCCAGCCCGGAGCACAACATCATCTACACCTATCACAACGAAAAGCAGAACAAGGATGTCTACATGGTCGCCCTGCGGGACGCCGACGGCACCCTCATCGGCTACTACGAAAAGCACGAGTTCCGCAGCCCGGAGACGATGGAGCGGTACGCCTTTTAAGAGAAAGCGAGCATTGCCATGCAGAAGATCGACCGTTCCACCTGGCCCCGCGCGGAAAAGTTCGGCTTTTTCTCGGCGGTGTCCCAACCGTTTTACAGTGTCACTTTCCGGGTGGATGTGACGAACCTCCACGCCTACACCAAGCAGCGCGGGCTCTCGTTTTACTATGCGCTCGTGTATCTCGCGACGAACGCCGTCAATGCCGTGGAGAACTTCCGCTATACCATCCGGGATGGCGAAGTTTATCTGCTGGACGAGCGCATCCCCAGTTTTACCGACCTGAAACCCGGCAGCGAGGATTTTCACATCGTCACCCTGCCGCAGGAAGAAACGCTGGAGCAGTTCTGCGCCGCCGCCAAGGCCCGCAGCAAGGCACAGGCCCACTTCCTCGACCAGGACGACAAAGAGCTGGATGCCCTCATCTATTTTTCCTGCACCCCCTGGTTCGACCTCACGGCCCTGACCAACGAGCGCGATTTTGACCGCGACGACAACATCCCCCGCATCGCTTGGGGAAAGTACGTTCCGAACGGCGCAGGCCGCGAGACGCTGGGGATGTCGGTAGAGGTGAATCACCGCTTCCTCGACGGCATCCACCTCGGCAGATTCTACCAGACGCTTCAGGCGTCCATCGACGCGCTGGAGCCGTGAAAAAGGAGGCTGCGTATGTACCCCACCCGTGAAGAAGCCATTGCCCTGCTGGCGGAGGCCGAGCCGCACAACCCCGGTCCCTGGGGCGACCACAGCCGCACCGCCGCCCACTGCGCGGAGAAGATCGCCGCAGCCGTCGGGCTGGACCCGGACAAGGCATTCGTGCTGGGCCTGCTGCACGACATTGGCCGCCGCTACGGCAAGCGGCACCTCGGCCATGTGTCGGACGGCTACACCTATATGATGGAGCTAGGCTATGACGAAGTGGCCCGCGTCTGCATGAGTCACTCGTTCAACGACCAATCCCTGGCCAGCTATGTCGGCCACAGGGACACCACACCCGAAGAAACGGCCCTTATTGAGCGGGAGCTCGCCACCATGGTCTACGACGACTACGACCGGCTCATTCAGCTCTGCGACTCGCTGGCGGATGCGACCGGCGTCGTGGATATCGAGGAGCGGATGGCTGATGTCAAGCGCCGCTACGGCGATTACCCCCAGAACAAATGGGACATTAACCTTGCCCTGAAAGCTCATTTTGAGCAGCTTGCCGGGCGCAGCATTTATGATGTTGTGGAAAAGGACAGCTACCGTCCTTCCACGTAAGACAAAAGCCACGCTTTCGCGTGGCTTTTGCTGTTTTTCTTATCGGTCCCACTTGTCGCAGAGGGCGTTGATCTGGTCGGCAAACCTGGCAAGGTCCTTGTTGGCTCCTCCCTCGTTGTGCTCGATGACCCGCAGCAGGCGCTTGCCTGCGCTGACCAGGCGCTGGAAAACCGTGGCGGCGCGGCTGGCACCCTCACTGGGCCGATGCTCGACCCGCACTCTGGTGCCCTCCTGCACACAGACGGCCCCCTCAGCCCCGATGACCCACTGTGCCCCATTGTAGGGCGCACAGGCCGTGAAGCCTTCGTCGGTGAGGGTCTGGGCGAAGATGTTCTCCACCTCGTCGTCGCCGTGGACGATGAAGACCCGCTTGGGCTTGGGCGAAAAGGCGTTGATCCACGCCAGCAGGCCGTTTTTGTCCGCGTGGCCGGACAGACCGGTCAGCTGGCAGATCTCCGCCCGCACCTCGATGGCCTCACCGAACAGTTTGACATCGGTAGCACCTTCAATGAGGGTGCGGCCCAGTGTGCCGACGGCCTGATAGCCCACGAAGAGGATGGTGCACTCCGGCCGCCAAAGGTTGTGCTTGAGATGGTGGCGGATGCGGCCGGCCTCGCACATGCCGCTGGCCGAGAGGATGACCTTTGGCACGCGGTCTGCATTGATCATGCGGGATTCATCACTGGTCACCGTGACGCGCAGCCCCGGGAAGGTGATCGGATCAATGCCTTTTTCCAGCAGAGCGCGGGTGTCCGCATCAAAGCAGTCCGGGTCGGTATCTTTAAAGATGCGGGTCGCCTCGATGGCAAGCGGGCTGTCGATGTACACCGGGAAATTGCCGTGGCCTTTGACCAGACCTTTTTCCTTGATCTCCCGGATGAAATAGAGCAGCTCCTGTGTGCGGCCCACCGCGAAACTGGGGATGACCACATTGCCGCCCCGGTCGAAGGTGCGCTGCAATATTCTGGCCAGTTCGCCGATGTAATCCGGGCGGGGGCCGTGGAGCCGGTCGCCGTAGGTGGACTCCATTACCACATAGTCGGCATCGGTCAGATAGGTCGGGTCCTTGATGAGGGGCTGGTTCTGGTTGCCGATGTCGCCGGAGAAGACGAGCTTGGTGGTGGTGCCGTTCTCCGTCACCCAGATCGCAATGCTGGCCGACCCCAGCAGATGGCCCACATCCACGAACTCGATCACAAGGCCGGGGGCCAGTTCCAGTTTCGTGTTGTAATCCACGCCCCGGAACAACTTGATGGCCGCTTCGGCATCCTGGACGGTATACATCGGCTCCACCGGCTCGGCACCGGAGCGCTTGCCCTTGCGGTTTTTCCACTCGGCTTCAAACTCCTGAATATGCGCCGAGTCCCGCAGCATGATACCGCACAGCTCCACGGTGGGGATGGTGGCGTAGATCCTGCCCCGGAAGCCGTTGTGCGCCAGCAGCGGCAAAAGACCGGTATGGTCGATATGGGCATGGGTGATGAGCACAAAGTCGATCTCGCCGGGGGCTACGGGCAAGGGCTGGTTTTCGTACACATTCTTGCCCTGCTCCATGCCGTAGTCGATGAGGAAACGCTGCCCTGCCGCTTCCAGCATGGTGCAGCTGCCGGTCACCTCGTGGTTCGCGCCTAAAAATGTCAGCTTCAATGCAAAACACCTCCGGTTCGTTTTATGGTTTTAGTATAGCATATTTTTAAGGTACACGCCGCACAAATCTGCGGGAAGTTTACGGGCATAATGCTGAATTGCAGAAAAAATTTTTATACAATCTTGACAAACCACCCTGTTCTGTTATAAACTTAGGATTGTATGACGTTCGTTCGTATTTTATGAGTCTTTTTAAATAGAGAGGTAGAAATTTATGGTTCGTAACGATTTGCGCAACGTTGCCATTATCGCTCACGTTGACCACGGCAAGACCACCCTGGTGGATGCCCTGCTGCGTCAGAGCGGCGCTTTCCGCGACAATCAGGCCGTGGCCGAGCGCGTGATGGACAGCGGCGATATCGAGCGTGAGCGCGGCATCACTATTCTGGCTAAGAACTGCTCCTGCACCTACAAGGGCGTCAAGATCAACATCGTCGACACCCCGGGCCACGCCGACTTTGGCGGCGAGGTGGAGCGCGTGCTGAAGATGGTCAACGGCGTGCTGCTGCTGGTGGACGCTGCCGAGGGCTGCATGCCCCAGACCCGCTTTGTGCTGCAGAAGGCTTTGCAGCAGAACCTGAGCCTTGTGGTGGCTATCAACAAGATCGACCGTCCCGATGCCCGCATCAAGGAGGTCATCGACGAGGTGCTGTACCTGCTGATGGACCTGGGCGCTACCGACGAACAGCTGGACTGCCCCATGCTGTTCTGCTGCGGCCGTGACGGCACCGCCAGCCTGGACCCGGATGTGCCGGGCACCGACCTGATCCCCCTGTTCGACACCCTGCTGAGCACCATCAAGCCGCCCGAGGGCGACCCTGAGGCTCCCTTCCAGATGCTGGTCTCCTCTGTGGACTACAACGAGTTCGTGGGCCGCATCGGCATCGGCCGCATCCAGAACGGTGTTGCCAAGGTGGGCGAGGAAGTGGTCGTGTGCGACTGGCACAACCCCGACCTGAAGATGCGCGGCCGTCTGACCAAGCTGTACGACTTCCAGGCCAACGGCCGTCAGCCCTGCGACAACATCACCGCAGGTGATATCGTGGCATTCTCCGGTCTGCCGGACGTGACCATCGGCAACACCCTGTGCAGCCCCTCCAACGTGGAGCCGCTGCCCTTCGTCAAGATCAACGACCCCACCGTGGAGATGACCTTCTCGGTCAACGACAGCCCGCTGGCCGGCCGTGAGGGCAAGTTCGTCACCAGCCGCCAGATCCGCGACCGTCTGCAGAAGGAACTGCTGAAGGACGTGGCCCTGAAGGTGGAGGACTCCGCCACCACCGATTCCTTCCGTGTCATGGGCCGTGGTGAGATGCACCTGTCCATCCTCATCGAGACCATGCGCCGCGAGGGCTACGAGCTGCAGGTCTCTCCCCCGCACGTTCTGACCAAGGTGATCGACGGCAAGACTTACGAGCCCATGGAGCATGTCGTCATCGACGTGCCCACCCAGTATCAGGGTGCCGTCATGACCGGTCTGGGCCAGCGCAAGGCCATCCTGCAGCAGATGGAGTCCCTGGGCTCTGACCGTGTGCGTCTGGAGTTCCGGATGCCCAGCCGCGGCCTGTTCGGCTACCGCAACCAGTTCCTGACCGATACCCACGGCGAGGGCATCATCAACCAGATCTTTGACGGCTACGATGTCTGGGCTGGCATGATCGCCAACCGCTCCACCGGTTCTCTGGTCAGCTTTGAGACCGGCGAGGCCGTCACCTACGGCCTGTTCAACGCTCAGCAGCGCGGCACCCTGCTGGTGGGCCCCGGCGAAAAGGTGTACGAGGGCATGGTCATCGGCTACACCGCTTCAGGCGAGGATGTGGACGTGAACGTCTGCAAGACCAAGCACCTGACCAACACCCGTTCTTCCGGCTCCGACGACGCTCTGCGCCTGATCCCCATCAGCAAGCTGAGCCTGGAGGGCTGCCTGGAGTTCCTGGCACAGGACGAGCTGCTGGAGGTCACCCCGGAAAATCTGCGCATCCGCAAGCAGATCCTGAACCACGACCAGCGCATGAAGGCCAAGAGCAAGCTGAAATAAGCGCTCCCCTTCTTCCAAAACAGATCAACGGCACCGCAAGCCCCACGGCCTGCGGTGCCGTTTTTTGTGTGTCAGTCTGAGCCGGCGCACTTGGACAGCTTCAGCAGTTCTTCCAGCGAACTTGCGTGGACCACGCCTTTTTTCTCCTGTTTTGGTCTGGCAGTTTCCCTCCTGGCATCTTTTCCGGGGCGGTCCCCCCTCTTTTTCCTCTTTTCATTCTTCATCGGGAGCGTTCTGGGGGACTGCTGCGTTTTTTCTACCTTCTGAGGCTCTTGCTTTCGGACACACTTCGGATACACCCTGACCGGGTGATTCCTGCGGTACGCATCGTGCCGAACGATATACTCCAGATATTCCAGGATCGTTTTGGCCCGGTGCGCCTGGCTGTGGTACCCCGGCACAATGGTCGGGTGAAGCGGATCATCTTTGTTGTATGTATTTTTGTGATATAACCACAGCTTTCGGTCATTGCCATGGACCAGTAATTTCCAATTTCCGCAGCCCGATGCCACTTTGAGCTGGTCGTCTTCCAGTTCGCAGGTCAGACCATGCTTCGCGCAGTAGTCGAGGATCTTCTCCCGGTCATTTTCGAAACGCTTTCCGATCCCGGAGCACTGGTCGCACCGCCGGAGGCCCAATGCTCTTGCTTCTTCGGCGCTTTGGAGCGCCCGCCAAAGCTCCCATTCTTCTTCCGTCTTCCGTCTCTGACAGCAGGGACAACCTCCCGCATGGAACCTTTTTTCAGGGTCGTCGATGCGATAGTACCATTTGAGCAAAGGCGGCTTGGGCGGTTCAGGCTCCTCTCTTCCGGGGTATCTTCTCTGCAGCAATTCTTCCCGCGTATAGAGTTTATATCGTTCGCGCTTCTGACAGAGTTTGCAAACACGGCCTCCATCGCAGAAACGTCCCCAGTCTGCCAAGCGCAGAGAACGGCCCCTTACCGCCGGGCAGTCCGGAGCATGAAGAATGTTGGAGCTTCGTGTCTGAACCAGCGGCAGCCGTTTTTCTTCCGGGAGTTTACGGAGATGCCACGCAAGTACCTCAAATAATTGGCTGAGCGTTCCTGCCCGCTCCTTTGGTAGGAACATTCCACCGGGCTTTCCCGCAACATGCAAAAGTTCCATGCCATCCTGCAATGCGTCCGCCTGTGCTTCCGGAGCAATGGCATTCAAAATCGTTTGCACAAAGACGATTCTGGAAGCCGGAAGTTTCTTTCCAAAGCGCGCCAGCGCATACAGCAGCATTTCAAGGGTCTCCTGATTCCACAGGACCAGAACGTCATACTGTGAAAATGTCCGCATAAAAACATCGACCGCATGGGCAAGCGTCCACCCCTGCCGGAGCGTCGTCAGATTGTTGTTCATCCGCCGCTTCGTCTGCATTGTGATGTTCTCCGGATGCTCGACGCGTAGATACCGCCCGAATGTTTTGATGTCCGGTTCCCACGGCCAGCCCAGCTGACAGGAAAATCCATAGATCTCCCGCTCCATTTCCGGCTGCTTCGGAGTGTTCCACAGCAAGTCCACAAATAAATACCGCATCCATTCTCCCTCCTTTTCCTTTATTCTATACATTTTATGTCCAACAAATCGGATTTTTAATATTTTGCAGTTCCATCACACGGCAGAAAATGCTTGCCGCCTAGACACAGCCTATGTGTGATATGCACTTCAGCACTGTTGCAACGGCATCAAAAGGTTGAATCGTTCTATTTGCAAACCGGCTTCATTTCCTGTATAATAAAGAAAACTCCATCTCACTGCGGCGCTGTGCCGCGTAAAAGACACAAACAGGGAGGTTTTGTTATGAACGACATCCTTCAGGCCATGGAGACCCGCCGGAGCATCCGGCAGTTCAAGCCCGACATGCCCCGCAAGGAGGATCTTCAGCAGATCATCGAGGCCGGTCTTTATGCCGCCAACGGCAAAGGCCGACAGGGCGCGATCATTCTGGCCGTGACCAACAAGGAGCTGCGCGACAGGCTCTCCGCCCTGAACCGCGAGATCGGCGGCTTCCCGGAAGGCAAAGACCCCTTCTATGGTGCCCCGGCGGTCCTCATCGTACTGGCAGACAAGAGCTGCCCCACCGGCATCTACGACGGCAGCCTCGTCATGGGCAACCTGATGCTGGCCGCACACGCGCTGGGCCTGGGCAGTATCTGGATCCACCGCGCCAAGGAGGAGTTCGAACGCCCGGAGTACAAGCAGCTGCTCAAAGACCTCGGCGTCGAGGGCGAGTGGGAGGGCATCGGCCACTGCGTCGTCGGTTCCATCGACGGCGAAGCCCCGCAGCCCGCACCCCGCCGGGACGGCCGGGTGTTCTGGGCCGAATAAGCAGGCGCAAAAAAGGAACGGCATACCAGACGGTGTGCCGTTCCTTTTTGTGCTTAATTTGCCGCGTAGGCGCTGCCCGGCGTCCAGGCATTGGCAGCCGAATACTTTGCGTGGTTGCGCAGATAGGTGACCCAGGCACCGTAGCCGTTGCCTGCCGAGAAATGGATGCCGTCCGGAGCGGCCAGCACCTCTTTCAGGTTGCCCTCGCCGTCGGCGAAGGTCTCCCACAGGTCGAGGTAAACGCAGCCCTTGTCCGCTGCCAGCAGGGCCAGCTGCTCATTGACCGAGCGGATGACGTCCGACGCAAGGCCGGGCTTTTCCGCCGCAGCGGCCGGGCGCACCGGCGGGATGGACTGGACGTAGATGACGCAGTCATTGCCCAGCGTCTGCCGCAGCAGGTCCAGCATCTGGCCGTAGTAGGCCAGGAAGCGGTCTGCCGCGCCCAGCGTGGTCAGGGTGTTGGTGCCCAGCAGAAGATAGAGTTTTTTCGGGTGGGCAGCGGCCAGCACATCCAGCGCGACCTCCTCGCCGCGGGTGGAGCTCTTGACGGCGCTGCGGTTCACGATGGCGTCCGGGCCGACGCCGGTGTAGCCGCAGATGAGCGCACCGCCCAGGTTGATGTTGTAATCGGAAAAGCCCACGGTCAGGCTGTCACCGAGGAAGGCTGCATCCGCAAAATAGCTCAGGTCCACCTGCCCGCAGCTGGGCTGGCGGATGGTGCTGCTGTCGTGCGCCTTGACCGTGTAGCCGCCCGCCGTCTGCCGGGCCGGGCCGAAGGTCTCCAGCGTCACGGCAGCGGCTCCGGTATCCGCCGTGCTGCCCGCACTGCCGGAGTCCGCTGCGGTCTCCCCGCTCTCCCCCGCTGTGCTGCCGGCCGCTGCGCCCTGCATGGGCAGCGGAGCCAGAATGTTCTCGGCCATGCCGCTGGAAGTCGCGGTCTGCGGCTGCTCGCTCTCCTGCGAACCGTTTTCCAGAATGGCCGTCACGGCCAGCGAGAGCAGCAGAATGGCTGCAATGACCCCTGCCAGCCGCAGCCCGGTCCCTGCACGGCTTCGCCTGGCGCGGCCATGCGCCGAATGATATTCGTGTGAAATTCCCATCGTCGTTCCCCTTGCCTTTTTTATATTTACGGGTAGTATCCCTCAAAAATTGCATCGCATTCCGGGATCGCACCGTTTTTTTGTGCCATATGACCATTATTGTATCATAATTTTTTTGCCTGTGCAACCAATCAGGTCTTGCATACAACAGGCAAATGGTTTACAATAGAAGAGTAGCAGGAATTGTGCCGTTTTCATTGAAGTGCTTGCACATCCTGCATTCTTTTTGTACGACTTGCAGCGAATGGCTGCGCTTGTTCCGGGAGCAGTGCAGGGCACCCGGAACAGTTTCCGAACGCAGCCGTCCGTTTTGCGGGACGTAACAGTTTTTTTGGATAAGAAGGAGGTTCTCATGGCGAAAAACGTCATCATTGGCCAGAGCGGCGGCCCCACAGCCGTCATCAATTCCAGTCTGGCAGGCGTCTACAAAGCCGCGATCAGTCTGGGAGCTGAGAAGGTCTACGGGATGCAATACGGCATCGAAGGCCTGCTCAAGGAAGAGATGCTGGAGCTGAACGTTCTGCTGAACGACCGCATGAGCATCGAGCTGCTCAAGCGCACCCCGTCCAGCTATCTGGGCAGCTGCCGCTACAAGCTGCCTGACCCGGATGTGGACGCCGCCCCGTTCGTCAAACTCTTCACCCTGTTTGACAAGTACGACATCTGTGCGCTGTTCTACATCGGCGGCAACG
>ERZ832317.5353-NODE-5353-length-11630-cov-3.900734_pt1 | contig 11630 bp, 9 predicted proteins | sample MGYA00519695_ERZ832317 | MGnify/ENA primary metagenome ERZ832317 (study PRJEB31850, sample SAMEA3708726) | human gut metagenome | biome: human gut; feature: human-associated habitat; material: faeces | place: China | collected 2014 ...
ACGCGCTCAAGCGCCATGACGGCGCACGCGCCCGCTTCCTGTGCGATTTTTGCCTGTTCGGGGGTGGTGACGTCCATGATGACGCCGCCCTTCAACATTTCGGCCAGGCCGGACTTGAGCTGGAATGTTCCTTTTTCCATGATCTATCTCCTTGAGAAGCTGCTGATTGCGTTGATGATGGACGCAACTTAACAGCGCTCCGGAGAACCGGGGGAGCGATCCGGCTGGTCATGGATCAATCTTTTTGGCGAGCGGGACAATGTGGATTGTCATGGTGACAATGCATGGAGGTAAAAAAGAATGTAAATACAGCTTGATGAAGTGTGACGGATAGTGTGTCACCTCAATGTGTGTCTTTTTAAAAGAGAACCTGTGCTCCCAAAAGGCCTGCGAACAGGGATTCAATAAGCACAAAGCTCTTTGGAAAGAGAGGGGGGGAGGGGAGGGAAAAGCGTGGGGTTCCCCCTTTCTTCAGAAAAGTTTTCCCTCCCCAATGGCTCTACTTGTCTTCGGCCTTGCCTTCCAGTTCGGCAATGCGGAACTCGACATCCTCCCAGCGCTGGAGAGCGGCGGTCTGCTCGTCGTCAAGCTCGGAGATGCGCTTGGCGGTAGCGTTGAATCCGTCGGGATCGCGCGCGAAGAAGCCGGGATCGTTGAGCCGGTCTTCCAGCGTATGCTGTTCGTCTTCCAGCGCCGCCATCTTGCCGGGCAGGGCTTCCAATTCGTCCTTGAGCATTTGAAGCTCGCGCTGTTCCTTGAAGGTCAGCTTGCGCGGGCCGATCTTGGCCGGAGGGGCCAGCGGCTTGGGTTTCGGCTTGTCGGTGTGGGCAGCCACAGGCTCGGGGCGCTGGCGCAGCCAGTCCGTATACCCGCCCACGTACTCGCGCACCTGCCCGTCGCCTTCGAGCGCCAGTGTGGTGGTGACGAGGTTGTCGAGGAACTCGCGGTCGTGGCTGACCATGAGCACCGTCCCTGAATAGCTGGCGAGCAGCTCTTCAAGCAGTTCCAGCGTTTCCACATCCAGATCGTTGGTGGGTTCGTCGAGAACCAGCAGGTTGGAGGGCATGGTGAACAGCTTGGCGAGGAGCAGGCGGTTACGCTCGCCGCCGGAAAGCGTGTGTACCGGAACCCTGAGCCGGTCCGATTCAAAGAGGAAATCCATGAGGTAACTGGCCACATGTCGCTGCTGCCCGTTGATGGTCACGGTGTCGTTGCCGTTCGCCACGTTGTCCATGACCGATTTTTCAGGATCGAGCGAGGAGCGGAGCTGATCGAAATAGCTGACTTCGAGCCGCGTCCCGTGCCGGATGGAGCCTTCCGTGGGTTCGAGTTCGCCGAGAAGGAGGCGGAGCAGGGTGGTCTTGCCCACGCCGTTGTTGCCGATGAGCCCGATGCGGTCCCCGCGCTGGATGATGGTCGAAAAGGCGTTGAATACGCGGTAGCCGTCTGGGTAGGCGAATCCCGCCTGTTTCGCCTCGATAACCAGCTTGCCGGAGCGTTCCGCCTCCTGCGCGAGCATGGAAACGACGCCCTGACGCGACACGCGGGCCATCCGTTCGGAACGCATGGCCTGCAACGCGCGGACGCGGCCCATGTTGCGGGTGCGGCGGGCCTTGATGCCTTGCCGTATCCACGCTTCTTCCTGCGCGAGCTTCTTGTCGAAGGCCGCGGCCTGTTTTTCCTCGGCGTCGAGGCGTTCCTCCCGGCGTTCGAGGAACTGGTCGAACGTGCAGGCATAACTGTAGAGCTGGGAGCGGTCCACCTCCACGATCCGCGTGGCGAGGCGGCGGACAAAAGCACGGTCATGGCTGATGAAGACGAAGGTTTTGACCCGCCGGACGAGGAAATCTTCCAGCCACGCGATGGTCTTGATGTCCAGATGGTTGGTGGGCTCGTCGAGCAGCAGGTTTTCGGAGGCGACGAGGGCGCGGGCCAGCGCCACGCGGCGCTTGTTCCCTCCGGAAAGTGTGGCGAAGTCCGCCTCGGGATCGAGCCCGAGCTGATTGATCGCCTCAAGGATGTCGCCGTGGCGTTCCCAGCCTTCCCCGCTCTGGAGGAGGTCGCGGGCCAGCGCCAGTTTGGCGGCGGAGAGCTGATCCTCGCGGCCCGTGGCAATGAGATGGGCGGCGGCCAGCGCTTCGCCTTCCTTGCCGAGCCCTGAGGCCACCACGCCGAAGACCGGGCCGCTCCAATGATCGGGCACGGCCTGCGGCATATGTCCGAACGTGACGCCCGGCGTGCGGACGATGGTGCCGCCGTCGGGCGTGAGGTCGCCGGACAGCAGGGCCATCAGGGACGACTTGCCGACGCCGTTGCGCCCGACGAGACAAACCCGCTCACCCTGCTCCACATGCAGGTCGACGGTATCGAGAAGCGTCTTGCCGCCCAGATTGAGCGTGACGCCCTGTAAACTCAAAAGTGCCATGAACTCCCTCGCAGGATACGCGAAAACGGATCGCGGGAACGTTTGTTGCGTAAGAAAGAGCGCGGCGGGAACGCTTGGGGGCCTTTCCGGTCGGCCCGGAGCGCGCCGCGCGGCGCTGACGGTACGGATTCTGCCCCGAAAGATATGCCGCTTCCTTAAAAGAAGCAAGGGAATGGCCCTGATGCCGTTCCTGCCGCCATGTCGGGCGTGATGATGCGGCGCTTGTTCCATGATTCTTTTGACACCGAAAAACTCTGAAGAGCGCCCCGCGTTGCCACTGCCTTTTTTTTGAGGTATGGTCATGGCAAATGTCCTTGGCTGTTCTGTGGGGAGTGGCTCTGTTCGGAAGCCGGGGAAACGAACGTTCTCATGGGTGGATGAGGAAATCATGAAAGTGCGCAATCCCTTTGCTGGTCTGTTGGCCCTGTTTTTTGTGGTCGCGTGGTGCCTGAGCGGCTCCGCAGCGTTCGCCAAGCCCCTTGTGCCTCTTCGCACGGCATGGCTCGGCGAGCATGAAACGTTTTTGGTCTGGTACGCCAGAGAAAAGGGATGGGACAAGGCTGAAGGGCTGGATCTCGAATTGCTGCCCTTTGAATCCGGTAAAAACGTCATTGACGAAATGCAGTCGTCCAATTGGGCCATTGCCGGCGTTGGCGCCATGCCCGCGCTGACCGCTTCGTTGAGCAGCCGCCTGTACATCGTCGGCATCGGCAACGACGAATCCGCTTCCAACGCTATTTTCACGCGTGCCGACAGCCCCATCCTCAAAATGAAGGGGTTTAACCCCAACTGCCCGGAAGTGTACGGCAATCCCGGATCCGTGCGCGGGAAGACCTTCATCGTCCCCAAGGGCACGTCCGCTCACTACATGTTGAGCCGCTGGCTGCACGTCCTTGGCCTGAACGAGCGTGACGTCAACATCGTCGACATGCAGCCGTCCGAAGCCATGAAGGCGTTTGCCGACGGCCAGGGCGACGCCATCGCGCTGTGGGCCCCCCAGACCTTTGAAGCCGAAAAGCTCGGCCTGAAGACCGTCGCGCACTCCAGCGACTGCAATGCCCGCCAGCCCATCCTGCTCGTCGCCAATATGGATTATGCCAACAAGCACAAGGGCGACATCGTGGCCTTCCTCCGCGTGTATCTCCGCAGCGTGGACATGATGAAGAAGACCCCCGCCGAGGACCTTGCCGACGACTACATGCGTTTCTACAATGCGTGGACCGGCAAGACCATGACCCGTGAGGAAGCCATCCGCGACATCAAGGATCACCCGGTATACGCTCTCGACCAGCAGCTTGATATGTTCAAGCAGAGCTATGGGACCAGCGAACTGCGTGAATGGCTGCACGATATCGTTTCCTTCCAGAACGAGACCGGCGAACTGGATCGGCGTGACTTGGCCCGCCTTGAGCGCCTCCATTACGTCACCGACATTTATCTGAAGGCTGTGAAGGCACCCGCCAAAAAGTAGTTTTTCGCACCGAAAAATGTTTTTGAAGGTGGTTCCGGGATGTTGCGTTCCGGAACCACTCTTGTTTGAGAAAGAGGAGGCGATTTTTGTGAAGTTCTGTTTGACTTTTTCCGTTTGTTTGAGAAAAATCGCCTTCCGTCTTGTTTCTTCCCGGAAAAACGCAGGCTGCCCGTGTTCTTTTCGCGCGGCCCGTTTTTGTGTGTCCGTTTAACCGGAGCGGCTCCGTGGCCGTTCCGGTTTCATCTGTGTGCCATACGGGTAACAGGTCGGTATCAAAGTATGTTTTTGAAAAATGAAGGGATCTTGAGCTTTTTCAAGCCGTGTAGGAATACGGTTGTGGAAAAGTTTTTCACAAGCCAGTGTATAACAAGGGCCCCTCATATGAAAACCCTTGTCTCCCAAGGGTAAAGAAAACATCGGAGAAGTGGCGGTATTGCAAAAAGGCCTGTCATTACGGGTAACTTTTTTATCCTCCTTTGTGGGAAGCCTTTTGCGCCCCGACGGGCAGAAACTCCGCGAATCTGCTTTGTCACAGGACAAGTCAAACGCTAGAAGAATCGGATATGAAAACTCAGTGGCTCAAAATCTGTGAAGATCTGCAAAACAGGCTCAATCCCGGCACCTACAAGGTTTGGGTTGCGCCTCTCACCGCCGACCTTGAAGGGGAGGGGAAGATCCGTCTGTCCGCCCCCAATGGATTTGTGGCGACGTGGGTACGCGATCGCCTGCTGAACGACATTTCCGATGCGGCTTCCGCCATTTTCGGGCGGACGATGGAGATCAGCGTGGTTGCGGGCAATCCTCCCGCCAAGCCGAGCCGTTCCGTTCCGGGGCGTCCTGCCGTCTCCGTTGAGGGTGAGCCCGCTCCGGCCCGTCGTCCCCGTACGGCTCCCGCGCCCCGTCCGGTGGCCGCTCCGTCCCTGCTTTCTTCCGCTGCCGAGCAGCTTTCCCTGCCTATCACCATGCCCGTGAACCAGTCCGTCCCGCACAACTGGCGGTACGCGTTCGACAGCTTTGTGGTCGGCCCCACCAATGACATGGCCTATGCCGCGGCGCGCAACATGGCGCGTTCCGGTGCCGCCGTGGATACCTTGTTCCTCAGCTCCGGGCCGGGGCTCGGCAAGACGCACCTCACGCAGGCCGTGGGGCAGGCTCTGTGCGAGGCCAGCAACCGCTCCAATCCCAAGGTCGAATATCTGACCGCCGAAGAGTTTTCGAGCTGTTTCGTGCAGGCCCTCCAGTCGAGGACCGTGGATCGCTTCAAGGGGCGTTTCCGCGACGTGGATTTGCTGCTCCTTGAGGACGTGCACTTCCTCCAGGGCAAGGAAAAGATGCAGGATGAGGTGCTTTCCACCATCAAGTCCCTGCAGGAAAAGGGGAGCCGCGTCGTCCTGACGAGTTCCTTTGCGCCCTGCGAGCTGCGGAACGTGGACAACAGCCTCGTGTCGCGTTTCTGTTCGGGGTTCCTCGCCGGTATTGAAAAGCCCGACGCCAGCACGCGCCGCCGCATCCTTCAGGAGAAGGCCCGCCAGAACAACGCGCTGTTGTCCGATACGGTGGTGGATGTGCTGACCGAGCGCCTCACCGGGGATATCCGGCAGTTGGAAAGCTGCGTGCATAACCTGCTGCTCAAGGCCAAGCTGCTTGGCTGTACCATTTCCGTGGAAATGGCGCAGGAAATTCTGGCGCAGTACAGCCTTGACGATCCTTTTGTGGATGTGGATTCCATTATCCGCAAGGTGTGCGAAGGTTTTGGGCTCTCGCCCGAGCAGTTGGCCTCCCGCAGCCGCAAGCAGAATCTGGTGGTGGCCCGCAACACGATTTTTTATCTCGCCCGCAAGCACACCGAGTTATCCTTGCAGGACATCGGCGACAAATTTTCCCGCCGTCATTCTACGGTGCTCAAGGGCATCGCTTCGGTTGAGCGCGAGCTGCGCCGCGAGTCGCCCCTCGGGCGTCAGATTGCCGGCACGCTGGCTTTGCTGGAGCGGCGTTAGGTTGTATTGGGAAGCCGGGGAAGGGGAAAGTCTTTCTGAAGAAAGGCTTCCCCTTCCCTTGTCCGGCTTCCTCCCCCCCTTTCCAAAGGATTTTGACTTTATCGAATCCCTCATTGAGGGGGGCGGGTTTCGTGAATGTTTTTTTGAAAAGACAAGGGCATCCCGTTGGATGCCCTTTTGCGTTACGGCGTTAGTCGATTAAGGGAGCGAAACGACCGCAACATGCAACCACTCGCTTGCGGGTAGCTGCTGATTGGAAAACGGAGGAACTCCCTTCAGCCTTGCCTCCCCATTTTGTAAAAAAGCCTTGGGAAGGAGAGAAGAGGGGGGAGGAAAACCCTTCTCCAGGAGGCTTTCCTCTCCCCTCTCCCGATTTTCCTCTTTCTTTTTTCACTCCACAGGCGGATTCCAGCCGCTGTCTCCGCCCGCGCCGGTGGTGGTAATGAAGCGGACTGCGGAGACCCTGCCATCCGGGGCGACGCGGGCCATGATGCGGAAGGTCGTGGGCTTGCCGTGCCGCCGTACCTGAATATCGTCAACCCAGCCGATGGTCGAGCCGAAGCGCAGATCGCTGAATACGTATTCTGTATATCCCTCAAGGGGCCCCTCCAGCGGAATTTCAGCCTCAAGGGCGGGGTAGAGGGCAAAGCGCTCGTACGCGCGGAACATGCGGTCCTTTGCGGCAAGCTCGGCCCAGAGCGGCTGCGGCGGCTTGGCGTAGGCAATGAACGTCTGAGGCTCCTCCGTGAATACCGTATAGCCCGCCACGTCCCAGACGTTCCCGCGATCCAGAATGAGCTTCCAGTGGAAAGGCGTGAAGGCGTCGGGTACGAGGTGCACGGCGCGCACATCATCCCAGAGGCCCTTTCCACGCTGCCCGGGAGCCAAATCCTCACTGAGAAGCTCTTGGGTGAAAACGTCGGGCGTGTAATGGCTGTCCTTGAGATGCGCTTCAAGGCCCACCCGTGTGGCCAGCGAGCCGAGCGGATAGAGGATGGTCCAGAGCAGCAGGCCTATCATGACGGCGCGCCGCTTCCGCCAGAATATGAGCCCAAGGGCCAACGGCAGGAGAAGCAACGGGTCTACGATAAACAGCGCATTCAAACGTACCCTGTAGTCGCTGAACGGCAGAAAGACCTGCGTGCCGTAGGAATTCATGCAGTCCAAAAAAATGTGATGCAGAATGAGCAGGTAGGCCGTGAGCCATGCCAGCGGCAGCGGCCAGCCGAATGGCGGTGAGTCGTCGGGGACTTTGGGGACGCGCCAGCGGTTCATCAGCCAAGGGATGAGGGCAAGGAGCAAAGCGAGCCCCAAACCGCCGACGAACGAATGGGTGATCCCCCGGTGGTATTCAATGTATTGCAGCGGGGTGCGGGTAAAGAAGACATCCATATCGGGAGAAGCCGCTACCAGCGCCGCCCATGCCGGAAGCCACCAGCGGCGTTTTCCCGGCAGGGCGTAGCCAATGACGGCTCCGCTCAAGGCATGTGTGATCGGTTCCATAGCGTTCCTTATCTTGCAAAAAAGAAGGGGAAGGGCTTTTTCCGTGAAAAGCCCTTCCCCGGTGTCTCGCCAAATGGTGCGGCGTATCACAGCGTTTTGTGCCGAGCGCACGTGCCGCATCCAACAGGAAAATAGGCTCGGATTGCCCTTGCGCAAGCCGCTACCCCCAGAGAGCCGGCCAGCGTCAAAAGCGACTAAGGGAGTACGGGGGATGCGTTGTGGGCGGCGTTGTGGGAATACGGTTTTTCTAGAAAACAAGAGCCATTGCGGACATCAATGTTGCGAAAAGGCAACGCTGCCCTGACCAAGCAGATCGTGCATGTGGACCATGCCGAGCAGGCGGCGCTCTTCGTCGGCGATGGGCAATACCGTGATCGCTTTGCTTTCCATGAGTTCAAGAAGCGTGGCGACCGTATCGCTTTGGGTCCCGCAGCGGGGAGAAGGCGTCATGACGGTGCTGACCGGGGCCTCGGGATTGAGCGTCCCACGGCAGACGGCCCGCCTGACGTCGCCGTCGGTCAGGATGCCGCTGATCCTGTGTTCGTTATCGAGCAGAAGCACGGCTCCGAGCTTGCCTTGATCCAGTTGGCGCAGGGCTTCCGACAAGAGGCTTGTTTCGGAAAGCTGAGGAAGGCCCTCGGTCCGCATGACTTCGCTGACGTTGAGCTTCAGGCGTTGCCCCAGGCTGCCTCCGGGATGGTAGCGCAGGAAATCTTTTTCCGTAAATGATTTTAGCTGCATCAGACAAACGGCCAGCGCATCGCCGAGGGCGAGGACCGCAGTGGTCGAGGCTGTGGGGGCAAGCCCGTGCGGGCAGGCTTCACGGGGGACGCCCGAATGCAGCGTCACGTCGGCAAGACGCCCAAGGGTGGAGTCCTCCCGCCCCGTCATGGCGATCAGGCTGGTGCCGAGCGATTTCAGCGCGGGCAGGATGGCGTTCAGCTCCGCCGTTTCACCGGAATTGGAGATGGCAATGATGACGTCGTCTTTGCGGAGGCTCCCCAGATCTCCGTGGGCTCCTTCCACGGGATGGAGAAAGAAGGCCGGCGTACCGGTCGAGGAAAAGGTGGCGGCAAGCTTGCGGCCGACCAAGCCGGATTTGCCGATGCCGGTCACGACCACACGCCCGGTGCACGCCGCCAGAAGCCCCAGCGCAAGGACGAGGGGGGCTTTTTCCGGCGTCCGGGCGTTGAGCCGGTCCCGCACGGCGGCGAGCCCGGCGATTTCGGTATTCAGAACGTCCTGCGCGAGCTTGATGAGCGCGGCGGGTCCGGTATGGGAACGTACGGATTGTGTCATGGGAAAACGTCCTTGAAGCGGCATGGCGTGCCGCCGTTACAAGAGAAAAAGAGGGCGAACAGGAAGCATAGAAAAAGAATGGCCCGCAGGCAAGCTGGCGGGGGCGGTCATCTCTCATGTGGAGAACAATATTTCTCAGCCTGTTGACGATATAAGTCGGTTCACGTACTCACGAAAGAGGCTGTTCCGTCCGTTTTTCCCCTCCTCGCATCCTTCTTTTACGATATGGAAGCCTTTCACAATATTGCAAGGCGAAGCCCGTTCGGGTATCCACCTCTCTCTACCATTTCATTTGGGAGTCCCCTATTATGGATATTAAGGAAGTCCGCGCCAACGCCAAAGAGCGCATGAAGGGTTTTTGCCGTGTTTGTCCCGTGTGCGATGGGCGCGCCTGCGCAGGCGAAACGCCCGGTATGGGCGGCATCGGAACCGGGAGCGCGTTCAAGAACAATGTGGCCGCGCTTGCCGGCGTCCGTCTGAACATGCGTCTGATTCATGAGGTCAAGAAGCCCGTCACGGAAACGGAGGTGCTCGGATTCAGGTTGCGCCTGCCCGTGCTGGCCGCTCCCATAGGGGGGACCTCCTTCAATATGGGCGGGGCCCTTTCCGAGGCGGAATATGCGCGGGCCATCGTATCCGGCTGCCGCGAAGCGGGCATTGTCGGCTGCGTCGGCGACGGCGCGCCGGATGAACTGCACGAAGCGGGGAATGCCGCCATCACTGCCGAAGGCGGCTGGGGGATTCCGTTCATCAAGCCGTGGGAAGGCGAGGAACTGGAGCGCAAGATGTGCAGGGCCGCAGCCACCGGAACCCGTGTGCTCGGTATGGACATCGACGCAGCCGGGCTGATTGCCCTGGCCCGCATGGGACGCCCCGTGTCTCCGAAAACGTGCGCCGAATTGGCTGCCATCGTGGATCGTTCGCATGAGCTTGGTATGAAATTCGTACTCAAGGGCATCATGACGGTCGAAGATGCCATCGCCGCCGAGCGCGCCGGATGCGACGGCATCGTGGTTTCCAACCACGGCGGGCGGGCTCTGGATCATACGCCGGGGACCATCGAGGTCCTTCCCGCCATCGCCGCGCAGGTCAAGGGCCGCATGGCCGTTTTGATGGATGGCGGCATCCGTGACGGGCTCGACGTGCTCAAGGCGTTGGCCTTCGGCGCGGACGCCGTGCTGATTGGCCGTCCCTTCTGTCTCGCCGCCGTGGGGGGCGGTTCCGAAGGCGTGAAGCTGACGGCGGATCATCTTTACAATCAGCTTGTGCGCAGCATGGTGTTGACAGGCTGCCCGTCCGTCCGCGAAGCCGGGCGCCACCTCGTCAGTACGGCCCATCTCGCCTAATCCATACGGAGTTTTCATGAAAGTCAGTTTGCCTCAAAGAAACAAGCTCGCTCAGTCCATGTTGTGGAACCTGTTCCTGCTGACTGTCGGCGCTGTTTTCTTTTCTCTCGGCGCGCAGGCTGTGGCTGCGCATCACGGCTTCCTTACCGGGGGGATTTTCGGTGCCGGTCTGCTCGGCTGGTATACGACCGGGCTGTTTACGCCCGCGATCTGGTACCTGTTGATCAATATACCGTTGTTCTTCGTGTCGTGGTTCCAAATCGGGCGCCAATTTTTCTTCTACAGCCTGTACGGAAGCCTTGCGACCACGATCATCAGTGAACTTATCACGTTTCAGGTCCCGATTCAGGATCACTTCTACGCGGCGATTACGGCGGGCGTCCTTTGCGGTACGGGTACCGGGCTCATGCTGCGGACGCTGGGGTCCGGCGGCGGCCTGGATCTCATCGGTGTTATCCTGAACAAGCGCTGGAACATCGGCATCGGGCGGTTTAATTTCTGCTTCAACGCGGTGATGTTCCTCGCTTCTATGGCGACCATTTCCCTTGATATGGTCATTGTGTCGTTCATTCAGGTTTTCGTGGCTTCCGCGACTATCGAATACGCGCTCCGTATGGGCAGCCAGAGGAAGATGGTCTACGTGGTCACCGATCGGGGCGAGGCGCTGTGCGAGGCGATCATCGCCGAAGGCTACGGCGGCGCGACCGTGCTCAAGGGCAAGGGCGCGTACAGCGGCGGCGACCGCGAGATCATCCTTACCGTAACCAACAATATCATGTTGCGGCGTCTGGAGAACCTTGTTTTCGCCATCGACGACAAGGCCCTCTTCATCGTGGAGAATACCTTTTACGTTTCCGGCACCCGGTATCCGCGGAAGTCGATTATTTAGGAGAACCCGCCTTGGGAAGGAAGATGCCTTTTTTCAAAAGGGGCCCTTCCCCCTCCCCAAACCACACCTCCATCCTCCTCAAACTTTTGTAATGGCAGATGATGGTTGCTGTGACGCGGATGGCGGCTTTACCGGAGTCCCCCTGTTTGCTCCAGAAGAGAACCATTTTCCGGATGCCATAAACAAAAGAGCCCTTCAGGAAGCATCCTGAAGGGCTCTTTTCATAAACACAAAGACGTATTCCCCACTTCCCCCGAAATCGCCATGAGGGATTCGATAAAGACGAATCCTTGACGTGATCCCCCGGCTAAGCCGGGGGGCTCCTGCAGTTTGACAATTCCCTAAAACAGCAAACCTCCTTGTCCGAACCGCTCAAGGCAGAACAAGGAGGCTTTTTATGAAGCAATTACAAAGTTTAAGTCATACGGTCTGGGAGTGCAAGTATCATATAGTGTGGATTCCGAAATACCGGAAAAAGGTTTTGTACGGCAAGATTCGTGAGGAGTTGGTGGGCGTATTTCATGAATTGGCTAACCGCCGAGGCTGCAAGATACTGGAAGGGCACCTGTGTGTGGATCATGTGCACATGTTACTGTCGATTCCACCTAAATATGGGGTGGCAGAAGTAGTGGGCTATTTAAAAGGAAGGCTCTGTCACAACAAATGGTTGATTTTTGACGAGAAATAGCGTATAATAATA
>ERZ832317.5364-NODE-5364-length-11610-cov-86.853743_pt1 | contig 11610 bp, 10 predicted proteins | sample MGYA00519695_ERZ832317 | MGnify/ENA primary metagenome ERZ832317 (study PRJEB31850, sample SAMEA3708726) | human gut metagenome | biome: human gut; feature: human-associated habitat; material: faeces | place: China | collected 2014 ...
GAAGTAAAGCCGATTTACCTGCCATATTAGGTCCCGTGATAATGATAATCTGCTGACTGTCGGTATCCAGATACACATCATTGGCAATGTACTTCTCTCCCACCGGAAGCTGTTTCTCTATCACCGGATGGCGTCCCTGCTTAATATCCAGCACATCACTGTCCTCTACTATCGGACGGATGTACTTATTCGCTTCGGCAACATTGGCAAAAGCAAGCAGACAGTCCAGACGGGCTATCTGATTGGCATTTATCTGAATGGCAGGGATATATTCGGCAAGGGAAAGAACCAAATCATTATAAAGCTTGGTTTCGAGTGCCATAATCTTATCTTCCGCACCCAGAATCTTTTCTTCGTATTCCTTCAGCTCCTGTGTGATATAACGCTCTGCATTCACCAACGTCTGTTTGCGAATCCACTCGGCAGGCACTTTGTCCTTATGTGCATTACGCACCTCTATATAATAACCGAATACATTGTTATAGGCAATCTTCAAGCTGGGGATGCCGGTCTGGTCACTCTCACGCTGCTGCAACTGCAACAAATAATCCTTCCCCGAGAAAGCAATGCGGCGCAACTCGTCCAGCTCTTCACTGACTCCATCGGCTATCACACCTCCCTTGTTCACCAGCAACGGAGGATCATTCTTTATCTCTTTGGCTATTTTCTCGCGTATATTAAGACAGAGATTGAGTTGTTCACCAATACGCCGCAAACTGTCATTATCGGCATTCAGGCAAGCATTCCTGATAGGCTCGATGGCTTGCAGCGCCACCTTCAGCTGAACCACCTCACGCGGAGAGATACGTCCCACGGCAGCCTTGGACACGATGCGTTCCAAATCACCGATGAGATGCATTTTCTCTTCTATGAACTCTTTAAAATCCGGTTCGCGGAAGAAATACTCCACCACATCCAAACGTTCATTGATAGGCTTCTCATCCTTCAATGGAAACACCACCCAGCGTTTCAGCAGACGTGCTCCCATCGGACTGATGGTTTTGTCGATAACATCCAGCAGGCTCGTACCACCATCATTCATACTGCCCAGCAATTCCAGACTTCGGACAGTGAATTTATCCAAGCGCACATAGCGGTCTTCCTCAATACGCGAAAGCGAAGTGATATGGCCGATTTGATAATGTTGCGTCATGTCCAGATATTGCAGAATGGCACCCGAAGCGATGATGCCGTTCTTAAGATGCTCCACACCAAAGCCTTTCAAATTCTTTGTTTCAAAATGTTTCAGCAGCTTCTCGCGGGAAGAAGTCTCGGTAAACACCCAGTCTTCCAGCTCAAACGTAAAGAACTTATTGCCGAAGTTACCTTCGAACATTCCCCGCTTTCCACGTTCAAACAAAATTTCTTTGGGAGCAAAGTTATTCAACAGCTTATCCACATAGTCAAACGGTCCTTCCGCCGTTAGAAACTCACCTGTAGAAATATCCAAAAAAGCAACACCGCACGCAGACTTGCCGAAATGAACTGCCGCCAAAAAGTTATTTTCTTTATACGAAAGCACATTGTCATTGATGGCAACCCCCGGAGTCACCAATTCGGTAATACCCCTCTTCACCAGCTTCTTTGTCAGCTTCGGGTCTTCCAACTGGTCGCAAATGGCCACACGCTTACCGGCACGTATCAGTTTCGGCAAATAAGTATCCAAAGCGTGATGCGGGAAGCCCGCCATTTCCACACTCTTACCTTGTCCGTTGGCACGCTTGGTCAGTGTAATTCCCAGTATTTCAGAAGCAACAACAGCATCTTCGGAATAGGTTTCATAGAAATCTCCACACCTGAAAAGCATAATCGCATCGGGATGCTTTGCCTTCAACTCAAAAAACTGCTTCATCATCGGGGTTAAAACCACATCGTTTGCCACTGTTGTATCCTTTCTTTTTAAAGTTCTTAAATGTCGGACAAAGATAGCAAATCGACTTTTGATTTTAAAAAAGTGAAAGGAAAAGTTTTACACTATTTATCCTTTCCGCAGCTACACAATATCTACAATAATCTTTGCTTCTTTCAATTTTCGGAGCATCTTTGCTTCTTTCATTGAGCGTGCCGGCATCTTGCCATGAGCCAACCGCCATACTTTCCACGGAGTAACCTGATACTTGAATGCCAGACTACAATAAACAATATATACCCAATAAATACCAAAATATTAACCGCATAGTCATTTTATTGTTTATATCTTTGTGCACATAAACAAATAAAGACAATGAAAAAGATAGAAGTAAAAGAGCTGAAAGACAACATGTTTGAGACAATCAGCAAAGAATGGATGCTGGTAACCGCCGGTACAAAAGATAAATTCAATACAATGACTGCCAACTGGGGCGGCATCGGATTCTTATGGAACAAGCCGGTAGCCTTCATTTTTATCCGCCCCGAACGCTACACGTTCGATTTCATAGAGCAGAATGATTATCTCACTCTCTCTTTCTTGGGCGAAGAGCATAAGGATGTTCATAAAATTTGCGGTTCTAAGTCAGGGCGAGACATAGATAAAGTGAAAGCAACAGGACTTCAACCCTTATTCACCGAAAATGGAAGTATTACTTTTGAACAGGCCCGGCTGACCTTTGAGTGCAAGAAACTGTATGCCGATATGATTAAGCCGGAAGACTTTATCGACCAAAGCATTATCGACCGATGGTATGGAGAAGCACACGGAGGCTTTCACAAAATGTATGTGGTAGAGATTGTCAATGTATTGGAGGCAATCTCATAAAACGCGCGGCTGAGTTCCTAAAATGGAAAGCATATATCCTGTTCTTGGCACAGTTTCCAAGGACAGGCTCTCGTCTTCCGACAGATATTTCCGCAGTCTCGCCACATAGTTATTCAAACTCTGCTCGCTGCCGGAAGTACCCTCCCACAGCTCCTGCACTATCTGTTCGCGACTTACTGTTTGATTCATGTTCTGTGCCAACAATTTCAGCAGTTTATATTCAAAATCAGTCAGCCTTCTCACAGGTTCCTCGCCTTTGAACAACATACTGTCTCCGGCTCTCAGATTGAACATTCCGATGGATAGTCCTTTCGGATGAAAACATGGCGTGTGCCTGCGTATGTAAGCCACCAACTCCTCCATTTCGAAAGGCTTTCGCAGATAAGCGATGCCACCTGCATCCAGCGCCCTTGCCACTTCCGAACCGGCTATGTGTGAAGAGACAAATAAAACCGGTGTATCGGGAGCCGTCAGCTTGAGTTCCGCAACGGCATCTATTCCATTCTTCTCTCCTATCTCTACATCCAGCACCATTATGTCCGGCTGCATTTCCTGAACCACACCCTGAATCCCTACCAGCGTAGTGCAATACTCCGCAGCATAGCCCGAAGCCCTTAATGCCAAAATCACCACTTGACCCAATGCGATGTCATCGTCTACAAACAAAACTTTTGTCTTCTCCATCCGTCTTTTCTCCTTTCAATCAACGACATGGAATAATGAATGTAAAAGTGCTTCCTTCACCTTCGGCACTCTTCACCATTATCTCCCCTCCATGTTCATTTATAATATATTTGGATTGCGCCAATCCTATGCCGTAACCCTTCTGCTGTTGCTCTTCGCTTCGGGGGACCCGATAGAACTGGGTGAACAATTTCCTCTGATGGCATGGGGCGATACCCCAACCATTGTCTTTGACAGATACACGCAACCGCTCATTCACAATGGAGAGCGAGACCTCTATCCTCACTCCTGCATCCGAATATTTCAAGGCATTCTCCATCAGGTTACGAATCACGTTCTCTATATACATACCGTCGGCCATTACCTGCAAACCCGCAGGAAGCTCATTGATGATGCAGATGGTATGGGGCTTGCCCGGATAGAGGCAGGACAACTCCTTCTTCACTCCCTCTGCCATTTCCGGAACATCGATCAGGCTTTTATTCAATACCACCTGATGACGGTCCATGCGTGCGGTCATTAATAAGGCTTCTATATTGGAAATCAAACGCCTAACACCCGCTTTACTCGTTTCAAGCATCTCCTTGGTCTCTTTGTCGGGTGCTGTCTGTTTCAACCACCCCATCATCGTAATAACACTGTTCAATGGAGACTTCAAATCATGAATAGTGCCATTGATGGTCATCTCCCTCTTGCGAAGCAATGCTTCCTTCCGGCGAATGGCAGTCAGCTGGAAAAACAGACAAAGCAATACCAGCAACATCATGCAGGCAGAAAGAGCCAGCGTCCAAAGCTGATGTCTTAGAAAATGAGACATAGGAATATCTGCCTTTATCTGAAGATATTGCAAGCCTTTTGTGCCAATAGGATGAAGCTGAGATACATAATCAGGCGTATGGCTTTCCAAGTCTCCAACAGAAGAAATCATTACGGTGTCTTTATCATAAAGAAGGAATTGATGAGGATGATGGACAATGCTGTCTGACGCACGCCAAAGGCTGTCCAAAGTGTTTAAATTTAAGGGAAAACCAGCTGCTAATAAATAATCTTGCGCCAATTGAGATACAATCTCTCCGGTTGTAGTACCTATCCCCATCTTTCTAGCTGCCGGCAAATTAAATGTATCTTTATTAGTCGGTAATTTACGAATACTGTCTAACTCTTGCGGAGTCATGTCCGACAATAATTTCACTTTAAACACAGGTTTCGTTTGTATCGACCGCCCCGATCGTAAGTCGCTCCGAATCCATTTTTCATCCTCTATTATTTTTTTTGTAACCTCACCTATATTAATTATATCTTCACTCACATCTTGATTATATAAACTAAACATATAACTAATTTGCAGACAGACTGTTGCAACCATAGCAATAAGTGTGATATAATAATATTTCTTCATCTTATAATCAGTTTTAGGTTGTAAAGATAATCGTTTCTGGTCAAAAAGATTATAAAATGATTATGTTTTTATTATAAACGCTCCAATTAAAACGACTTACCTTTGCAAAGTACAAAAAAAAACACTAATGGAAACAATAAACTTAGAAAAACTTACGACAGAAGCGCTAGAGTCAATAAAGGGTGGTGGATGGATCTTTCAAGAAAACCAATGGATATGGATTGAAGATGATCCCCCTACAGATGACAATGATTGGATATTATAATTCCAATCTCAAATTAAAATGACTATTTTATTACCGGTAAATTAAATAAGTACAGAACCTAATCTGTATAATCAGCAGGAACGGATACCGAAAAGTTTATAGAGTAGGTTTATACCAAAAACGTATAAGATGAAATCTATTACGACACTGGAAAACATCCCCGATTCATTGGATATCCAAGAAATGATGGATGTAAAAGGAGGCGCAGAAGCAAGAGCTATTTGTATCTTTTCTGTAGCAGTTAAATGTAATGTAGTAGGTTCTGGTACCTGCACTGTAGCAGGTTCTGGTACGGTTGTTGCACCGAAGCCAAATCCAAATCCAACTGCACCTGCAGAGCCCAGACGTTAAAGCTCTAACAATGTAAAAGAAAGATGTCACAATATAAAGGAAAACCCAACGACCAATGCTTTAAAGGAGGGTCATGCGGAATTCTAGAAAATCGATTATTCGTATTGCCCGACGGAAAAGTTACACTTTGCGAACAACTATATTGGCATCCTCAATTCATTTTAGGAGACTTAAAAGAACAGACATTAGCAGAAATTTGGCAATCGCCGAGAGCTAAAGCCTTATTTGAAATGGGACAAACTCAGTTTCGGGAAAATAGTGCCTGCACGAAATGTCACATTTTTGAGTTTTGTAGAAAGAACCACAGACGATGCCTAGTAAAAGTTATAAAAGCGTATGGAGAAAAGAATTGGGATTATCCTGACCCTCGCTGCCAATATGCCCCGAGTATTCAAACAAATCTAATTTATAAATAAACAATGAGGTACCTATACATTTTACTGGCACTGGTGTATATCACACAAAGCCACGCACAAACAAGTAATATTGTCGGACAGGTAATAAACAAAGACAGTGTTGCCATAGAAGGTGTTGCCATCATTCTGCAAAAGCAGGACTCAACCTTTATAGCCGGAACCATAACGGACAAGGAAGGGCGGTTCACTCTTCCGATGACGGAAAAGCCCTATCGGTTGATGTTCCAACATCTGGCATACGAAGCTATGTGCTTGAACTCATCTAAAGAACAAATAGGAAATATAATTTTAAAGGAATCAGACAGTAAACTGGACGAAGTAATCGTAAAGGCAGAACGGCCGGTTATTCGAATGATTAACAATAGATTAACCTACGATTTGCAGTCAGTAAAACAAAATAAAATAATCGCTAATGCTCACGAACTACTGAAAGAACTGCCCAGTATCAGCAGCACAGATGGAAACAGCCTCAACTTAGCAGGAGCGAACGGCACTACCATATTAATATCCGGCAAAGTCTCCAGCCTGAGTACCGAACAACTCATTGAATATTTAAAAACATTGCCGGCCGAAAAAGTGGAGAAAGTGGAAGTTATCTACAATGCTCCTCCACAACTACACATTAAAGGTGCCGTTATCAATGTGGTACTGAAAAAAGAAAACAGATACACCATGAATGGACAGGTACAGGCTACATGGATCAACCAGCATGAAAATTCTTTCAGCGGTGTGGGAAGTTTGTTTCTGACTAGCCCCAAATGGTCGTTCGACCTAATGTATTCAATTGCTGACAACAAACAAATAAGTAAAAGCACAACTACAGCAAAACATACATTGGGAAACGACATCTATGACATCGACTCGGAAAATCACACCAAATCAACTAGCAACAAACATAACGTATACACAAACATAGCGTATAACTTAGATGATACCCAATCACTGGAACTGTCATACAACGGACTATATGCCCCCCGGAACAAATCAGATGCATATAGCGTGAACAACCTGTTTTCGGATGCAAACTCCCTAAACAAAGGAAAAGACTACTTGCACAATGCCAGCCTGTACTACAAACACAAATGGGGGAACATTTCTGTAGAATACACTAACTATACAGACGACAACACGCAAAACATGAAGTATATAAAAGACCACCACTCCATAGATGCATTCACCTATCAGCGAAAACAGAATATAGACCGCGTGAAAGCGTATGCCGACATGAGCCATAACTTGAAAAACAATTGGATTTTAAACTATGGAGCCAGCTATAACTATGTAAAGAACAACAACAAACAAAGTAATGTAGATAAACAGCACGACAATGAAGGCAGCTATACAAGCGCCTTCGCTACAGAAGAACATACAGGAAATATTTATGCCGGTACCCAAAAATCTTTCTATGAAGGAAAACTGTCGATAGATTGTTCACTCATCGGTGAATTATACAAAATAAACAGTTACAGAAAAAATGCCTTGTTGCCTAATATAACAGTTACTTTTATCCCGGCAAACGATCACATCTTCCAGTTGGCATACAATTCCATCAGGAGCTATCCCAGTTACTGGCAAAGGCAGAATTACACTTCCTATAATGATGAATATAGCGTCTCTATGGGCAACCCTCTACTAAAACCGGCACGAACCGGCAATGCCAATTTGACCTATGTATTGAAGAATAAATACACTTTTCAAGTCTCCTACTATAAGGTGGAAGATTTCTTCATAGACCAAAGCTATCAATCGCCGGAAAAGCTGCAATTACTGCATAAAACTTTCAATATAGACTATACGTCGTTGCTGAACCTTACAGCAGTCATACCTATCAGTTTCGGGAATATTGTCAGCTCAAACCTGATTGCAAACGTATACAATGAACGTTATAAAAGCAACGAATGGTTTGAACTTGCATACAACAGAAACAAATGGACCGGTTCTCTGATGGCCTACAACACGATTTTCATATCAAAAAAGCCCAATATAACCATGAATCTTATGGCTTTCTACAGAACCCCCTGCATACAGGGAATCTGGGATTTGGAAGATAACTGGTGCATCAACACCGGCTTGAGATATACTTTTGCTAAAGATAAAGCTATAGTCGGCCTGCAATGCAATGACATCTTTGAATCCTTATATCCCAAAATAAAGGTAAGATTTGACAAACAGTATCAAAATCTGAACCAGAATTTCTATCAACGCAATATCACATTGAGTTTTACCTACAAATTCAACGGATTTAAAGATAGAACTCCCAAAGAAGTGGATACTTCAAGATATGGAGTAAATTAACGTACCATTATGAGCAAATTCCATGTTTACCACCAGCACGATTCCATGCAGTGTGGCATTGCCTGCCTGCAAATGATATGCAAATACCATGGGAAAGAGTATTCACAAGATACTCTTTCCCGCTACTGCTTTGCTACCAACGAAGGCGTGTCGCTGCTGGGCATCAGCGAAGCGGCAACCCGACTGGGACTGCACACCACGTGCGGACGGGTAACAACAGAACAATTACACAAAGCCCCCCTGCCCTGTATCCTGCATTGGAACCAAAATCATTTTGTAGTACTCTACCGGATAAAGAAAGGTAAAATATGCTACATTGCAGATCCCGGCAAAGGACTTGTAACCTATGACGACAGGGAATTTAAAGAACATTGGCTCAGTACCCGGTCTAATGGAGAGGAAAAAGGAATAGCCATGTTTTTACAGCCTACACCTGCCTTTTATAAGCAGCAGGAAGAAACAACAAAAGACAAACGCTCTTTCCGTTTCCTGCTGGGTTACCTCAGACAATACCGACGCTACTTCGGACAAATCATACTGGGGGCATTAGTGGGCTGTCTGCTGCAACTTATCTTTCCATTCCTCACGCAAGCGATTGTAGATGTGGGCATCGTCCATCAAAATCTGAACTTTATCTACCTCATCCTGTTGGGGCAACTGGTGCTGACCATCAGTCGCGCTTCGGTCGACTTTATCCGCCGATGGATTTTGCTGCATATCAGTATGCGAATCAATATTTCGTTGGTTTCCGACTTTTTCATCAAATTGCTTAAACTCCCTATGTCGTTCTTCGACACCAAACTGATGGGTGACCTGATGCAACGCATGAACGACCATAACAGGATAGAGAAGTTTCTCACCACCCAAATGCTGAACGTCACGTTCTCACTGCTCAGTTTCGTGGTGTTCGGCTGTGTATTATTCAGTTATAATCTGACCATTTTCTGCATCTTTCTGCTGGCAAGCGTTCTTTATGCTTTATGGATTGCCTTGTTTCTGGGAAAAAGAAAAATTCTGGATTATGAATTATTCGAAAAACAGGCAGAAAACAGCAACAAGACCTACCAATTCATCACTGCCATGCAGGAGATTAAGCTGCAAGACTGCGAGCAACGCCGGCGATGGGAATGGGAAGATGTACAGGCGGATCTGTTCGGCGTGCAAATGAAAAGTTTGAAGCTGCAACAAACACAGGAGGCCGGAAGCATATTCATCAACGAAGTGAAAAATATAGTGATAACCGTGGTTGCCGCTACCGCCGTCATCCACGGACAAATGACACTGGGTATGATGCTGGCAGTACAATACATCATCGGACAACTGAACAGTCCGGTGGAACAATTGATGAGCTTCCTTTATTCATTGCAAGATGTGAAAATCAGTCTGGAACGCATCAATGAAATTCATAAAATGAAGAATGAAGAGAATGAGCACAGGCTATTGAACGAAATACCCGGTATCTCCAATGACCTTTCTTTTGAGCATGTCGGCTTCAAATATGACCCCCACAGCCCGAAAATGACCATAGAAGATGTAAGCCTCACCATCCCCGAAACGAAAGTGACTGCCATAGTGGGTGCTTCGGGCAGTGGAAAAACCACCTTGCTGAAACTGTTGCTGGGGTATTATCCTGTAATGAACGGAGAAATAAAAATAGGAGAAGCCAACCTGAACAGCTTCAACCTGAAATGGTGGCGCAGACAGTGCGGGGTAGTAATGCAAGACGGAGTGATATTCTCCGAATCCATTGCCCGAAACATCGCCGTAGACGACGGAGACATAGATGGAGAAAGACTGCTGCGCGCCGTAGAGATAGCCAATATAAAAGAATTCATCATGAGTCTGCCCATGCGGTTCAGCACCATGATAGGCAGAGACGGAATCGGATTGAGCCAGGGACAGAAACAACGTATACTGATAGCCCGTGCGGTCTATAAAGATCCGTTATATATCTTTCTGGACGAAGCCACCAATGCCTTGGATGCCAAGAACGAACGCACCATAGTCGAGAATCTGGATCAGTTCTATAAGGGAAGAACAGTCGTGGTGGTAGCCCACCGGCTCAGCACCGTAAAAAATGCCCACCAAATTATCGTGTTGGATAAAGGACGTATAGTGGAGACAGGTAATCATGCTTCACTGATAGAGAAAAAGGGGGCCTATTACAATCTTGTAAAAAACCAATTAGAACTGGGTAATTAGAAAAAGGAGAAAATTATGGCAGATTTCAATAATATAGAACTAAGAAGTGAAAAGGTAAGGAACATCATCGGCAAAGTACCACCCGAAATCATACGCACCGGAATAGGCGATATCACCGTCATTCTACTGATATTAATATTGGCGGCATTCTTTATTCCTTATCCTGAAAATATCAAGGCCACAGCCACCGTAACAGGAACTGATGTAACCGGCTGCATTCATGCCGAAGTGCTTATTCCCTACCGATACATTACAAAAGTGAAGAAAGAAATGCCTGTAGAGATGGAATTCGAAGGATATGAAGCAGGCCGGTATGGTTATCCACATGGGAAAATAGTGAACTGCGCGAATACAATAACCGTAATGGAAGGAAATAATTTCTTCAAAGCCGAAATAATAATAGACAATAAGCATGCTTCTTATCCCATCCTTAAAGATATGAAATGTAGTGCCTCTATCTTGCTTTCAGACGAAAGTATAGCTTACCATATCTTTCCGGCGCTAGGGCATTAAACTTTCAGAAAGATCTCAGCCTCTTCAAAAAAGTTCTTGAAACGCATAATGGCGAAAATCCGTTTCTTCCTACCTCCTTTCATCTACCGCTGAAACGCCCTGCTGATGGGGGTTCCGGTTGTGAAGGAATATCGTGTCATCCCCCTTTCAGCCTCCTTTCATTCATAAAACTTCTTCCGGCTTTTGAACTTTTTCGATAACGCTTTCATTTACGGTAGTCTAAAAAGAGGTGTAGAAAGTACACAAGGGAATTGCTGAAGGCAGCTTGTGAAGGGACTTGGAAAGCACGGCTGAAAGGAGGATGAGGGGATGTCCTGTCATTCTTAACCGACTGATTATCCGCATGTTTTGGCTAAAATGTAAGGATGAACGGAAAAGGAGAAATGACCGACTTGGTGAGGATGGTTCCATCTTCCCTTACATAAAAAACATACCGAGCTTTTTAAAAAAGATGGTGATGTTTTTAAGAAACATCACCATCTTTTTGGAAAACATCAAGGTCTTTTTTGCAGCATGGGAGTGTGTAAAAACTAAACCTCGCCCCTACGAACCAAAAGACAGCATTGTCCACGTTTTGACACATCCCCCTGTTTGTAAAGTGTGTACGTACGCATCGGGCTACACATACGGTGGCATCAGGCCACACGTATATACGTATCGAACTACACGTACGCACGCATGAACCTGCACGTATATATGGGCTCAGTTGTAATTCTTGGGGGATTAACATTTGTTAATTTCCCTTTAT
>ERZ832317.5374-NODE-5374-length-11593-cov-2.964812_pt1 | contig 11593 bp, 7 predicted proteins | sample MGYA00519695_ERZ832317 | MGnify/ENA primary metagenome ERZ832317 (study PRJEB31850, sample SAMEA3708726) | human gut metagenome | biome: human gut; feature: human-associated habitat; material: faeces | place: China | collected 2014 ...
TAAACGCTGAAAGCATCTAAGCGTGAAACTCCCCCTAAGATGAGATCTCTCATCCATTATGGAGTAAGGGCCCAGAAAGACGATCTGGTTGATAGGCCGGAGGTGGAAGTGCAGTAATGTATGCAGCTGACCGGTACTAATAGTCCGAGGGCTTGACCAAGCATTTTAATCTGCGGAGCAGATAAAATGCGAATATGTACGAAAGCAAAGGAGCAGAAGCAATTCAAAGAATTGCGAGGAGCGACTGGTTGCCGAAAGGCAATGCGAAGTACATACAAGCGTAAGCTTGAGCATAAAAAGCAAGAGCAGATTAAAATACAGATGTATCGCTACATCAAAGGTTAGGAACGAGAAAGATAAGAAATTAGAGAAAACGCATTGTGAAGTTATGTTGTTTAGTTTTGAGGGTATGACCTCAAAAGAGAAGATCCGGTGACGATAGCAAGGAGGAACCACCTGTTCCCATGCCGAACACAGAAGTTAAGCTCCTTAACGTCGATGATACTTGGTGGGTGACTGCCTGGGAAAGTAGAAAGTTGCCGGAACGAAGAATGCTGAAGATAACGACAAAAGTCGTTATCTTTGGTGTTTAAAGAAAAAGTTAGCGAAAGCTAAAGAGATATTCCTCTATAGCTCAGTTGGCAGAGCGCATGACTGTTAATCATGATGTCGCTGGTTCGAGCCCAGCTGGAGGAGCCATTAAAGGTGACTACTTTTTTGTAAGTCACCTTTTTTGTTTTGAAAAATTAGGGAGTAATAGTAAACAATGTAAGTGTACATCTGATGCTATTACTCCCTTTTTTGTTACAAAAATTCATATCAAGATGATAGATTAGAAATTCCTATCGGACATTTCTGATGTGTTGTTTTGAGCAATCAAACGCACAAAACTGAATAAAAGGTATTTAAGTAAACAAGATTTTCAATGAGACGTCTGCTGTACACGCATTTGCGAACTATGTGCAAGAAGAAAGGCTCAATGTCAATAGTTGTGGTGAAATCTGTGGAATGGAAAATCACCAATATATGAATGTATATCGGCGACCTTGTTTTGCAAGGTCGTTTTTGTAGCTGAACATATGCAGGATACGATTACGAAATCGTTCAAAATTGCGGTATCCGTAAGCATTACGCTTGAGAACCTTGATTTTGTTGTTGCAGCCTTCGGTAAAACCGTTTGAATAGGGAACATCAAAGGAGTTTAGTATTCCGGTCTGCCAATTCAGCAATGTTTTGGCGCAATACATATATTCTTCAATATTAGAGCTTTCAGCGGATGAAATCCAGTCAGACATAAGCCGCTTTGCCGTCTGACGGTCATTGGCATCCATAATTTTATAGAATTGCTCCTTAAGATAGTACGCCTGAAGCATTTCATCAGATATGTAAAGCAGAGAATTTGACCGTTCTTTTTTCCAATCCTTAAGCTTGACATTTCGCTTTATGAGAAGCCGTTTTGAGTGTTTGAATAAAAGGCGGTACTTTTTGACGTAGATTTGTTGTATCCGTTTTCTTACCTTATCGAAAGCCCAGACCATTTGACGGATAAAGTGGTAACGGTCAATAACTTGAGTGCCGTTTTTGAAGAAGGCACAGGAAATATCGGTGTATTGCTACTACATATCGCTTACAAAATACTTGGCTTCTGTTAGGGAGAAGATCAAGAACTCTGTGAATATCAATGAGAGCAAGACAGTGAGAAGAAGTGATTTTTTTTACTAAAATTCCTTGAAAACCCAAGATATTTTGAGTATAATTTATGTAGAGCATAACAAATTCCTCATTAAATGGTTGGGTGATAATTCCATTATACAGGATATGAAGCTGTTATGCTTTTATTTATCACAACTTTTATAATACAGCCTATTTTTCTTCATACAACAAGTATAATATTTTTGTTGAATTTGTTAATATTAAGTTAACGTCTGTGTGTCACAGACCGCATAGGAACTAGAATTTTCGCAATCTTATTACTAATTTCCGTTTTTTCTTATAGCGTATTATATTAGAATTTTATATAATTAGAATATGAAAAACAAGATTGGAAAGAGGCGATAAAACATGAAACAAAAACATCTCAAAAGAAGAATTGGAACGGTGATTGTCGCATGGATAATGTTATTATCAGGAAGCTTGCCGGTATCGGCGGCGATGCTGGAAATCACAGGCACATTTGGGGACAGGAATGTAGGGAAATGGCTGACTGCTATGGTATTGTCAAATAATGATACGGCTGTTGACCCAATTCCTGAGAATATCACTTACATAACACAGGAAAAAATAAAATCAGATGGTAGTTTTAGCTTGAAACTTCCGATAATGCAGGAAACGGACACTTTCCGTTCCAATTTGCCGATAAATGCAGATACAGGAAAATATTTTTATGTATCAAGCATGAATGGAAGCTCAGACGGAACGGGAAGCGCAGCTTCGCCTGTAAACACAATGCAAAAGGCATTTGAACTTGTGGAGGACGGAGATACAATAGTATTGCTTGACACAGTTCGTGTTTCAAGCTGGGATACCTCAAAAAGTCTGACCGTAACAGGACAAAATCCGATTACGGGAGTTACTGAGGGAGGTATTGACTTAACTGAAATCGTATCTTTAAGGATTTGCGGTCCGGTAAAATTTGAAAAATTGAAGTTTGTTACAAAGGCTGCAGCGAGCATGGATGAAAAGGCGAACCGAATATTTGCCTGCGGAAATTCTCTTGTAATGGGTGAAGGTCTGACCATGACAGAGCCAATTGATATTCTTGGAGGCAATTCGATTGGGAATACTGCAGAGAGTACCGATTTGACACTTCTTAGCGGACGTTATCGTCGCATTTACGGCGGTGGCTGGAATTCTCCTGTAAACGGCGATACTCATATTGTAATCGGAGGAACGGTAAACAGTGAATATTCCGTAGAGGACAGCTCGCAAAATTATTATGATTCAAGAGTGTTCGGTGGAGGTGTGTACAGCGGTTCCGAAGTAGCAGGAGAAATCTATATAACAATTAAGGATAATGCGGCGATTGCGTATGTAGTCGGTGGCGGTTCGGGAAAAGGAACGGACATAAAAGGCGGAGCTACACACATAAGTATTGACGGTGGCAGAGTTATGAATGTGTATGGCGGTACTGTGGATAAAACTACAGTATATGAAGGCGATACTTACATAAATATGAGCGGTGGAAGCGTTGAAGGAATATTCGGTGGCTCAATGAGTCAGACTATGACAGGAAATACTCGTATTGCCGTATCAGGCGGACAGGTGACACGACGCATTTACGGCGGCTGCTATAATGATTGGTCAGGTTCATGGAATTCAAATTTTCATGTTGACGGCACAACTGCCGTTTGGGTTGGCGGTGATGCACGTCTGATTACAGGCGAGGGCTTAAGCAGCGGGAACAAGGACAATTCGGGAATTTTTGCTGCCAGCCGTGCATCAAGCAATTTAACAACAGAAAACTCGTATTTGATTTTTGCTGATGGTACTTATGATAAATGGAAGGATAAAATAGGAGATGTAAGCGGCTGGAGCGGTACTTTTAAGCCGTATAATGATTATTTGGTAAAGGCCGGAAATGGCGGTACTGCTATATTGGACAATAATACTATAGGAGCGCTTGATCTGACAGCAGAGGAAGGGAAAATAGCATTCTGCAACGGACAGCAGACAGAAAACGGAATTTACAATATTAAAGATGCGGAAACCGTCATTGAATTTTCACAGATAGCTGAAGTAACTCCGACACCAACGGCAAGCCCGACGGCAAGTCCAACGACAAGCCCGACAGCAGGACCGATAACAGAGCCAACGGCAACTCCGACAGTAAGTTCGACACCCGAACAGTCGGCAAAACTGACAGAAAACGGAGCAGAGGTTTCGGCAGACATTGCACTGGAAAAATTTGAGGGCGGCGAGCGCGTTTTAGCCGCTGTCTATAATTCAGACAGACAGCTTGTCACGGCAAAAATTATGGAAATTACAGAAAACGGTAATTATAAATTAAACCTTGATTTTACACCTATTCCTACGGAGAGATATACAATTAAACTGTTTGTGTGGAAATTGCACGAAATGAAACCGCTTAACAACGGTTATTCGTTCGGACCTCTCGGCGGTGAATAAGTAAGATAAATAACAAATTTTCATTTATGAAAGGATGGAGAATTATGAAAAAGATTTGTAAATTGCTATCATTTTTATTGATTTGCACTCTCGGAGCTACGGTTCTTAGCGGCTGCGGAGAGAAAAAGAATGTTGCTACAACAACGAACGAAGCTTATGTGATGGACGAAAATCTTAATCCACCGGGAGAATTTCCTGTTTGCAAAGAAAAAATTACTCTGACAGTAGGTATTCCCAAAGATGCATTAGTTACAGATTATGACGAAAATCTTTATACCAAAGCACTTGAAGAAAAAATGAATTGTGATATTGAATTTGTTTATCTGCCGTCAACTGTCGCAGAGGCAAAGCAAAAGGTAGAACTGATGATTGCAGCAGACGGTAAGGATTTGCCGGATATAATTGTGAATGTTCCTATGGAGGACAGTTCTATTTTGAGATATGGTTCAAGAGGTTTCATCAAATCTTTGAATCAATACTATGATAATTCCGCTTATTATTTGAATGATGTTTTAAAAGCAGAAACTAATCTTAAGGATATGATTACTATGGCTGATGGCAATATCTATGTAATACCGCGTTATCAGAAAATCCTGCAAAACGAGCTGGGATATCGTATGTGGATTTACAAGCCGTGGCTTGAAAAGCTAAATCTTTCAGAACCGAAAACTTTGGACGAATTTTATAATGTTTTAAAGGCGTTTAAGGATAAAGACCCAAATGGTAACGGATTAGCAGATGAGATTCCGTTTATCGGCGCTACAAGCGGCGGAGAAAACTGGTTCTGTGACTTTATTGCAGCAGCGTTCCAACCAATTGATATTCAAAGCAATTATCTATATCCTGAGAATGGAAAAATTAAAGCGGCTTATGTTGAGCCTGAGTATAAAGAGGCATTAAAGTATTTGAATAAGCTTTGCACAGAGGGTTTGCTTTCTCCATCATCTTTTACTTCTGATGGTGCACAGACCAGACAGACAATACAAAACCCAAGTGGCGTGCAAGTGGGTTGCTTTACCTCTATGGCACCGACCTATCTTATCAATGCAACAGATAGAGCGGAAGGATATGATATTCTCGCACCACTTACACAGGATAACGGTACGGGCTATGCAGTATATGGGGCAAGTATCCCGACAAACTCATTCTTTATTACAAAAAATTGCCAGTATCCTGAAGCAGCATTTCGTTTAGGGGATATTATGATGAGTGAAGAAATGTCCATTTGGAACAGATTTGGTAAGAAGGGAACGGATTGGGTTGAACCGGAAGAGGGCGATCATGGTATGTTCGAAAGTATGGGATATAAGGCGAAAATCAAGCCTATATTGGCATGGGGCTCGCCACAAAATTCTCATTGGCAGCAGGGTGCTCCCGCATACCGCGGTTATGAGCTTGCTTGTGCTACAGTAGACAGTGGCTCCAATATATATGAAACAAGAATTGCGGAGCATTTGCAATCCTATCTTGATAAGAAACCTAAGGAATATATAACAAAAATAATTTACACTGAGGATGAAATAAATGCTATCAATGAAATTCAGCAGAACATTACAAGTTATCGCAAAGACAGCGTAGCACGGTTTATAATCGGAGACTGGGATATTGAAAGCGGTTGGGAGGACTATCTCAAGGAAATGAAAGCGATAGGTATTGATGAAATGCTTGATATTGTGCAGAACGCATATGACAGATGCAATAAATAGGAGGATATGCCGTTATGAAAACAACAAAGGTAGTTTTGCAAACCCGCACAATTAAGAGGACATCCGTAATCGGAAATTTGAAAAAGCATTGGCAGCTGTTTTTATTCTTGATTCTTCCTCTTTTGTACATTATTATCTTTGCTTACGGACCGATGATGGGACTGCAAATAGCATTTAAGGATTTTGATGCGGCAAAGGGAGTATGGGGAAGTCCATGGGTTGGATTGAAGCACTTCAAAAATTTTATCAGCTCATACCAGTTCGCACGTGTGCTGAAAAACACATTGGTTACATCGGTGTACTCGCTTGTGGCACGTTTCCCTGTACCAATACTCTTGGCATTGAGTATTAACATCATGAGAAATAAAAGATTTAAAAAAGCTACGCAGATGATTGTATATGTTCCGCACTTTATTTCGGTAGTGGTACTTGTCGGAATGGTTAACCAATTTTTCAATCCGTTTGTCGGATTGTACGGTAATATTTACAAGATGATGTTTGGTACAAATGCGCCCGACCTGCTTTCAAGTCCAACCTCATTTTTACATATGTATGTTTGGTCGGGTGTGTGGCAGAACATGGGATGGGACTCTATAATCTATCTGGCAGCACTTTCGTCAGTATCACCCGATTTACACGAAGCGGCTCAGATGGATGGCGCATCAAGGCTAAGACGTGTAATAAGCATTGACCTTCCTGCAATTATGCCTACAATTATATTACTGCTTATTATAAATGCAGGTCAGGTTATGAATTTGGGCTTCGAAAAAATATATCTTATGCAAAATGATGTGAACCTGAGATTAAGCGAGGTTATTTCAACTTATGTGTATAAGGTGGGTATATCGGCAAGTGGAGGAAATTATTCGTATGCTACTGCAATAGGTATGTTTAATTCGATAATTAATTTTATTCTTGTTTCGACCGTAAATTGGCTTGCCAATAAGTACGGTGATACAAGTCTGTGGTAAGGAGGTAAGAGATTATGAGCGTTAAAGCAAAGAAAAGTATAAAAACATCTAAACAGGACACTTTGTTTTATGCGGTTATTTATGCTGTAATCCTGTTGATTTTGATAATTCTTCTCTGGCCTCTTATATTTATAGTTTCGTCGTCATTATCCTCTAAAGAGGCAGTAATGGCGGGACGTGTATTTTTACTGCCCGTTAACTTTAGCTTGGAGGGCTATAAGGCGGTATTTCAGACAAATGAAGTGCTTATCGGATTTAGAAATACAGTGTTATACACTCTGTTCGGAACTATGCTTAATGTGGCACTGACATTAATAGCGGCTTATCCTCTGTCAAGAAAGGATTTGCCGTACAGAAGAATGTGGAGTTTTATTTTCACATTTACAATGATTTTTTCGGGCGGTATGATACCTACATATATGGTTGTAAATAAATTAGGTCTTATGAATTCACCGCTGGCAATGATTTTGCCTACGGCGATGTCGGTATATAATCTTATGATTGCAAGGACATTTATGGAAAACAGCATACCGAGCGAACTTTTGGAGGCGGCAAGAGTAGACGGATGTGACGATATAGCATATTTCTGGAAAATACTGCTTCCGCTCTCAAAGCCCGTAATTGCGGTTATAACCCTTTATTATGCCGTAGCACATTGGAATTCTTATTTTAACGCATTTCTGTATATTACGGATGCAAAGTTAAATCCGCTCCAGATTGTGCTGAGAAATATTTTGCTGGCAAATCAGATTGATACGGCAATGACTACTGATTTTGATACTATGACTTCCAAACAGGGATTGGCGGATGTTTTGAAATATTCACTCATTGTTGTCAGCACTCTTCCTGTTATGATTATGTATCCTTTTGTACAGAAGCACTTTACAAAAGGCGTTATGATTGGTGCAGTGAAAGGATAAGGTGATTGAATGAGAAGAATAGGAATACTGTTTTTGACCACGGCTATTCTGTTTGTGTTTTGTACAAACAATCTGTGCATGGCTCATGAGAATGACTATTCTCCCACATCTTCCTTAAATCAGGGTTGGCAGCAGGGTATAGAGGGCGGCATTGAGGTTGCTCATGCTATATTCGGCGACAAGCCTGAAATAGTTGGTATGACGGCGGAAATAGGCGATGATTCGTCAGAGATTACAGTTAAGAATTATCTAGGAAAGCAAGGTTGGGTTATTACGCCGAATAAGGGCAATAATGCACGATATATCAATGTGGATATCGATGATTCTATTGCGCACTCGGTTACGGACGGTCAAAGCTATGCTGTGGCTGTTGAATACTATGATGAAGGACGTTCAAGTCTGACAATTGAGTATGACAGTATGAAGTATCAGCCGATTATCCGACAAGAAGCAGGGGAAATGAGCGCAAACACACCGCTTAATGCCTCGGTTAACGCAGGAGAGCGTGAGTATATAATTTTTAACGATACCAAGGTTTGGCGTAATTATCAGTGGTTTTTGCCAAATCCGAGGTTTGCGAATGAGTTGGACGGATACGATTTCCGTGTAGGGATTTATAGTAAATCTATGGGATATTCAAGAGGCGGAGAGGTTACGATTTCAGCAATCAGACTATACCGTTTAGATACCGTAAGCCGTGTAAATATTACTGCTGATACGGAAAAGCATATAGGTAATATATTTTTTCAGGGCGAGGAAATAGAACTTAGTGCGGATATTGACAATACAATATATCCTGTTCATTCTCAGGCGGACGGTGGATATGACCTTGATATTGAATGGACGATACGCGATGAATACGGTACGCTCATTGATACGGCAGAGGATACAGTCAGTGTTGAGCCACTTGATAAACAGAAGGTTACACATAAATTCAAAGTGGATAAATACGGGATTTACCGCGTGGATATTGAGGCACGTGATACAGAGAAAAAGCTTTACAGCCATTGCGGAACTGAATTTTCCTATGTGCGGCATGAAAGCGATGATTTTGTGAATAAGCATATGGGTATTCAAATTGCGCTTACAAATCCGGAAGATGAACGCATTGTAGAACTGACGCGGAAAATTGGGATACGCAATGTGCGAATGATGCTGTATTATAATAATTTTCGCCGAAGTGCGAATAATTATGAGCCAACGGGAGTGGGAATACCTATGGCGTTTAAGTCGCTTTTCAGAGCGTTTAAAAATAACGGAATGGAAATTGATATAAATATTCATTCTGCCTCATGGATGGGTGCTCAGTATGCTTTTTCTGAAACAGAGCGTACACCTCCATATACAAAAGAAGGACTTCGCCGCTGGGCAGATTATTGCCGTATGGTAGCGGATATGTTCGGCGATACGGCTGACCAGTTTGAGATATGGAATGAATATAATCTTGGACCTAATCATAGCTTTAATCTCTCAAATCGTCCCGCATCAGATTATGCCAAGCTGTACGAGGTATCTAAGGCGGCAATCAGAGACGTCAACCCTAATATTCCTGTTATCGGATTAAATACTTCCGGTGCACCGATAGAGTGGATTAGCGAAGTGCTGGATACGGGAATAGGGAATGATATGGATATTTTATCCATTCATCCTTATCAATGGGATGGCGACCCTTTAACTTATTCTGTTCGAGACAGAAATTTGGTTAAAATAAAAGAACTGATGAAAAAGTATGGATTGGAGGACAAACCAATTTGGATAACAGAATATGGATATTCCTCCAACTACGAGGACGTAAATTCTTATTTAGAGCAGGGCGCATACATTGCGCAGGCATATCCGCTGATTTTATCAACGGGAATTGTTGACAGATATTATCACTATTGTTTGCTTGATAAGAACACAAACATTCGCGCAGACAGAGAAAGCAATTTCGGAATTATGCGAGACAGACTGACGTATCCGCTTCCGTATATGGTTCCGTACGGTGCAAAGCCTGCGTACCTTATGGTAAGTCAAATGAACCATATGTATGCTGATTCAGAATATATAGATGAAATCAAATTAAATGACACGAGTATTATTCTGCGCTTCAAGAATAAGAAAACAGGAAAGCAGTTTGGGGTAATGTACTCCAATCGGGAGAATGGACAGCTCGCAACGCTGAAGCTGGGAACAGACAAATTAACGCTTTATGACTCTTATGGAAATGCTGAAGAGATAAGTGGGGTAAAAGGTGTTTACAGTTTTGACCTTAACAAACGCGTACAGTATATTGAAGGAGACTTTACATCATTTGAATGTACTGAGGGTGGCGTTTATCCCGAACAGATCGCTATATCGGTAACTTATGGAAAGGACGCAGATATAAAAATCAAAAATTACAGCGGTAAGCCTGTGACTGTTTCTGCCGATGCTTTAGAAGGCAGTGAAGTTAGGATAAAAGGGTCAGGAACTATAAATTCTCAAGAAGGGAAGCTTACAATTTCCGCAGGCAAAGCGGTGTCTGGAACAGAGAGAGTTCGTCTGCTGATTACGGGAGAAAACAAGGTATGGTATAACGGATATATCTATTTAACCTATCAGGAACCTGTTCAGCTTGAATCTGCTCTTAATGCGGTTTCAGATGGCTGGGAAATGCGGTGCAGCATTACAAATACTGGAAATGATATAGTAAAAGGACGACTTACGCTGATTTCTCCAAATGAATGGCATAAAAAAGTGCCCGATACCAAGGTTACCCTGCTTCCAAATGAAACAAAAGAATTAAAGTTGCGTTTGCCTGTAGGATTAACTGCGGACGAAACACAGGTTGAAACTGCGTTTGTTGTAGACGAGGAAAGCGGACTTGGCTCTTATATCAGCAAAAGCTATAATTTTGCTGCTGCACAGAAGGCAACCAGTCCTATTGTTATAGACGGCAAGGGTAATGAATGGACGGATGGTTTTATGACGCTTAACAGAAATGACCAGTTTAAGAGCTTATTATCGCTGGGAAGCACATATGCAGGTCCTGATGATTTAAGCTGTCAGGCTGCGGTTAAATGGGATAAGGATAATTTATATTTTTATGCAGATGTAACGGATAATATTCATTTTGCAAGTGGCTGCACGCCTGTAAACTGCTGGAGTATGGACAGTATTCAGCTTGCGCTTATATATGACCCTGAGGACAAGCTTGCAAAGAGTGAGTTTGAGGAATTTGCAATGTGCCTTTTAGACGATAAGCCTACGATATACCGCCATAAAACAACCTTTACAGGTGATGGAGATTATACAAGTATATCCGACAGCGAGCTTGCTATAGTACGAGAGGGACTGCATACATATTATGAGCTGCGTGCGCCTTGGAAGTCATTAATGCCCGAATTGCAGGAAATTCAGCCGGGAACGGAACTGAAATTCTCTATGGTAATCAATGAAAACGACGGCGTCGGACGTGTGGGCTATATGACCTACGGCGAGGGTATTGTCGGAACAAAGGACAGCACTAAGTTCAAGAGATTGTATATAAGGGAATAGAAAAAAAGAGAGGAGAGAGAAAATGAAAAAGACTTTTTTGAAATTGACATCGGCTTTAACGGCTTTTTGTCTGATATTCGGTACTGTTGCCTCGGCTACGGCAGTTCAAAGCGGAGGAACAGAAACAGACTACAACTACTACTGGTGTCAGGATTTTAACGATTTACCTGAGGGAACTCAGAAGTCAGGCGGTTTTGCAAGATGGTGGGGCGGAACAGTGGGACGCTATACTGTAAATGAGGAAACGAGCGATTATGCCATAAAATTTACATCATCAGGAAATGGAGTTATGCCTATTGACGAAATGAATGGAGCTGTTACACAGAAAATGCCCCAATTTGATTTTTCAAAG
>ERZ832317.5378-NODE-5378-length-11587-cov-4.522459_pt1 | contig 11587 bp, 12 predicted proteins | sample MGYA00519695_ERZ832317 | MGnify/ENA primary metagenome ERZ832317 (study PRJEB31850, sample SAMEA3708726) | human gut metagenome | biome: human gut; feature: human-associated habitat; material: faeces | place: China | collected 2014 ...
CCGTGAACACGCTTCCTTGGTAACGAAGATCGTATGAATCCGATTTGTTCGATTTTCCCCCGGTAAAATCATTCTTGAAATACCCGTCCGTGCGATTATAGGCAAAAGACAATTTGTTGTATAGAACTTTGTTGATGGGTAAATTAGCCATAAACATGTAATTCTGAGAATTGTAACTGGAAATACCGGCTTTTGCCTGTAAAGAAAATTTTGTCGCGGGAGGATTTGTCCGGATGTTAATCAAGCCGATAATGCTGTTCCGGCCATACAAAGTGGTTTGCGGGCCTCGCAGCACTTCTATTTGCTTGATGTCGTACAAATCAAATATGAAGGCGTTTTTGTCAAAAATCGGGACTCCATCCACGTACAAACCGACGGGCGGAGTTCCGGATACCGTTCCAATTCCGCGGATATAGAGTGGGGTCGATAATTTCAAGCCACCTTCCTGCATGTAGAAATTCGGAACGATTCCCGACAAGTTGCGGAGGTCCGGATTATTCTCGTTTAATAAATTTTTCCCGCTAATCACGCTAAGGGCAACGGGAATCTCGTTAATGGATAATTCCCTTTTTTCGGCCGTGATGATAACTTCTTTTAGTTGTTTAATAGCACTGAATGTAGAGTCATTTGTTTGCACGGTCTCGGACCGCTGGGCGAACAAATGCCCGGAAATACATGTCAATAGTAAAATGCTATATATTATCCGCATTTGATGTTGTTTTAAATTAAAGAACTTATATACAATTTACAGCAAGTCAACTCCCTTATCCTTCGGGTACTCGGTAAGAAGTACCAATTTTTCCTCTGTTTATAGAGAAGGTGGCACGAAGTGACAGAGGAGTTCAAGCTCCAAGACAAGCTCTTGAAGGATTACGAAAAGTAGATAAAGGGAGGGGCCCTCAATGCCTGTAATACAAGGTTAGGATTGTCATAGTTAGCAAAATAGACATATTGCTTGGTTTTCGATCGATCGTCTGTTATTTTTAAGTAGGGAGAACCTGAAGAAAAAGCTGTCTCCTCGTCTTCTATGTCCTGACAGTAATATATATCGTTTTTCCCGATTCGATATTCGATAATTCTTTCCTGTCCCGGAACTGCTTCCGGAAGTCTTATTTCAGTTTGTGAATAGAAACAGATCACAAAAAAAGCAGAAACAAGCAAATAGACGAATATGTTTGCCGACGGTCCGATGAAAAACATGGTGCAAATCTATAAAATAATTGGATATGGATGACTGAAATTCTTTGAGAACATGATTAATTAGAACTGTTCTAAATTTTTGGAAAATATAATTTGAGATGTTGTATTTATAAAAAAGATAACGATATTTGCACTCGATATAAAATTGTAATTATTACAAATAAGAAATGAATACAGTACAGGGAACACGGGAATATTTACTAAAATATGACATCAAACCATCCATGCAGAGAATAGCAATCATGGATTATTTGATGGAACACCGGGTACATCCGACGGCTGACGAAATTTACAATGCTTTATATCCGACTATGCCTACTTTGTCCAAAACGACAATATATAACACGATGAAATTATTCTCGGAACAGGGGGCAGTGAAAGCTCTTGTGATCGACGAGAAAAACGTGCGATTCGACATTGACACGTCAAGTCACGCTCATTTCATGTGTTTAGGATGTGGTTGCGTGTATGACCTTCCCATTGAGAATCAAGAAGCGATACAATTAGAAGGGGTAGGGGAATTGATTATCACAGAAATTCATCTTTATTACAAGGGGTATTGTAAAAAATGCACCGAAGAGAAAAGAAAAAACATATTATTATAACATTAAAAAAGTGCGTTATGAAAAAATTTATCTGTACCGTATGTGGTTACGTGCATGAAGGAGATGAAGCTCCGGAATTTTGTCCTCAGTGTAAACAACCGAAAAGCAAGTTCAAAGAATTGGTTGAAACAGAGGGTGCTCTGACATTTGTTGACGAACATCGTCTTGGAGTTGCAAAAGGAGTTGATCCAGAAGTTCTCGAGGGATTGAGAGCACATTTCAATGGAGAATGTTCAGAAGTCGGGATGTATTTGGCCATGAGCCGTCAGGCTGACCGTGAAGGTTACCCGGAGATTGCGGAGGCTTTCAAACGTTACGCTTGGGAAGAAGCAGAACACGCGGCTAAATTTGCAGAATTGTTGGGAGAATGTGTTTGGGATACCAAAACAAACTTGAAAAAACGTATGGAAGCAGAAGCTGGTGCTTGCGAGGATAAAAAACGTATTGCTACTTTGGCTAAAAAATTGGATTTGGATGCTATCCATGATACCGTTCATGAAATGTGTAAAGACGAAGCCCGTCACGGTAAAGGTTTCGAAGGCTTATATAAGCGTTACTTCAAGTAATCTATTGTAAGTTACTTTATAATATTCAAAGAGATCGTCAAGGCTTAGACGATCTCTTTTTATTAATAAAATAGCACATTTTTTACATGTATTTCATGTAACTTTACCTTATAAGTTCCCGTAACAACACTCGAAATTGAATTTAACACGGAGAATTGTATGAGAACTTATAGATGCGAAGACGTCACTTTATCAGAGAGAGGAATTGATAGTAAAGGCTGGTTGTGTAATCCTCAAGAAAAAGGTAAAAAACCGGCGATACTTGTTTTAGGTCCTAAAGATGCCTCCAACAACACGGTATTATTACAATATGCCACGCGATTGGCAAACTATGGTTTTGTCGTTTTAGGAATGGAGGAAACTCAGGATGTAAAAGCAGCCATTGATTATTTGAGTTTGAAAGATGAAGTTGACCCGAATAAAATGTACGCCATGGGGATATGTAACGGGACAAATGAAGTTCTGGCCAGTACAGAAGCGGAAAAACGACTAAAAGCCATTGCTCTGGTGGCGGGATGTTACAAACGCAAGGAGGCATCGCGGGTAAAAGTTCCAACCATCGTTATTCACGGGGGGAAAAACGAAAAGGAGTATCAATCCGCCCAACGCGTGTACGACACGATCTGTGCCGAGGAAAAATTAGCGATATGGGAAGGTTCTGTGACTCATGCACAATATTTCGAAGATCCTCTTGTTTTGGATAAAACGGTACGGAATGTCTTCCGCTGGTTTAAAACACATTGACAACACACTATATTAGGCCTTATCTATGGGTTATAATCTCATGCGACCGTTTCATCCCCCGTATAGCCCCCTCTTCCCGTCCTTCCCCAAGGGCGATGAAAGAGCGATGAAAGGGAGGTGAAAGGGCCGAAAGAGATTAAATCCCTGTTATAACCTTGGTAAAACTCGGTTTTTACCTATAAACGGGTATGCTTAAAAGGCTTACCACCACTTGTAAAAATGATGAATGGCTCCATGTCCATGTCCTATTTGGTATCCGGCTGCCGTTTCTATGGCCTCGTGCAAATAATTCAAAGCTTTTTCCACGGCTATATTCAAGGGGAAATCATGGGCTAAATAGGAAGCCACGGAGGATGATAAAGAGCATCCGGTTCCGTGCGTGTTCGGGGTGATTATTTTCTTTGCCGGGTAACGATATTCCAAATCATGCTCACAATCAATTAAAACATCTGTTATCTCTTCACATTCTAAATGTCCGGCTTTTAACAAGATATTACGAGCCCCGATACTCTTCAACGCAGGAATGGAAAGATATAAATCTTCTTGAGAGCGTATTTTTTTCCCGGAAAGAATCTCTATCTCGTAAAGATTCGGGGTGATGACGGTAGCTAATGGAAATAATTCCTTTTGCATCACGGCAATGGCTTCTTGCTGTACAAGCAGATCGCCCGAGGTCGCCACCATTACGGGGTCCACGACAATGTACTTGATCGGGTAATCGGCTAGTACTCTCGTGACGGTTTGAATCACTTCCACGGAATGTAGCATACCAATTTTGATCGCATCCACGCCAATATCGTCTAAACAAGCTCTGATTTGGGCTTCTATGACATTCACGGGAAGAGGTTCAATGGCTCTTACTCCCAATGTATTTTGAGCTGTCACGGCTGTGATGGCGGTCATAGCGAAACACCCGCAGGCCGAGATCGCTTTCAAGTCTGCTTGAACTCCGGCACCGCCACCACTATCGGAACCGGCTATAGATAATACTCTCTTGTAGGTTTTCATGACAAGTATCAGGTTTAGAATGATCGGGCATATAATACGAAAATCGTCGGACGTTTATTTATATCCGGGTTCACGTGTTTCCAATCCTTTATTAACATGGTTTTTATGTATTCATTTTCTGTCGTAATATCACAGGCTATTGTGAGGCGTGTGGTGGGAGACAGGGTAGCTATCATATCCTCGAATAATTGCACGTTCCGGTAGGGGGTCTCGATAAATAATTGTGTCCGGTTCTCCACGGCAGATTGTTTCTCGTAAGTTTTCAACGTTTTAATACGTTCCGGCTTGGAAATGGGCAAATAACCATTAAACGAAAAGTTTTGCCCGTTAGCCCCGGAGGCTACCAGAGCCAATAAAATTGAAGAGGGACCGACTAAAGGAATTACCTGATAACCGTGTTTATGGGCTAATGCCACCAATTCTGCTCCCGGGTCTGCAATACCGGGGCATCCGGCCTCGGAGATAATGCCCATATCTTGATCGGCCAGGTAGGGGAGATAGGTTTCAATATCTTTTATATCCGAATGTTCATTGAGGTCTAAAAAAACGAGTTCATCAATATTTATCGCTTTATCTATTTTCTTTAAATAACGCCGGGTATTTTTCACGTTTTCAGTTGCAAAAACTTTGATATTCTTAATGATATGGATTACATCACCAGGAATAACCCGCTCTATCGGTGTTTCCCCAAGTAAATTGGGGAGCAAATATAATTTTCCCATAATAAAATGTTTGGGGCAAATATACAGGATTATTCCGAATCTTATTATTTTTGCATGACACAATAAAACGTTCTACATGGAATTTTCGATGTCAGAATATAATTATTTTTCAGTCTTCAACAGATGAAAGTAACGATTTTAGGAAGTGGAACTTCACAAGGGGTTCCCGTTATTGCTTGCGAATGTCCTGTTTGTCGCTCTACGGATGAGCATGACAAACGTTTAAGGTGTTCTGCCATGATTGATATCGGGGACAAGAAACTGATTATAGACGCCGGACCCGATTTCCGGACTCAAATGCTACGAGCCGGGGTAAAGGACGTGACTGCCTTGCTGTTGACGCACGAACATAAAGATCATATCGGGGGATTGGATGATATTCGGGCTTTTAATTGGGTCAAAAACGGAGAGGTTGACATTTATTGTAACCGGAGGACGAAAGACATTATCTGCAAGGATTATGATTACGCTTTTGCAGAATTCCGTTATCCCGGTGTTCCGGAAATGAATATTCATGTGGTAGATGAAGCCCCATTCTGGATCGATGATATTAAGATTGAACCCATTACGGTCATGCATCATAAGCTTCCCGTGACGGCATTCCGTATTGATAATTTCGCTTATATCACGGATGCGAATTTCATATCGGAGGTAAGCATGAAGAAATTGGAGGGGGTCGAATACATGGTCATCAATGCTTTGCGTAAAGAAATCCACCTTTCTCACTTTACGTTGAATCAAGCCATTGATGTGGTGAAAAGCTTACACGTGAAACAGGCCTACATCACACATATCGGTCATCAGATGGGATTGCATGAAGAGGTCTCGCGGGAATTACCAGAAAATATACAACTGGCTCATGATATGTTATCATTTGAGTTCTAAAATCTTATTGTCCGCTCCGATTTCCTTTTTGTTAAATGCTTGCTGAAAGGCAAGAGTGAATGTGAATAAAAAAGGACTTAAAATTTCCGTTAATCCACTGTTTTTATTACATTTGTGGGATTTTAGTAATATAGGGGTGAAATTTAGAATAATGCCCTATAAAACAATGCGTTAATAGTGTAATTTAATATTATAAATGGAAAACGTCGGAGAAAAAATTATCAAGATCAACATCGAGGAGGAGATGAAATCTTCGTACATTGACTATTCAATGTCGGTGATTGTGTCGCGTGCATTGCCTGATGTTAGGGACGGTTTGAAACCGGTACAGAGAAGGGTATTATATGGAATGAGCGAATTGGGTGTTACGTCTGGTAAACCATTCAAAAAGTCTGCGAGAATTGTCGGAGAAGTACTCGGAAAGTACCACCCTCATGGCGATAGTTCGGTTTACATGGCGATGGTACGTATGGCTCAAAGTTGGTCTTTACGTTATCCGTTGGTTGACGGACAAGGAAACTTCGGTTCCGTGGATGGTGATAGCCCTGCGGCAATGCGTTATACTGAGGCTCGTTTGATGAAGGTAACCGAGGATACTTTGATGGATTTAGATAAGGATACCGTGGACATGATTCCGAACTTCGACGAATCATTGAAAGAACCCAGCGTTCTACCTACCAGAATTCCTTTGTTACTCGTGAACGGAGCGTCGGGTATTGCGGTTGGTATGGCGACTAATATGCCTCCCCATAATCTAAGTGACACGATAGACGCTATTTGTGCTTATATCGATGACCCGGATATAGAGATCGATGACTTGATCCGGATCATAAAAGCCCCGGATTTCCCCACGGGAGGAACAATTTACGGCTACAGCGGGGTAAAGGAAGCGTATCACACGGGAAGAGGCCGTATCGTAATTCGTTCGAAAACATCCGTGGAGACAACTCCTCATGGTCGGGAAAAACTGATCGTTCATGAAATCCCTTATATGGTCAACAAGGCTGAATTAATTTCTCGCATTGCTGATCTTGTGAACGAGAAAAAAATAGATGGAATCTCTAATATTAATGACGAGTCCGACCGTAGCGGTATGCGTATCGTTATTGATTTGAAAAAAGATGCCATTGCCAATGTCGTACTGAATACATTATTAAAACATACGGCTCTTCAAACTTCTTTTGGGGTGAACAACATCGCACTCGTTGGAGGTAGACCCCGTTTGTTGAATTTGAAGGACTTGATCCGGTTATTCGTGGAACATCGTCATGATGTCATTACACGGCGTACTCAATTTGAATTAAAGCAAGCGGAAGATCGGGCCCATATCCTGGAAGGTTTAATCATTGCCAGTGATCATATTGACGAAGTGATCCGGATTATCCGGGCATCTAAAACTCCGGAGGAAGCGAAGAATAATTTGATCGAACGTTTCTCTTTGACGGAGGTACAAGCTCGTGCTATCGTTGAAATGAGATTACGTCAACTAACAGGTCTAGAGCAAGATAAGCTAAGAGCCGAGTATGACGACATCATGAAATTGATCGAGCATTTGAAAGAAATTCTAGCTAGTTTAGAATTAAGAATGCAAATTATCAAAGATGAGCTACTTCAGGTGAAAGCTCAATATAACGACGAGCGTAAAACAGACATCGTTTATGCCTCTGAAGAATTCAACCCGGAAGATTTTTATGCCGATGAAGAAATGGTAATCACTATTTCTCACATGGGATACATCAAACGGACTCCGTTATCCGAATACAAGGTTCAAAATCGCGGGGGGGTAGGTTCGAAAGGATCTGCCACGAGAGATGAAGATTTCCTTGAACACATGATTATGGCCACGATGCATAATACCATGTTATTCTTCACGGAAAAAGGTAAATGTTTCTGGCTGAAAGTATGGGAGATCCCGGAAGGAACCAAACAATCCAAAGGCAGAGCTATCCAGAATTTATTAAATATCGAGCCAGATGATAAGGTGAAGGCTTATATCAACATCCTCAATTTGAAAGATGAAGAGTATATTAATAATAACTATATTGTATTATGCTCGAAACAAGGTATTGTGAAAAAAACAACCCTAGAAGCCTATTCTCGTCCGAGAGCAAATGGTGTAAATGCGATTACAATTAAAGACGGGGATCAATTGCTAGATGCAAAAATGACCAATGGTAAATGTGACATTATGATAGCGGTCAAATCCGGTAAAGCTATCCGTTTCCCGGAAGAAAAAGTTCGTCCGATGGGTAGAACGGCATCCGGGGTAAAGGGTATATCGCTGGATAACGAAGGAGACGAGGTAATCGGTATGATTTGCATTGAATCCGGTAAATCCGACGTATTAGTTGTATCTGAAAATGGATATGGGAAACGTTCTAGTATCGAGGATTATCGTATCACGAATAGAGGTGGTAAGGGAGTTAAGACCATCAATATGACAGAAAAAACAGGTAACTTGATCGCCTTACTTGACGTCACGGATGAAGACAACTTGATGATTATTAACAAATCTGGATTGACGATAAGACTGGATGTTAGCACCTTGAGAGTTATGGGACGTAACACACAGGGTGTGAGATTAATTAATTTGAGAAATGATGATGCTATTGCAGCAGTAGCGAAAGTATCTGCTTCAAAAGAAGAGAATCTTCCGGAAGAAGGACAGGAGGGAACGAAAGTAGCAGAGTCGAATGATGAAGAATAATTATTTACACATGATATCTAATTGGAACACAAATTTTTAACGTATGAAAAAACTATCTTTTATCATTGCCCTTCTGCTTTGCGTGAATATATCTTTCGCGCAAAAGGGGAAAGTAACATCAGCTGTTAGCTTTTTCACGCAGGGAAAGCTGGATAAAGCGAAAGAACTGATAGATGAAGCTATTGGCCATGAGAATTGCGTGAATTGGGCGAAAGCTTATATGGTTCGAGGACAAATCTATCAAGCAATCTTCGAAACTCAGGATGAGAATTACAAAAAACTCTCCAAAGATCCGTTAAGTGTAGCTTGGGACTCTTATCAAAAAGTTATCCAACTAGACGATAAGAATAAATTCGAGAAAGATTTAAAGACCCAGTATGCTAATCTGGTTATAGATTTTACGAATCAAGGTGTTGTTTGTTATAATCAAGGAATGAAAACGGATGATACAAAAGATTTTAAAGATGCTGTAAACAATTTTAAACGAGTATTGGAAATCAACGAATCCCCGTTAGGAACACAAAAAGTAGACACGACCGTTATCTATAATGCTGGAGTTGCTGCACACAAAGCTGGCGACCTTGATGAAGCAATTAAATTCTACAAGAAATCTTTGGAATTGAATTATGAAGCCGGAAAGATTTACGCAATGGTGGCAAATATCCTTCTAGGACAAAGCCGTGCTGCTAATGAGGCCGGAGATTCTGTTACAGGAAAAGCGAAACAAGAAGAAGCTGTTAATTTCTTACATGAAGGACACAAATTGTATCCGGATGATAACTATATGCTGGTTGAGTTGATCAACTATTACTTGATGGGTGATACTCCAGCTAAAGCTGAAGAATTCCTGGATGCTGCCATTAAACAAGAGCCGAATAAAGCTGAATATTACAGAGCTAAAGGATCTTTATACGAAAAATTAAATCAACCGGAAAAGGCTGAAGCCATGTATATCAAAACTTTGGAATTGAATCCGAATGATTTCTTTGCGCAATATAACTTGGGTAACATTCACTTGAATCGAGTTATTGAAGATCATAAAGTTGTACAGGATATCGTTGATGCAAAGGAATATAATGCTGCATTAGATAAAGTTATGGAGAAATACGAGGCCGTAATTCCTTATTTTGAAAAAGCGTTGGAATTGAATCCAAATGACAAGAACACGTTGACCACGTTGAAAGAATTATATTTCCGCTTGAGAACAAAAAATAAAGTTTATCAAGAGAAATATGACAAGACAATGGAAGCTTTGAATAGCTTGTAAATATCATAAGAAGAAGGAGATATATAATAATCCTTCTTCTTTTTGGTATTTAATTGTTATCATAATATCAACAAAGCCACAACATATATGTTAACTCTTTTTTCCTCTCTCAACTCCTATCGATAGGGGAGAAATAACGAACTTTCCCAATAAAAAAAAGTCTGTAATTTTTTAATTTACAGACTTTCTATTCAAAGAACTTACTTCATTCATAATTGCGCCGATCGTGGTCGCTCTCCAGCGTTGCCATTTACCCTCACAACTACAATACAATAATAAAGAATATTTAATAGAAAAACGAACAATTCCTATATTCATTGTCTATGAAATATATGATAGTATCAAATATTGCTATATTGTTATCTTTTTGAAGTGTTTTCTTCTTGATTTCTTGTATTGTGGGAATCTTCGTTCAAATTCTCCTTTAGGAAGATACAAGTGTTTGTAAGGTTCTCTTTCGGCCTTTTCCTGGCGTCTTTTTTGAAAGTATTTTTTAACTTCCTTGTATATGTACCATGGGAATAGTGCCAATTTTAGATTCTCTATAATCCAACGTGGAAAGCATGAGTTATAATTATTTTTCATTATTCTTTGATTTACACAAATATACAAAAAAAATAGACTATTCTAATTGGAATAGTCTATTCAATTAATGAATTCCGTGATCAATTTATTTTTGTCAGTTCGTTCTTATCATCAATCATCACTTTGAGGATATTTGTGCCGTATGCATTTCCTACATACTCGAGTACAGAGATCATAGAGCCGTCAGATTTACTAATTAATTCAACTGAAATCATATAGTTATCCAAATAGTTGGGTCTAAGATGATAAACGTCAGTCCATGGTTGTCCTAACGGAATGATCGTGACATCTTTTTGCAGGTTATTTAACTCGCTGTTACTTTGAAGTTGTAACATGGTCGGTGCCGTCGAAATAATTCGGGTTTCGCTTTTCTTGAACTTCGTGTATTTAGAATCGAATGCTGACATTCTAACAACTATTGCTATGCTTTCCGGAAGTTCGAGTTTATTGAACACAAGCGTTGGCAGTCCGGAGGTGACGCCATTCTCACCCACGGTGTTTACCCCGGTTGATGAACCATCAACGCTGATTAATGATAATTGTGGAAATTCCGTTACATTCGTGGCGGGGGTGTCAACGAAGGGAGCGTTAATAACAGCCAAGTTTTGATTAACTTGTTGGAATAAGTTGATCCCGCTTAAGGTTGCTTTCACCCCGAAGATTGCACGTGATAAGGATTGTTTCGACTTGGAATCCCAAGCGTTCTTTTTTTCTTGCGTTAGAGCCTTGTAAGCTTTAGCGATCTCTTTGAACCTGTTACGTACTTCTTGTTGTTTGACCGTGTTGGGGTTCGTTGGAATTGGTTTCCTTTTGATGTACGAGCGGCCATTTATCTTTGCCGCCGTGACGTTTCCGGCTGATCCGGAAAATTCGTCAAATGCGATTGAGGGTTTGAATTTCATTTCTTTTAGTTTTAAGGATTAATTATTTATTGTTGATCTGATTTACTCGAGTGTTTATCCCTTCCGATTTTCAGTATGCCAATGACGGCATCGATCAGGTAAACAATTGTTGAATTTAGAATCTTTTGCCATACCTTTTTCATGGTTTTCAGTCGTTTTTAGTAATTAATTTTACAAATATATACTTTATGTTTAATAAAACAAGTGAAGTGCGTGAAAAAGGACAAAAAATACCTTTTCGGGGATGTTTAATGTCCGATGCAGTTCCGATATACTTCCGATGATCGAGGGGGAAGGGGGATAAGCGTGGAAAATGAAATTCTTTTTCCTTATATAACGTGGGGGGATTGGTGGGAAGATTGACGTGCCCACGAAGTGGGACGTGGGCCTCAAGTG